>TARA_R100001143_G_scaffold58746_1_pt1 | contig 59206 bp, 42 predicted proteins | sample TARA_R100001143 | Tara Oceans TARA_R100001143 (sample SAMEA2621300) | marine metagenome | biome: marine biome (ENVO:00000447); feature: mesopelagic zone (ENVO:00000213); material: "saline water (ENVO:00002010), including plankton (ENVO:xxxxxxxx)" | depth 800 m | reverse complement strand
AACCCACAATCATTCCACCAAAAAACAGATATGAGGACAGGCCTTAATTGATATAAGATATTCACCACAATAAAAAATATTCCATAATCTGCTTGAATTGATCTCTATTTTATCGGAGATTAGGTGTGATATGCGTGTAATCAAAATAATTTCACTGATTGTATTTATCAGTTGTATAATATCATCCGTCTCTAGAGCCGAAATACAATCGGTGGAAACTGATAAATCAATTTATGAACAGTGGATTGAAATTGTAAAGAATACACACTCTCAATACAAGGATAGCGATATACCGATTTATAATCTGCTCTCGGAAAATTTCTACCGGGAATATCGGGAGACATCAAATTCCGCCTTTCTCATTTTTGCACTTCACGAAGCGGGTGTACCACTACGAGTCGAGATCATCGATAGTTTAACTGAGGATGAGCTTGCCGGTGTCTCTGATGTAGTGCAGAAGATGCACTATAAAATCATTACTCCTGACTATTTTCAAATCAGAGATTTTAGCCCTTCTGATATCTATTCATTTATTTTCAGTTTTGATATTCCGGAAGAGATGGATGATGAGGCTCTTGCATTGCTGGATCACTGGTACAATACCCTAGATGAATCCTATGCTCAAGATTCCTTAATGGGGACCTTCAAAGCTCAGGCACTCTCCGTAGGATACGGCAGGCTGGGTGAATATGATAAAGTTGCTGACCTCACGGCCTATCTTTTGAGATCACCCATTTTCCCAAGTTCCCTGTTTTCACTAAGTCTGTATGAGAATCTGATCTATCCCCTTTATATGAGAGGCCAGTATTCACTTGCCATTCGGGTATTTGAACAGGCTCTGCTTCCTATTGTTAACGATTTGGGTGATTTGGATGATATTATCTATAACCGCATGAACTATGCATCCACTTTATTTCTGATCGGAGATGTGAATGGGGCATTAGATGAATATGAAAAGCTGTATGCAGAAGATATAATTGACTTAAACAGCTCAAGGTATCTAAACTTGCTTCGATTTTTATCAATATCTCACTTAAGGGTTGGTAATTTTGATAAATATACTGAGTATCTCCAGAAACAATTTGAAATTGGAATAAGTGAAGAATTGCATGATTTTCAGCTACATACACTTGTTAGTCTTTATCATCATCATCAAACACAATTTGATCATATAATTGCTTACGATTACATAAATCAAGCCCTTGAATTGGCAAATGAACATAATTTAAAAGAAGATTTATCTGAAGTACTTATTGCACTTAGCTTATATTACAGAGATACGATAAATGATTATGAATTGACCATTGAAAACTTAGAAAATGCACTAGAAATAGCAAAAGAAACTGGTTTTTATCGAGATTTAAGAATAGTTCTTATTAATCTTGCTGAAACCTATGCATTGATAGGCAATGACCAGGAAGCAGAAAGCTACTTTAAGCAGACTGTCGAATTAACTTCATCTGCAGACGATCCGGTTGGGTATCTATCCACTTCCATGAGTTACTCTCAATGGCTGATAAAAATTGGGCGGATTGCAGATGCAAAACAGCTGTTCAGCCAATTTGAGTTCAATGATATCAGAACCTACCCTTTTTATAACCGGGTTCAATACCAAAATGTAGAAGTAAGTTTATTAATCGACGATGGGTCATATCAAGAAGCGATAACTATTTCAAATCAAGTAATTAATGATGTCATCGACTGGATTTTACAAAGTTCAGATCATCAAACCGGCCATATGCAGATCAGAACTCAATTTTCAGAAGCTTTTCGATTAAACAGTAAAGTGATGGAAATTTCCGGTAATGTTGAGGAAGCACTGACTGCAAATGGCCGTTTAAGAGGCATTTCCAGAACCGGTTTCTACAATAATCCCGCTTTAAAGTCCAGCATACTCTCTGAGGAGGATTTGGTAGCCGATTATAATCTGGGGGTGCGTATCCAAAACTTACGTGACAGATACGCTGTAGGGAATGATCAACAGAAAGATTTAATCCGCCCGGAACTTACCAACGCTGTTACAGAGCGAAACAGGCTTGTGAATCAGGCATTTCCCCGGTATTTGGATTCTCAGTACGGGGAGTTAATTGGGTCCCGCAGATCGCTTTTGAAAAGGGGGGAAATGGTGATCTATTTTTCAAAGTTTGAAGATCAGATGTTTCAGTATTTTATAACCCGTTCTGATGTAACGATGAAGTCGTATCCGCACGATTCATCCTTTTATGAGCCCATAAAAGAAGCCATTGCATCATTTGGTTATCGAACTACCAACCTGGAGGTACTGTATGAGCTCTATCAAACATATTTTGAAGGAAACATACCTCCCGGCATAGAACACCTCTATATTGTGCCTGATGATGAATTATATAGAATTCCAGTTGAAATTTTACCCATTCATCCGGTTGAATCGTCTCATAGTTTCGGGTCCGCTGAATACATGATAGAAAAGTATAGTATCAGTTATTTAAACACTTTGGCAGATTTGCAAATAACTCAGCCTGATCGTCCCGATAATTTTGATCACGATATTACCGGTTTTGGTATCAGTAATTTTCGTAACGCCGGCCACCAACAACTTGCTGATCTGCCTTTTAGTCCGATCGAGGTTGTTAACAGTATTAACAATTTAGATTCGTTTGAGCATTCGAACCTGTTGCTTGAAGAAAGCAGCTCGGAAACGAACTTCAGGAATATGGCAGGAAATTCCAAAATCATTCATATGGCAACCCACAGCAGGGTTATTGACAATAATCCGTTATTTTCATCTCTGTATCTTTATAATGATCCTGATATCAAGCAAAATAACAATGGACTCATGAATGATGGCATAGTACGGGCCTATGAAATTTTTGATCTGAATCTAAATGCGGATTTAGTATTTCTAAGTTCTTGTGAATCAGGCTCCGGCGGGTATATTCAGGGGTCCGGAATTCTTGGATTCTCAAGAGCATTCGCTTTTGCAGGAGCGAAAAGCCTCATCCTGAATCTATGGCCTGTAAGAGATCAGGCCTCCGCAGAATTAACTCCGCAATTTTATGGTTACTTGAATCGTGGATACGATAAGGCAGAATCTATTAGAGAGGCTAAACTAAATTATATCAATCAGCGGGATAGCGATCCATTTCTGTGGGGTTCTTTTGTAATATACGGGAACACAAAACCACTGATTAAACAAGAAGGAAACTACTTCATGGCCGCATCTTTAACAATACTTTCCATCTTGGGATTACTATTTTTACTGAGCTATTTCAGAAGGTTCTCTTGAATTGATATAATTCTGAAGCTGTTTGGCCGGCCGGCTAAATGCCCCATCTAAGTTGATCACTTCTTCAATATTTTCAAGAGCTTCTTCATACTCATTGAGTTGTACTTGAGCATTTGCCAAATACCAGAGGCTTTTTTCTCTCTCCAATGGTTCTAATTGATCCGTATTCGAGAGCTCGGAAAATATGATTACTGACTCTTTGTAGAGGCCTAAATTAAAATAGATGGATCCCTGTACTGTTTTCAGATCTAACAGTTCATCTTCATTCAATGATTCTAAATCAATAGAATCAATTCTTCGAATGGAAGATTCGATATCCCCTTTCACGGAGTGTGAAATAGCATATTGTAAATCACGGTCAAGATTATTGAGCTCTTCTGCGGATCTTTCAATTTCAAATTCAATCATTGTAATCGGTTCAAACGAACCTGCAAAGTCTGACATGGTACTGGCTCTGAATAGCACAGCTAACCCAATCACAAGTAGGGAGGCTGCTACAAGATACTTACGATATCCGGAAAGTACTCGTATATTCTTCTCTGCTGCCTGGATCGGGTAAACTCCGGTTAATCTGTTTTCCGTCGTCTCTAGCTGGCCATCTCTCTTCATCTTTTTCAGAGTTGCAAGGGTTTGCATATACTCTAAATCCTCAGGGCTGCCTAACAATTCTGCCCAAAGTTCATCTGTTTCTGATTCACTTAATTTGCCATCCAGAAACAGTGTAATGGTATCTTTTAAAGTGTTATTGTTTTTCATTTTTGGCATCAGGTTATAGATAGATATTTTTCGAGCTCATATATGGCGGTTAACAAATATGGCTTTGTGAAAGGTTTGCGTATATACGCGTTAACCATAGAGCGCATGCAGTCTTCTCGGATGTTGTTATACTCATTGGTTGTTAGTGCAATAATAGGGATATCCCGGTATCGAGGATTGGAACGGATTTCCCTGCTGGTTTCAAAACCATTCATTCCATCACCCAGTTGAATATCAACAATTATTAAATCATATGATTTTCTATTTAATTGAGCTAGAGCTTCCTCACCGGTTGAAACACTCTCAATCTCATATTTGTCTTTTAGATATAGATTTAAAAGTAAGCTGATTTGTTGATTATCTTCTACATGAAGTAATCTCGGCTTATTCGGTAATCCATGGGTTTTATAGCTTCCATATCCGGAACCTGTCTTCTGATATACGAATTTATTTTCAACCACATCTTGTATGTGAATAATTTTTTCGTAAAAGTACTCATTTGAAGCATACTTTTCAGTCTTCAAACCCGGAAAAAATACACATTGTTTCATTATATCGCCTTTCAATTGCTAAGTAATGATGGAAAAACTCCACTCTTTCACTTAGGATGCGCGAACAATCCATTTGTTACAAAAAAAATAAAAAAATATCTTTAGCATAAAATCTATCTCAAGTGTACATTTAAGGCATTTTTTTAGTTGACCTGAATTCTCTTGGAACGATCAATAGCTATAAAAAATTCATCTGATCTGAGTTGATACCTCATATATAAATTTTAACTGTGCAAACAAAAGCGTTTAAGATTTTTATTCCATTAGCAGTCTTAATACTGCTAATTTGGTCTATCTATATGCATACCTCCTCTTCCTGGCATCTATTTGCAGAGAATTGGTTTATGACTGTAACTATGATATTCGGATCGTTTATCGCGGGTGCCAGTTCGGAAGGCGGCGGAGCAATCGCTTACCCGGCCATGACATTATTATTCAAAATAGAACCCGATGTTGCCAGAAATTTTAGTTTTGCAATTCAGAGTATTGGAATGGTAATGGCATCTGTCTGGATTCTGGCTTCAAAAATAAAAATCGAAAAGAGTTACTTACTGTTAGCAGGTATTGGAGGATTTTTCGGAATACTAATCGGTTCTGTTTTTATTGCCCCATTTATCAAACCTGATTTTGCCAAAATGATGTTTGTTTCTTTCTGGCTCAGTTTTGGAATCGCTCTTTGGGTAGTCAATTTCGTAAATCATCGCAAGAGTGAGGACAAACTGCCAAGTTTGAACTCTTATCAAACAACTGAATTGGTTTTGGTTGGTCTTATTGGTGGGATTTTCAGCTCCATTCTTGGAAACGGCCTCGATATCTGCTCTTTCTCATATGTCGTACTTAAATATAGGCTCTCTGAAAAAATTGCGACTCCTACTTCAGTCATTCTTATGGCTTCAAATGCTGTTGTTGGATTTGTTTTGAATTCATTTTTTCTGAATACGATGCAAAGTGAAGCAATTCAATATTGGCTTGTCTCTATACCCGTAGTCATTTTCGGCGCCCCCTTAGGAGCTTTTGTGATCACATTGATAAAAAGAAAAACAATATCGATGATCTTGATTCTGATTATTATAGTGCAATTCATTACAGCACTTTACATCGTCAAACCCGGACTCACGTTGAGCTTTTTTTCTGTGGTTATCTTTTTAATTGGTATCCTGATCTTTTTCGTTCTTACAAAACGTAGAGACCCTTCATCTAATACCGGCCAGGACAAATTGAACCGATATTAACTCTTTAAATCAAAGAAAGGAGCATATAGCTTGAAATTGAAAAGAGTAAAATGGCAAACAAGATATTTGTAATCTTATTAGAAATAGATTTACCTGCCTTTACACCCAAAAAACCACCGATAAACGCCCCGAACAGAAGAGGTAAAGCTGTCCCAAAATCGACATATCCCAGTGTGTATTGAGTAGCTCCTGTCGGAAAACCACCAAAGAGTGCATATTGCAGCCAACCTGAAAGTGAGATAAATACGATAGCCAATGATGAAATACTGACAGATTTTGATAAATTTAATTTAAATACCAGATTTAATGCCGGAACCATCACCACTCCCCCACCAATACCTGCCAACGATGCCATAAAGCCCCCTGTAAACCCTGTGCCCGAGGCTTCAAAAAATTTCAAATCGCGATCATTTTCGATTTTTTGATGAGTCCTTTTGCTTTTTCTTAAAAATAAAAAAGCTACCAATATTAACAGAAGTGCAAACATGAATACAAAAACCTCTTCAGTAAACCACTCAGACATTACAATTTGCTTACCAAAATATATACCGATAGACCCGATTAATCCTACAAGGATGCCTTCTTTTAAATAGCTGTTCTTTTCGGTTCGCTGTTGAATTGAACTGCTTATGGAGGCTAAAAAAGTACATAATAGAGAAGTTCCAATCGCCCAAACAGCAGGCTCCGCAACTTCCAGAGAGGCAAAAAGATAGAACAGAATTGGAGTAAACAAGATTCCCCCTCCTACCCCAAATAATCCCGCAATTGTCCCCGTAAAAATTCCGCCTATTAAAAGTAAAAGTATGATCATTTTAAATACTCTCTGAAAAAATCAAATCTATTGTACACTTTTCGATCCGTTAACATCGATACCACTATCATAACACGGAAATTACTGAATTTTTAACACAGATCATGAGTTATATAATTTAACCATAGACTTTATATCTTTTCAAGACGACTCTATTCGTTTACAATTTTCTGTTTTCCTCCAAAGTTTACGACCTTATAGAAATGAGTGATAAGTTTATCATATATCCTGAAAGTGCCATCGTAAAAGTTGGCTTTAAACAAATACGACAGATCTGTGCAAACAAAGCATTTACTCCCTATGGATATGAATTGATTGCTACACTGGTTCCTTCCGGTAACCCCGATGAAGTAGACATGTGGCTTAGACAAGCTTCAGAATGGATGAAATTGCTGGAAAGCTCATCTACCCACCCACTCTCCAATCTGGATGATATCCGGGAAATATTAAAATTGGTTCAAATCGAAGGCAATTCAATTCCCTTAGATAATTTTGTTGCCATTTTGCAGAATGCTCGCCTGGCCAGAATGATTATCAGTTATTTTAATCGTCTTGAACTGCCTTTACAGACCTTACGGACCATTGTGAGTCGACTCACAAATTTAAAATCTCTTGAAGATATTATTAGCAAAACAGTTGATGATAAAGGTGAGTTGAAAGATGATGCCAGTCCACAATTAAAACAGATTCGTAACCGATTAAACAGAGAACAGAATAAACTCAGGACTACCATTCAGAGAGTTATGAGGAAAATTTCCAAAGATGGCATGACCTCAGATGAGGGTGTAACCATTCGAAATGGCCGGATGGTAATTCCTGTTCTTGCTGAATTTAAAAGAAAAATTGATGGATTTATTCATGACGTTTCATCTACAGGTCAAACAGTCTATTTTGAACCGATTGAAGCTCTTCAAATCAACAATGAGATCAGACAACTTGAAGCTGAAGAACAGAGAGAAATTGACCGGATTATCCGTGAGTTGACCGCTCAGGTCCGGAAATTTACTGACTTACTTTACTCAAATATTGAACCCATCGCACAATTAGATTCCATTCATTGCAGAGTTCAACTTGGGTTTGATTATAACGGCTCCATTCCGCTTTTGGATAACCAATTTAATTTAAAATTGATCAATGCCAGAAACCCAAATTTGTTAATCAAGCAAAATGAATCCGATCCCGTAATTCCCCTCGATATGGAATTGCATCAAGATGAATTGGGGCTGGTTATCACCGGACCCAATGCAGGGGGTAAATCTGTAGCTATGAAAACGGTTGGAGTGCTTCAGTTGATGTTCCAGTCCGGGTATCCTATTCCGGTAGATCCTGACTCCAAAATGCCCGTTTTAAGCGGATTGTATGTTGATATAGGTGATGAACAATCTATAGAAAATGATTTAAGTACTTTCTCTTCAAGATTAAAATGGATGCGTCACTCATTACATCAACTCAAACCACATGCATTGGTTTTAATCGATGAAGCCGGTTCCGGAACCGACCCTGAGGAGGGCGGTGCCCTTTTTCAATCCTTTGTTGAGAAAATCATCAAACTAAATTCTCGAGTCATTGTAACCACTCACCACGGCTCTTTAAAAGTGTTTGCACATGAAAGTGAACATGTCGTGAATGGGGCAATGGAGTTTAATCAAAAGCATCTGACTCCTACATATCGATTTAAAAAAGGTATTCCGGGTAGCAGTTATGCCTTCGAAATTGCTGATCGAATGAATCTGCCCCCTGATCTTATGGACAGAGCCAGAAATCTATTGGGTGATAAACGGGATCGAATGGGAGATCTTCTTGTATCCCTTGAAAAAAGTGCTCAGAAATCTGAAGAAGTGGTAAAAGAGTATGAATCAAAATTGAGCAAACTTGAAAAGCGCGAGAAAGCTCTGGCAGATCAGTCTGAAAATTATGAAAAGAAAAAGAATAAAATTCTTGAAAAAGCATACAAGGATGCGGAAGAAATAATGCTGACAGCAAATCGACGTATTGAAGAGGCTGTTGAAAAGGTAGTCAATGAAGGCAGGGAAAATAAAAAGAGTATTAAAGAGGCCCGGGCCGACATTAAGCAAACAAAAAGTGAAATTGCCGATGAACGTGAAAACCTGGAACATATGAATCGGTTGAAAGAAATTGCCGCCGGGGAAAAACCGGTTGTGGGTGATTTTGTACTGATTGGTGAGAGTGATATTCCGGGAGAGTTAGTTGAAGTTTCCGGGCAAAGAGCTACCATTTCAATGAATGGCATGAGGGTGAAATCTACACTGGACAAACTCACAAAAACAGTTCCACCCAATAAGAAAAAGAAAACAGATCACGCATACTCTTTTCGAGTGTCAAAGAATGTTGATTTATCTGTTAAACCAACTCTCGATCTAAGAGGTAAACGAGGTGAGGATGCCATCTCTGAACTGACTACATACCTTGATAAAGCTATAGCAAATGGATACAATCAAGTAGAAATCATTCACGGGAAAGGAGAAGGAATTCTTCATCAATTGGTTCATAATTACTTGAAAGAGAGAGAAGAGGTACATTCCTTTGAAATTGCTCCCTGGGATAGCGGCGGAAATGGGTGTACCATCGTTAGCTTATAAAGACTATTTTGAAGAGTCAATATTTCCAGTAATTTTAATTAATGATATCGGTATGAGATCTTTTTTCATTTTAATTATTATACTCATATTAACAGCCTGTTCACAGGAGGAATCCATGAAACAATTTGATTTACAGGGTCATCGGGGAGCTCGCGGTCTCGTGCCAGAAAATACAATTCCGGGGTTTTTGCTTGCTGTCGATCTGGGTGTGAATACATTAGAATTTGATCTTGTTGTGACTAAAGATCATAAGTTACTCGTTTCACATGAGCCTTATTTTCATCACAATATTAGCTCAAAACCTGATGGTTCACCGGTTTCTGAGGATGAACAAATGAGTTTTAACATTTTTGAAATGACATTTGAAGAGACTCAACAATTTGATGTGGGTAAAAGAGGCCATGTACTTTTCCCCGGTCAGGAAGCGATGGAAGTAAAAAAACCACTCCTTATCGATGCAATTAGAACTGTTGAAACTTATACATTAGAAAATAATCTCCCCTCTGTAGCTTATAATATGGAAACGAAAAGCTATCCGGATCAATATGGCATCATGGTTCCTTATCCGGAAACATTTGCTAAATTACTTTATCAGGAGCTGAGCATTTTAGATGAGGATTATGATCTGTTAAACAGAGTTATTATACAGTCATTTGATCCGGCAACTCTCATTGAGTTCAGAAAGCTAGACCCAGATGTCAAGCTTGCCATGCTTGTAGCTGATGACGGATCAATAGATTCTTATATATCAACATTGGGTTTTGTCCCGGAAATCTGGAGCCCAAATTTCAGGCTATTGACTACTGAAATTATTACGGAAGCACATAACCTGGGAATGAAAGTTATTCCATGGACAGTTAACACCGTTGAAGATATGCGAAATCAGCTGGAAATGGGGGTAGACGGTATTATCACAGACTACCCGGATAGCGCCGCAGTACTTCGATGATCAAGTTTAATCTCGAATTGACCATACAAACTACAAACTTTGCCTGATATCAGGCAAAGTCGTCAACGATTAAACTCACAGAAGTAGTGGAGTTACCGATGTCAATTCCAACCGGCTCACCATCTGAGTCTCCACGATTGTTTTTTGCGTGCAGTGCATAACCCTGACTTGCAATTTTGTGTGGCTCATCCGGAACTTCAAGATTTAAAATACCTTCAAATTCTTCCTTAAAGAGATTAACCAATTCGGTGTAATGCGCTCCACCTCCTACCAACACAAGGTTACTGACACGGTTAAAATCTTCATCAGTCCAGGTATTTCTGATTGTTGGTGAAATCACATCCTTATAGTACTGAGTCAACACTTTTTTTCGCAGTTCGGATAGATCTACACGCTTTCGGTTTGCAATGATAGAACCCATGCGGAATGATTCATCAAATTGATGCTCAGTTCTTAACCCCAGATAGTGCGAAGCAGATAACTCTTTCATGGCTGCATCTAAAGCAAATCTAAGTCCATTCCCGCTATTAAAAGAACGTTGCACAATGCCATTATCCGTACTTAGACCAATTTCTAATGTACCATACCCCAAACTTACAATAAACATGCCTCCACGCATACTCATGATATTCTGCCTGACAGCTATAATTGAACCGATCAATTCAGGTATAATATCAACTTTTGCCACTCGAATTTCAGATGTACGGTAATCATACCCGCCAAAAGGTCTTTCATCCTGTTTAATTGAATTAACCCCGGTGATAAATCCGGCAGCAGCCTCTTTAAAAACCTGATATGTTGAATATGGAAATCCGGCTGTAACATTGAGAGCCCTTCCATTGGCCATTCGGCTCGAAATGGATAGTGCTGCTTTTACAAGAATCTGATAATCAATTTCATCAGGAGCGCAATTAATCGCTTTATGAGGTGAACTGCCCTCAACAAGCGCAAGATTGCCAACTAAATAATCTTGTTCATTATGTTGGATTTTTAATCCATCTAGCCGATTCGTTGTAACATTTGTAAGTAGAGAGTTGCTGCTTTCTATTACACTTGGAAATGTATGTGTGTCGAATTTCATTGAAGATCCTGCTTGGTTTGAAATTGATTAGAGTATTGAATATAAAATATTTCGGTAAAAAGGCAATTCCATCAAATATGGGACTATTTTTATTTATCTGCAAACAATTGTGCTACACTTATCAACAATAGATTCTAAAATATGTATTACAGTATCAGATTTATATCAAAGTGGATGAAATTTAAAATACATATCCGGTTCCAAAATAGAACCGAAATGCTTCATTTGAAAAACCCAAATCACTTCTTAAGATCAAATCAGGATGAAAAAGTGTGAATGCAAATCCAAATCCTATACTATGCTTCCACTCATCAAAAAAAGCATTAGAATCAAAATCACTATACACTCTTCCTGTGTCCCAAAAAAGATGTGAACCTATTTTAACCTGATCATCCAGTACTGAAAATAACCATGTCCGAATTTCAGTCATGCTTAGAATTGAACTTTCACCTCTAAATCTGTTTAAATAATATCCCCGTAAACCCTCATCATTCCCGATAATTGGCATCGCCCAAAAGGGTGCTTCACCAAATATCTGATCAAATTTTACCCGATGTGCAAAAACGACATCAGGTAAAATCGTTATATATTGTCTTAAATCAATTTTTGCTTCTGAATATGAAAAATCTAACCCAAACAGGGATGGGGCAATATTAAAACCGGCCTCATATTGTATTCCCCTGGTTGGTGAAAACTCATCATCTCTACTATCCAAGAGGGTCCCAAGCCCAATTTTCCCAATAGAACTTGTTTGGAATCCCGGTGGCTCGTCATTTAAAAAGAGCGACACATCCCCTCTTGTGATACTGTTTACCGCCCAAAAGGTAGTTGTCGCAAAAAGATCTATTTTCCCAAATTCAGAAAATTCACCAACTCGTTTTCTGGCGATATATTTCAAAAATAATTCACGATTTTCATAAAAATAAAACCCTTCATCAAAAAGTGTTTTTGAGAATCCAGTATCATTTCCAATACCAAAATATTGGCCTTGCGTAATTCTTTGTCCAATAAATTCTACCCTGCTTCTTAAATTCAGTCCAAATGTCTTCGTTCTTTCAAACTCAAATTTCGAAACAAAATATCCTTTTGTTGAGATTGTAATATCTGTTTTTAAATTACTTAGAAATGGCTCTACACCAATACCGTAGTTTATTCTCTGCAGAAAGCCGCCCCCATATACACCCCAATCTGAACTGTATCCTGCTATGGGTAAAACCGAATAGTGACTGCCCACTCTGTCTGCACTAACAGGGTCTCTGTCTGATGTTACACTCCCTGAATCATTTTGTGAGAATACATTACACGCAAAAAACAGCAGAATCGGTACAATACATATAATCTTCTTTAGCATCTACAACAACTCTTCGTTTTTTAACATCTCAATTGTTTCAACTGCGTGCCTTAAATGTGGAATTACGATACTCCCGCCAACCACCAGTGCTACATTCAGAGCATCGATGATCTCTTCTTTAGACGACCCACTCTTTGCACACTGTTCAAGATGGTAATCTATGCAATCATTGCATCTCAATACTGTAGATGCAACCAATCCCAAAAGTTCTTTGGTTTTGGTATCTAATGCGCCGTCTTTATACGTATTGCTATCTAAATTGAAAAAGCGTTTTATTCCCAGATGATCCAGATTTAAAATTTTTTTATTCTTTTCATCCCTATCCTGACGAAATTTCTCAAGCCGGTTCAACTCTGAACTCATATTTGATGATTGGTTTTGGTTATTATGTATCTTAAAGTGATTTTTTGTTTTAGAAGATAACTATTCTTTATCTGAAAGTATCTAAATGGATATCAAGGATAAACCAATATAAAAATCAATGACGTAACTGGTTTTTTAACGTTTCTGCCAATTTTAATCCGTTTTTTATACAATCAGGCACTGACACACCATTTCTGAAATTCCCTGCAATCTTGAGTCCTCGATACTTATTTTCAATTTGGTTAAATTGATTTAGTATTTCATCATATCCCAAATGATAAGCCGGAATTGATTTCGGCCAGTATACATGATCCATATATTGATAACTTCCACGCAACCCTATTAACTCTTTTAACTCCTCTTCAACCATCTTGACTAATTTATTGGTATCCATTTCTGCCAATTTGGGGTCTCTGCCCCCTCCTACAAAAACAGTTAGCAGATGACTGTCTTTCGGAGAACGCCCTTCAAAAAGTGTTGAAGAGAATAACGCCCCTAATACAGATCTATTTTCAACCTCCGGAACTAAAAATCCAAACCCATCCAGTTTATGCTGAATGTCTTCTTTTTTATATCCAAGGTGCAAAACCGATAATTCCGGATAGTCAACCTCCTTTTCAAAAGCATAACGATGACCCAAAAATGTATTTAAAATTTCACCGATTTGGTAAAGCGGTACATTGATGATTACATGGCCGTAAGGGCCAAACGACTTGCCATTGCTGGTTAAATGCCAATATTCTTCCCTTTTTTCAAGCGCAGTTACTTTATGATCATAATAAATACTCTTTAATACAGAGGCTATCTTGATTGGCAGGGTTTGAAGGCCTTTTTTAAATGAAATTAATGATCTATCTATTTTTTTTTGACTTCTTGTTTTAATTGAAGAGGCAATGCCCCCCCATATAACCGAACCATATATCTCTTCTAATTGTGCCAACTTAGGCATAGTGTGCCTAAGGCTTAAATTTTCAGGTCGGTTTGCAAATATACCTGCGACAAATGGGTTTACCGCATAATCCAATATCTCCCTTCCAAGCCTTCTCTCAATAAATTCAGCAATACTTTGATCTCTATTTGGATTAGCGCTTAAAAAAGGCTCCTTGAGTAACCGGAGTTTACTTTTAGTGGTTAATAATGGCGAACTGACGGCCTCCATCATCGATTGTGGTAAAGATACCAACTCACTATTTTTAACAATATATCGTTTAGAAGCATCTCGATTTGCAACCATTATATCATTGTCCAGGTCAAGATCGGTAAACAGATCAGCCAGGATCTTATCTCTGATTAAAACTGTATTTGGGCCATATTCAGTGAGCCACTCACCATCTATAACTGTTTTAATAGCTCCCCCGGGTTCACTGTTCTTCTCAAATACAGAGACATCGAATCCATTCTTGTCTAATGAATATGCAGTTGATAAACCGGTAATTCCGGATCCAACCACAGCAATTTTGTTGTTCATATTCTTAAATATTACTTAGCCTGCCATTTTGAACGTTTTATTTCTGCAGAACCTTCTAAATTTAATTATGGAGACAATTTTAATGTTCCAATATACTGAGATATAACCAGCTTAATTTCTACTTTTTCCTGAATGTGCTGCATGATTCACCCCGAAATTTACGAATCAGTAATGGAAGGGTTCTGAGTGATTTTCTAGTCAATAGTTCGTATTTTATCGATTAAGAAAATTAAACATCTATAAATTCTTAATTCGGTTCATTAATCCATTTAATCAGGAGAATTGATGGCGTTGATCCTTAAAATTTGAAAATCATCACATAGTAAAACAGAACCTGTTTGATTTAAATTTCTATTTAAAGATTAGAGTCATTAATGAATATTTCAGTATTGGGATGTGGATGGTTAGGTTTCCCTTTAGCCCAAAGATTTCTTAAATCAGGCCATAGAATCAAGGGGTCTACCACATCTGAAAATAAATTGTCACTTCTGAATCAAAACGGAATTGACGGCCATTTAATTGAATTTCCAAACTCACTGAATCACAATGCTTTAGATCAGTTATTGAACTGTGATGTTTTGTTTTTGAATATCCCGCCAAGTGGTATTAAAAGTGAAAAGGACAATAAATATCAGGAAGTTATCCATGCAGTTACTAAAAAAGCAGCGGATCAAAATGTATCATGGATCATTTTCGTGAGCTCTACGTCCGTGTATAATGAAATGGCTGGATTTGTCACAGAAAAGGATGCTGATATACATTCAGCATCAAAACATAATGGGAAACTACTTCTCGAAAGTGAAAAAATAGTCCAAAACTCGGGAAATGACTTTACAATTTTGAGAATGGGTGGCCTTTATGGATATGGACGCCATCCTATTCACTACTTAAGTGGGAAGAAAAACCTCGATGGTGCCTCAAAACCGGTGAATCTAATCCATCAGGTTGACTGTCTGAACATCATCAGTGATATCGTAGGTCTTGAGAAACGAAATACTGTTTATAACTTGGTGTCTGATGGCCACCCGCCAAGAAAAGAATTCTATGAATCCGCAGCCAAATATTACAAACTTGATCCACCAAAATTTAAACGAGATTCAGGATCAAATTACAAAGTTGTATCCAATGAAAAAGTAAAAATGGATCTCAACTATACATTCTCATACCCGAATCCTATGGATCATACTCCTTAGATATTGAGTAAAATCCCCTGAATTGCATCAACAACACTGTAAGGTTCTATAACTTCGCTTAGATTTATACTTTACATTGTAATATTACTATCGGCTGTTTCTGAACTCATCAAAAGACTGACTGAGAAAAGCATCACTGCCTATGTAATTGAGTAGATTAGAGAAAATGTCGGGTTCCAAATATCCGGGTTGTTTTCCTATTATGGCACCCTCATCATTCATAAAGAAGGTTGTTGGCACGTTTTCATTTTCCAATGCTCTCGCAAATTGAGCTTCAGTAAAATCACTGCCTTTATACCTCACAATATCCTCGGATTCAACATTAATCTTTACCCATAAGTAGTGATCGGATAATGCCCGTAACACCTCTTCATTTGTATACACTTCTGAGTGCATTCTTTGACAATAAGGGCACCAGGAAGCATAAACATCAATCAGTATTTTTTTATTCTCTTCTGAAGCCCGGTTTAAAGCTTCTTCCAGTGAAACCGGTTTTGTTTCCATATCCTGAGCAAACAGATAACCCGGAGATAATAAAATCAGGCCGATCACAATAATTTTAAATTTACTCTTCAAATAATTCATTCTGGTAATTTTAACAGTTTTGCAACCTTCTTTTTAACTACGATTATTGTCATATCATCATATTGATCTGTTCCATTAACAAACTCTGCCAAATGCTCTTCAATTTTTTCAACCATCTGTTGTGATGGTAAATCATGATATTTTTTTATCAGAGCGTAAAGCCGGTCTTCTCCAAATAATTCATGTTCCCTGTTAACGGCTTCAACCATTCCATCCGTATAAAATATCAATATATCTCCTTCTTCCATTTTTACAGACTGTTCAGATATATGACTACTGAATTGATCCATATCAGCCATCCCTATTGCAATCCCTTCAGGTTGATATATATGCAATTTTTTCTCTTTTTTATTAAAGTAGAGTAATGGATTGTGACCGGCTCTTGAAAATCTGAAAATGCTTTTCTCTTCATCAAAGATTCCAAAGATCAGAGAAATAAATGTCCCTTTTGCTGCATTTTTTCTAAACATTTTATTGGTCCTGCACATCACTTCCACTGAGGATGTATAGTCATTACAAAGTGCATAAAGAACCCCTTTTGTGAAAGTCATATAGAATGCTGCCTGAATTCCCTTACCGCTAACATCACCAATTGTAATGGCCAGTTTTTTATCATCCAGCTCAATAAAATCATAGTAATCTCCACCGGTTTCAAAAGCCGGTTTACAGATAGCGAATACATCCAGTCCCGGTACATTGGGTGTTTTCAGGGGCAAAAAGGACTGTTGAACCTTTCGGGCAATTTGCAATTCTTGCTTGATTCGGTTCTCACTGGCTAACTCTTGAATATAATCCGGTACAAATTGTGGGATATCACGTGCAGTTCTCCTGCTAACAATGTTGGTTCCCCCATAAATCAATCCTAACAAAATGATTGAAAGAAAAACAATGAAAGCAAGTGAATCCGGAGAGTATCCCATGAGCCATCCGGATGCTGTTCCAATGAATCCCATAAAAACAAACAATCCGATAAAAGCTGCCAAAAAATCTTCTTTCCAATACACCCAACCGATAATCAATCCTGTCACCATGGATGTTGTAATATTTGCACCCCATCCGCCAATACTTAAGAAATGTGGGTCAGCAATTACGTAAATAATTGCCGTAACAGAAATGATTATCCAGCTTTTTTTGGTGTTTGAACTCAATTTCCCAATGAGTATCAGAAAGATGATTTGTGCAGCTAAAAAGGTGAAAATGAAGTTGCCAAGAGTTGAAAAAATAAATGACAGATAAATATTATCAGCACTAAATACTGTATCTATTGATAAATATGATCCCGGGATAAGAGTTAACGTGACTGCAATAGCAAAACTTAAAATAAATCCCCAACAGATCCCCCTGATGATACTTAACCCAAGAGGAATATTGATTAGATAACCTGAACGAATTGAATCAATCGTTCGTAATTTTGCAGGCCAGTTTTGACGAGTAATCGAGTCTGATATAGCAGTAACAGCAAAAAAGCCCATCGACGAAATCGCAGCCATAAATCCGGCTCCAACTAATATCTGTATAAAGAAAGGCAATGAGAGATCTTCAAATGAGTGAATTCGCATATACAGCTGCTGTGAAATAAAGAGCGCCGGTAAAATAAATCCGCCGATAACCGCAACCAGAATTGAGACTTTCAGATCAACCAATCGTAACCGAAAACGTAAAAACAGTAAGATCACAATCCAGAAAAAGATAATTGCAATCAAAAATCCACGCATTCCGGAAATAATAGACATAATATTATTTCCATTATTTGAGGCGATCTCATAGTCATAGGTTAATGAGATTAGTCCACCGCCGGGCAATAAATCAATTACCACAGTAACAGGAACCCAAACCTCCGAATCCACAGATTTATAAGTTATACGAGCAGTATTGATGTCCGAAATGGAAATAATTTCAATACTATCCATGTTGAAATGCATCTCAGGCCAGCCTGACAGAGCCAGGTAATAATTTGCCATTCGTTCAGCTACAGCTCGATTTACCAACTGTACCTCTCCCCTGCTTATTTGATCCGAATTGAATGATTGCCCGGTATTTCCCAAAAATGAAAAACGAAAATTTTCTTCCGGATTCTCAGATTCTGCATTAAACTCCGGAATTTCTTCAACATTGAATCCAAATTGGAGAACTTCAGGCTGAATATATCTTTCCGGTATTATCTCTGCTGGATTATAAAAGCCGATCAATTTTCCTGATTCTGACAGGCGTACAGTAATTTTTTCTACACTGCTGGTCGAAAAGCTTCCCTGAGAGGACTCCGGCTCAATCTTGTTAATCAAATAATCAGATCGCCAATAAAAAACCGGATTCATTGCTTTGTGTAATGAATTCGAATAAAATTCATTAAATGATCTGCTGTTCTGTAGTGTATCCAGAAGAGTAGAACTTACATCAAACTTTGTATAAGGCTGATCCTGAATTTCATAACCGTTTCTTTGTAACCACTGAATTGAGTTATTTTCTACTGATTCAATTGCATAACTATTATCAGCAGACGAAAATGGATGAAAGTCAGCATAGAACCAAAAAAAGAGCATTAAAGCAATAGTGCTGACTATTACGAGCGATAAATCCTGTTTTGCTGTATCACTACCTGGGATCAATGATAGAATGGTTAATTGTAAATGTTATAATCTATGGAATTTACAGCGAAAAAAAGACAAATATGTTTCAAATTAGTTTCGGAAACTCTTTATTTCTATAGATCTTTAAAATCTTAAAAAATAAATCATCAAATTTAGAATGTGCTTAATTGTTTTTGCTTATAAATATCATCCGCAATATCCGTTGATTTTAGCAGGTAACAGGGATGAATTTCATCAGAGGCCCACTCAAAAACTACACGTGTGGGATGGAGACCCTAAAATTTTGGCAGGGAAAGATCTGAAAGCGGGCGGGACATGGTTAGGAATTAATCAACATGGAAAATTTGCTGCGGTAACAAACTATCGGGATCTGAGTAATATTAAAAAAAATGCCCCATCCAGAGGATCCATTGTGACAGAAATTCTAAACTCTGATCTTTCAACAAAAGAGAAGCTTTCTGATATGGCTCCTGATTTTTCAAAATACAATGGGTTTAATTTGATTGCAGGTACAGTGGATGATCTCTATTATGGTTCTAATCATGATCACTCATTCCAAAAAATTAAACCGGGCCTTTATGGAATTAGTAATGCCTCTCTGAATACTCCATGGCCAAAAACAAACAGTGCCCTGGAAAACTTTTCAACAGTACTGAATAATGGCCAGCCGGATTCAAATGAAATATTTGACCTGCTCAGTGACACCAACAGATACCCTAAAGAAATGCTCCCCAAAACCGGGCTCTCACCTGAAATGGAAAAGGCAGTATCATCCGTTTTTATTTTAACAGAAGATTATGGAACCCGGTCCTCCGCCCTCCTGTTTTTTGATAAAAGCGGGAACGTCAAATTCACTGAAAAAACATATTCTCCCGGAACAACAGAGGTTACGAATACTGAAGAGTTTCATTTAAATCTAAAAGAAAAACAATTTCACAAACTCTGATAATTTAATCCTCTATTCCAGTAAGTCGTTCTTTTGCTCTTTCTATCACTTCTTGAGGCGAATTTTGTGATGTTGCAAGCTTATAATAATAAACAGCTTGCACTGTCTTACCCATATCTTCAGACGCTCTACCCGCAAAATAAGCTGCCGGTGCATAATAATTCCGATTTTCCCTGTTTGGAAGATCTTTTGCGGATTCAACAGCATTCACAAATAACTGATAGGCAGAATCATAATTCAAATGAATGTAAAAGGCTCTTCCGGCCCAATAGTATAGTTCATACTCCATTACTGCATCTCTTGCCAAATTATTCTCTTTCCAATGAAGGCTGGTTTCTTCGTGAAACCCAATCATCGATGAATACTCCCGAAGTTGCCAGAGTGTATTCATATAGAGTCGACGGTAATAACTGTTGTTTGGATATTGATCTACAAGATATCGAAATAGATTCCTTGCTTCGGTAAAATTTTCTTCATAATAGAGCTGTATAGTTGCCAGGAAATATGCTGCTTCCGGTCTTGAAAAGAGCGCCTTTTCTGTTGCTTCTCTCAGTAATTGTATTCCTGCTTCCCGATCCCCATCCGGGAGGAAATATGCTACAGGCCTTACAATGGGATACTCTTCCTGAACATATGCGGAGTAGTAGAGTTTCATCCCTTCAGCAAAATAATTATCTGCCAGATCCGGCTTCACTTCCATCAGGCTCAGATGTGCCTGATAACCACTTCTGCCTACTTGTAAACTTGTGATCCATCGTTCCCTGTTGGAGTGTAATCTGGCTATATAGCTGTTTGAAACGGATATGACGATCAAAGCATCAAGGTGACCCGGTTCTTTCTGTAATAGCCTTCTCGCCCGAAAATCTGCCTCTTTCATCTTTTCAATGAATAATTCATCATATTCATCTATCTCCAGATCTTCAAGGAGCACCCACCACATCTCCATCCCTTCCCATAGAGTCCAGAGTGGGTGATCGGGATGATTCTCCTTCCAGGGGTTTAGAAGTTTATGGGCGGCTTCATTGTTCCTGTTGTAGAGAGAATCAATCGCAGCGGCAGCATCAACAGAAAAATCCTGATCTTCAATTAGTTGCTTTGTTTGGGCTTTAACCGATGTGCTGAAGAGTATTTGGAGTAAAAGAGAAAGTGAAATGGAAAATAGCAGTATGAATAATTTGATTGTCCTTGATAATTTCAAAGTCATCCACCACTGTATGTCTGTTATTTTAAATGCTCCAAAAACCAACCCTCTGTTAAATCAATTACCTCAGCAAATTGATACGGAAATTCTTTCAAAGTGAACGGATGGGATACTTCAAAGGTGTGTCCGGCATTCTGAATGAAGCGGATCTCTTTATCTTCTGCCGGAGAAGCTCTGAATAATTTTTCTGAATCTAATGAGGGTACTGATTCATCCTCTTTACCGGTGATAAACATGGACGGTATGTATAATTCTTTCACCCTATTTATAGCCATCAAATTATCGCCGTTCTCTATTGCATCCTCATATACAACCTTATCCAATTTCAAAACTTCACCGGTCCGAGAATTTTTAATCTGAGTATATCCATTTTTTTGCCAATCTTGAATCATCTCTTTACTCCATCGGCTATTATAATCTGCGACTGCCGACCATGTAACCAGGCACTGGATTTCTGTGTACTCTGCAGCTGCAACAACAGCGGTGTGCCCCCCTCTTGAGTGGCCTAGCAACCCAATTCGATCCGTATCTAAAACCACCTTGTCTGAATAAATCTCTTTAGACTTGATCGCTTCAATTACAGACCCAATATCCGCCAAATCCTGTGATAATGTTTGCCTTTGAAATAACTCCGGCTCATCAAAATCAGTCATGCTTTTGCCTACACCATTCAATGACAAATTTATAGCAAGTACTGCAAATCCTGCACGTGTTAATTCTTCGCACGCATCCGGAAACGCCCCCCAATCTTTAAATCCTTTAAAGCCATGGATAAAAAGTATAACCGGAAAAACAGTCCCATTGGTTGCTGCCGGGATTAATAGATCATAATAAATGGGCAGGCCCTCTGAAGATGGAATCTGTCCCGTTTGTTTTGAAATACTGCTATAACTCATTTTTAACTTTTATTAAAAGATAGTGCGTCTAATTTTACGAGCCTTCTCAGATCGTTGATCTCTTTCTGTTTCAGAAATCTCCACCGACCAATGCGGGTATTTTTTTCTGTGAGTCCGGCATACCGTGTTCGTACTAATTTAGAAACATCAGCACCTAAATGGCCAATCATCCGTCTGATCAAATGATTTCTTCCTTCCAGTACTGTAATATTGATAACGTATGGATCTACAGGATCTCGCTGTACACTGGTCGGATTTACCGGTCCATCTTCCAATGTAACTCCTGCCCTAAGCCGTTCCAACTCTTCATCACTTAATTTACGGCTACTGGTAACTTCATAGGTCTTCTTCACTTGATAACTTGGATGCATCAATCGATGTGCCAGATCACCGTCATTTGTCAAAATTAAAAGACCCATTGTATTTCGATCGAGCCGACCAACCGGGTAAACCCGGTGTCCGGTCGCTCCTTCAATGGCATCCACAACTGTATTCCGATCTTTTTCATCATCCGTAGTACTGATTGTGTCCCTGCCTTTATTCAATAAAATATATACGAAGGGTTCAAGGGATAACTTCTGTTTTTCAACCACTACATTATCGGTACTCTTTACCTTGGTACCGAGCTCAGTGACCACTACACCGTTTACTTTGACCTTCCCTTGCTCTATGTATTCATCAGCTTCACGTCGCGAACAGAGACCCGCATGAGCAATATACTTATTGAGCCGAATCTCCTCTCTCAGATAATCATCTTGTTCAACACGCTGTGACGGGATCTGACTGGAAGCAGATCTTGGTTTTTTACCTTTTGGTATGCTTCTTGCCCGGTCGGGCTTACTGCTTCTGCGATCAGATTTTGAAGTTCTTGACCCCGTACCCCGGAGAGAATCCGATGATCTCTCTGACCGGCCTTTTTTTCTATCGGATGTAGATCTCTCATCCCTGCTGCCCATTCGATCAGGTGCAGATCTTTTTCTGTCCGGCCTGGTATTTTTCGATTCCGAACGATTAGAATCTGAGTCAGAATCAATTTTTTTAACTTCCGTTTTTTTACCCAGGATTTTATCCTTTTTTGATGTAGATCGTTTTCTTCCCGCTTTCATTAATATCTCTCTTGCGCTGGGTTGCGATCTGTTATCGTCTTTCTCTTCGTTATCTTTTCTTTTCGGTTTCATAAATACAGTTTAAAGATTTTCATTCAATTATTTAAAAAAAAGAGTGTTTATAACGTAAAATCATAAAAATTAGATTTTTAGATTTAAACACTTCCGCTTTTCCCTCAGATTCTCATTCCATTTTCATTGATCAACTTGTTCCTTTTTCGGAACAGGATCATAGCCGGAACTACCCCAGGGATGGCATTTCACGATTCTTTTCAGCCCAAGCCAAACTCCCTTAAATGGGCCCCAAATCCGGATGGATTCGATCATATATAATGAGCAGGTTGGATTATGCCTGCAATTTGATCCGAGATAGGGTGATATTGCTAAACGGTAGAATTTTACCAGATTAATTAAAACCCATGACAATCCTTGCTTGAAAAATTCAATGATCAATTTCAAAAGTTGTTCCACTTTTATCATCCTTTAACTTAACGCCAATCGCCTCAAGATCGTCCCTGATTTTGTCGGATGTTTCAAAATCACGTTTTCCCTTAGCATCAAGTCTTATATCAATTAATAGATTGATCAATTCTTCAGTTATCCCATTATCTGCATTCTCAACCTGTTTAAGTCCGAGAACGTCATAGACAAATGTCTCTAATGTATCGCACATGTTTTGAAAAGTCGTTGATGAAACAGTTTTTATATCTAATTGTTGATTATGAAACGCATTTACTTTTGCGACTAATTCAAAAACGGCTGCCAATGTTTGTGCAGTATTAAAATCATCATTCATTGTTTGATGACATCTTTCACATGCCTTCACAATTTCTCTATCCAATTTTTGATCAGAAGATTCCAATCCTGATGGGGCATTCAATTGATCCAATAAATTCATTGCCGACATCAATCGTGTGTACCCCTTTTCGGCTGCCTCTAAGGCATCATTTGAGAAATCAATTTTACTTCGGTAGTGAGACTGAAGCATTAAAAACCTGACTATCAATGGATGAAAGCCTTTCTTAAGTTTTTCATGATTCCCGGTAAAAAGATCCTCAAGATTTATAAAATTCCCGGCGGATTTACTCATCTTTGCACCATCTATCGTAATCATATTATTATGAATCCAATATTTTACCGGGCCATGGCCATATGCTCCTTTACTTTGGGCAATTTCAGCTTCATGATGCGGGAATTGCAGATCGAGCCCTCCCCCATGGATATCAAATTGTTCGCCCAAATATTTGGTACTCATTGCTGTACATTCCAGATGCCACCCCGGATAACCCTCACCCCAGGGAGAATCCCAACGCATAATGTGTGATTCAGTAGCTCGTTTCCAAAGAGCAAAATCATGTGGACTTCTCTTTTCTTCCATCCCTGAAGTGTCCCGGCTTCCGGATTGCAAGTCTTCCAGTACTTTCCCGGAGAGTTCACCATAGGATTCAGCATTACTGAATTTATCCAGATCAAAATAGATATTCCCATTCACCTCATAGGCATACCCGTTTTTTAATATTTTCTTTACCAGGTTAATCTGCTCAATGATATGACCGGATGCAGTAGGTTCAATATCGGGACGTAAACAGTTCAAAGCGTCCATTCCCTTGTGATAACTGATGGTATATCGCTGAACGATTTCCATCGGTTCTACCTCTTCAAGCCTTGCTCTCTTTAATATCTTATCTTCGCCACTTTCACTTAATTCAAACTCCATATGGCCAACGTCTGTAATATTTCTGACGTATCTGACTTTAAATCCCAATTTTTTCAAATATCTGTAGATAATATCGAAACAGACTGCAGAACGGGCATGCCCCAGATGCGGGTCTCCATACACAGTGGGTCCGCAAACATATAAACCAACAAATGGAGGGTTTATAGGTTCAAAAACTTCTTTCTCTCTGGAAAGACTATTGTAAATCGATAAAGCTGACTTCTCACTTTCTTTCATAAATTAACCAAATTGCACCTTCTACATGTCGGTTTTTGCCGATATATAGTCGATAAACCGTTGTTGCTCCTTCTCATTCCGAAAAGAACCACTGAATTCAGTTGTAACTGTGCTGCTCTCTCTGTCCTGAATTCCACGTGTTGATACACAAAGATGCTTACACTCAAGAAATACAGCAACATCCTCTGTTTCCATTGCTTTCTTTAATTCATCTGCGATCTGAAGTGTCAATCGTTCCTGTACCTGAGGTCTGCTCGAGAAGTAATCAACAATTCGATTTATCTTTGAAAGTCCAATTACTTTTCCGGAGCTAATATATGCAACATGTGCTTTACCGATAAAAGGCAGGAAATGATGCTCACAAAAGGATGTGACATTAATATTCTTTTCAACAACCATATCATGGTAGGCATACTTGTTGCCAAACTTTCTTGCGACAGGTTTTCTTTCGGGATTCAGCCCTTTAAATATCTCTTTGACATACATTTTTGCCACTCTGTAAGGCGTACCATTTAAACTTTCGTCAGACATATCCAAGCCCAGAGTATGCATTATCTTCTCAAAATGATTCCGGATGATCTCAATTTTTTCATCTTCATTCAGCTCAAATGCGTCCTCACGTAATGGTGTGACAAGTGATGTAGGGACATGGTTCTCTCCAATCACTTCAGCTTTTTCTTTTAATAGCTGATCAAATTCTGTCTGATTTTTTTCTTTACTCATTGACACTTTTTAGTAGTACTTAACGAAATTTTATTCAGTCTTAAATTTAAGGGTTCCTTCTCCAATATCATAATTCCCGGAATTGGAATTCACGACAGGTGAACGAATATTTTAAAAACGATTCTATCTGATATTCAGGTATCTTGAAGGGAGTATTCTGATTTTTGGTAAATCAGTGCTCTAAAGGGTATTATGATGGAAAATGAAGCAATAATTTAGGTTTTTTCGACATTTTTTCCGTTTATTAGGATTATATAATCCAAATTTTTATGAATCAAAAGGAACTGATAGATAGACTTTCTGAAGAACTGGGTGAAACGAAAGTAGGATCCAAAAAAATGCTTCAGGAAACTGTGAGCGTACTTTCTGACCAACTGAAAGCCGGAAAAGGTGTTTCTATACCCAATTTAGGTACTTTTAGCACTAAAATAACTTCTGAGAGAAAAGTTTATAATCCACATTATGATGCAGAAATGCTGGTTCCTAAAAAACGGATTGTAGAGTTTACACCTGCCTCACATCTAAAAGAAGAAGTCAGAGATCTGGATATTAAAGTATGAGTGAAAAAATCACTTTTAAAGAGCTAGTAGACCTGATCGCTAAACAGTCTGATCAAAGTCAGAGCTCTGCCAATAGTTTTATCAGTGAATTGGTCCAAATTATTGAATCCGGCCTGAAATCAGAAGGCCAAGTCAGTATTTCAGGATTTGGAAAATTTGAGTTGAGGTGGATGAATGAACGTCTCGGCACAAATCCTCAAACCGGTGAAGAAATAACCATACCCGGGCAGAATAAGGTGGTTTTCAAACCATACAAAGCACTTCGGGAAGATGTAAATGCTCCCTACTCACATCTCAAATCTGAAGTGATCAAAGTAAAAGAGGAAAAATCTAAAGAAGTAGTGGTTCCTCTTGTGAGGAAAACCGGAAGTGATGAGTCTGTTGATGATCTGATTTTTGAGAAAGAGCATCCATACAAAAAACCAAAAGAGGATAGTAACCTTTTTACTACCCCTGCATCTGCTTCGACAACACCTAAACAACCTGATCCGGCTTTGATTAGAGAAGTTCAGGACAAAGGTACATTTAACTGGTCATTTGCAGCAGCCGGAATCATAGCTTTACTGGCTTTTTTGCTTCTTTTTTATCTCATTCAAAGAACTCCTGTATCAGAAACCCCATCCCTGACTAACCAAACGGAAGAATCAGTCACTGTAGAACCGGAACCCACTCAAATCGATCAAACAACTCCGGAACCGGTAGCGGAAGCCGAGCCTGATCTGGATAATTTACAGACAGAATTCGAGTTTCAAAGCTATCAAATCAATCCGGGCGAATCTTTATGGACCCTAGCGGAGACTGAGTTAGGAAATCCTTACTTATGGCCTGTTATTTATCATGTAAATAGGGACCTGATCAGTAATCCAAATGATATACCCATATCTACAGAACTGGATATACCTATTATTTCTGACCCCAATAACCTGACCGAGTTTGAAAGTAATCAGGTTGCATTAGGGTATTTTGATTTATATGAGTGGAATAGGACAAATAATCCCGAACAAGCCCGGTTTTTCCTTTGGGCTGTTGGGGTTTTTTCAATCGATCTACTCGAAAACTTACCATCAGAGGTTAGTGCGGAAGATTTGGCTTTCGCAACCAGCCGTTAGACTTAAACCTCAAAAATTTGGAGAAACAATGATACGTCATATCGTAATGTGGAAATTAAAAGAAGAAGCGGAAGGAGCCTCGCTTAAAAAAAATGCGGAAAAACTAAAATTAATCCTGGAAGGACTCCGTATCAATATTGAAGAAATTAAAGATGTGGAGGTAGGTATTCAAATTACAGAGGATGGAGGCAAAGAGTCTTGTGATGTGGTATTAATTTGTGATTTTATGACCGAACTGGATTTTAAAATGTACACCAGAAGCCCTCATCACAAAAAAGCGACCGACTTTATAAAGACTGTCGCAGATAAAAGATATTTCGTTGACTACAAAGTTGATCTGTAATCACATATAAAACCATCAAATGAAGGACTTACTCTGAATCAAAACAGAACCGTTTCACAGCTTGATATTGCCAGTTCAGAATCACTGAGCAGAAGTTGTTCACAGGCTTATCAGGATATAATCGAACAACTTCTTTTTTTTGCTGATACTGCTGATAAAACGACTGTTGAATCAACACACCAAATCAGAAAAAAACTCAAATTTATAAGAGCATTTGTAAAGCTTTTAAAAGGTTTAAAACTTCCGGAAGAAACAAGTGCAGTAAACCTGAAACTGCGTGATATCGGAAAAAATTTTTCGGATTTGCGAGATGCTCATGTGCGTGCAATACTATTGTCCGACCTGAAAAGTCAATTAAATAAATCCTTCCAATCACTATTTGAGCAATTGGAAACGCTCAATCACTCCTACATTAAAAGAAAAGAGCATTTAATGTTGAACGAGCAGAAGGAATTTTTGTCTTTTAAAGAAATATGGATAAATAATGATACCATCGAATCCTATTTTAAATTAGAGAAACCGGACCCACTTAAAATCCCGGAAATTTTTGCTATGAGCTATTTGAAAAGTTTTAATGCATTTAATATCTCGATTCATAGCTTCGATCCGGATTTGCTGCATGAGTGGAGAAAACGCCTTAAAGATGTCCAAAGTCAATTTGAGTTGTTATACGACCATATAAGCAGTGATTTATATGAACATTATCAAAAAATCCAAGATCTTTGCAATGTACTGGGGGAGCTTAATGATTTGGAAATGATTAATCGTTGGATAGCGAATATTAAACCTGAATTAAGTGATGAAGATCACTTCAGTTACATGCTATCTGAAGAGATCGTCAAGCAACATGAAGCACGACTAAGTGTTGCAAAATCGAATGGTTTTGAACTTTATACATTTACCCCGGAACAGTTCAAGGATCAGTTATTCTGACAAATTGTTTAATGAACTCTGAAAAACCAATACGAATTGATATAAATGGCGTACTCGATTTACACCCATTTAGCCCGGAAGATCTCTCCACTTTAATCGATGAGTATATTGAAGCCTGCCTTGATAAAAAGATCTATCATCTTCGAATCATTCATGGCAAAGGAATCGGTAATATCCGGCGAAGTGTCCACTCTCTGCTGGATAGAAATCCATATGTAATTAGCTATCAGCTTGCCGACGCATCGGGTGGCAGTTGGGGTGCAACCATTGTTAATCTGGAATCAAATTCATAAAAAAAGAGGCCCGAAGGCCTCTTTTTTTATACGTATAAATTTTTCTTGCAAACCGTTACTGTTTGCAAGCGATCTGATCATCTTAGTTCAGGAATTGATCAAATGTGAAAGAAACATAGTATACAGCTCCTAAATTCGGGCCGCCATAGTTTAATACATGTCTTTCATTGGTAATATTTGATCCCCCTACTTTCATCACAGTCTTCATACTGGGTATTCTATAACTTACCTGAGCATCCAGTGTAGAAATAGCCGGGACAGTACCATTTGCAAATGAAGATGTCCAATCAAACTCTTCCTGCCATCTGAAAGTAAGGTTGAATCCTAAGTTATTTGTCAACCTTCTGTTACCCAATGAAACATTTACTTTATGCTCCGGGGTATTAAAATCGAAGATAAACCCGGTTTGATCATCGGTTATCAACTCATTCCAGTTGTAATTGAAAGTAAGTAAGAAATTTCTGGGCAGGCTGTAATCAAACCCAAAAACTGCTCCTTGAGATTTAACTGTTTCTTCTACATTTGTATATAATTGAAACGTGTTCTCTGCACTACCGGATAATAATGATCCGGCTATTTGAGCGTCAACCGCTGGATTTCCGGTAAATGCTGCAGCTGCTTTTCGAACTCTGAATTGAGCAATAAAATCCTCATAAATATTATAATAAAAGGCCATATCCAATAACAATTTGTCGCCGATAATCCCTTTATACCCTATTTCATACGATTGAATTTGCTCCGGTTTCACTTCTTCAAAATTAGTGTATGGGACCAAGGATTGTGCAGCTGCAGGATCGCCGGCTAATAATCGATCTGTAAATTGATTTACAGATTCGAGTGTGAATGCATTCTGAGTCACATTATAAGGTGCTACCGTCTGATTCAATCCACCCAAGAGTCTGGCTGTCAGAACATTCAGATCAATAAACTGCCCCTGTGTGGTTGGGTTTCTAAATCCGGTCTGAAATGATGCCCGTATATTTTGATTTTCGGCCACACGGATAACAGATGATATTCTGGGGTTTATCTGTCCGTCGAAATTTTCATTCTTATCATAACGAAGAGAACCGGTCAAACGTAATCTATCATCCATTAATGCTTTCGATGCCTGTAAGAAACCACCATATTCATTGATGTTGGTTCCACCATCCCCATCAGCAAAAATGGTCCCATTGGATCTCAGTTGATACTGACGGTGACTTAAACCCAGCTGAAGATCCACAAAAGAGATCTCATTCTTGAAATTATAAATACCTTCCGTATGGAAGAATCGAGATTTATCATTAAATAGACCTCCATTCGGTATCACATCGGCTACAGCATTGTCAAAAGCACTGTCAAATGCAGCCGTACCGGGTTGAAATCTCCCCTGGTCTGCTGCCTGTCTCGCCGCTCCGTGAAGAGCACTCAATGCTGCCGGATTACTTAAAATAGCATTTACCGTGGCTTGGTTAAACGATGGATTTCCTCCCTGAGCCTGTGCAGCAGCCTGTAATAACCCACCGGCAAATGTGGCTCCATATAATCCATACCACTGACTGGTGTTGCGATATTGATCATTTATAGAAAATCCAACAAAATCAGCGATGTAAGAATCACCTGAATCTTCAAAAGTCCCATAAGAGCGTACCATGAAGTTATCACCCTCAAACTGAAGTTTATGCTGGTGTATAAAGAAGTTATTCAGGCTATAACGCTGGGCGCCGGTATAAACTGATGTACCGGATCCGTAATTGAAAGAGTAACTCGCCTCAACATTATCACTGAGTCTGTAGTGCAGTGACGTGCCTAATTTCAGATTATTTGCATCGTGATCTACAATATGCTCCTCACCATATCCAGTTCTGGCAACCGGTTGCGCCGGAAGTGCTGCAACATACTGCTCGGCAATTTGTACAGGAACCCCAGACTGTGCAGAAATACCTTGTGCAAGTTGATTCCGTAGAGCAGGATTAATACCCAAGAGTCTAATATTGAAAGTCCCATCATCACCATAGAGGTGGACACCATCATATGCAGGGTTATTTGAAACTCCTGCCGGACCTAACGATGCATTCTTATCTGAGAAGTTTGTTCCTCTCCAATCATCTGCTTGTGAATAGCTGAAATTAACTTTGTACGCAAATCTGTCACCAACAGTATTTGCATAACGAATAGATGTTTCGAGCATTGGCTGAGCGCTATCCGGCTCACCCAAAGAAGAATTTCCATCCAGATGATTAAATCCTGTCTGTACATGAACACTCAAACCCGGATATCGGTAGGGATTTTTACTGTTTACTAAAAGAATTCCATTAAACGCATTAGGACCATAGAGGGCAGATGATGCACCCGGTATAAATTCCATGTTTTCCACATCCAATACAGATGGGCCGTTCAGATTTCCAATCGGAAAGTTCAATGCAGGAGCAGCAGTATCCATCCCATCCGTAAGCTGTACCATTCTAGTATTTCCTGTGGAGTTAAATCCACGAGCATTTACAATCTGAAAGTTTATACTGCTTGTCGTCATATCAACACCTTTCATATTCGCTAAACCCTGATAATAACTGGGGGAAGCTGTCTGATTAATGGCGATGATATCCATTTTTTCAATGGTTACCGGCGCATCCAGGATACTTTCTTCCACCCTGGAGGCTGAAACGACAATATCCGATCCGAGAATCGTCTCTTCTCTTAGTTCAATCCTGAGGCCCGTTACATTTTCCTCAGTAACCTGAATCCGCTGAGTAGTGTATCCGATTATAGATACAACCAAAGTAATCGGCGGATCTTCATTTACACCTAAAGTGAACTGCCCATTTGGATTGGTTGCCACTCCGACGATTGTACCTTGAACAACAACATTTACACCGGCAAGTGGCTCACCTGATGAAGCATCCACAACTTCACCGGATACAGTAACTCTTAAATCTTCGGCATCAGCAGATGATTCTGCCAATATGCCCTGAACATTAAATAATGAGGCAAGTATTAGAAAAAACAGACCTTTTGATAATCTGGATATTAGTATCATTTCTTTCATACTATGGTTTTTAGGTTGATTGGTAATGACGTAGAATATTAACAAATGGCAATCTGCCGATTGACTAAAATAATGTTCAATTTTTGGTTTATGCAAGCGCTTTCATAACTATTTTATTTTAATACAGTTACGAATCCTCTACATCGGAATATAAGTTATTGAATTTATTATTCTTACTACTGAAATATAGTTGAAAAAAAAGTTAATAGAATTATCTGCTTATTTATGGAAAAGAGTGAATATCAGATGAATTGGATAACAATTCGAAGAAGAAATGCGAATAAAACTGGTTTTCTATCAATCTTTTCAGAAAACCAACTTATGAATCAGTAAAAAAAGAATGATTCTAAAATGAATCCCTTGACCCGTTTTAATAATTATTTTTACAAAAGCGGGTACAACGTATACCATATTAATTCAGCAACAATTTCATGTCCCTCTTCTGTAGGGTGAATTCCATCCGGCAAATTCAACTCCGGGTTTCCGGCTACTCCTTCTAATATGAATGGGATAAATATGAGATTATTTTCCTGAGCAAGATCAATATAAACCTGTCTGAAATCGTCCGTATAAGAATCCCCCATATTTGGGGGGGCTTCCATCCCGGTTAAAATCAAAGTTATATTGGGGTTTTTCTGTTGAACTATCTCAATAATTCCTTGCAGATTCTTTTTTGTATCGGCCGGATCTACTCCCCTCAGTCCATCATTTCCCCCAAGTTCCAAAACAAATATATCGACACTTTGTTGTAACACCCAATCAACTCTTCGGAGTCCACCAGCTGATGTTTCACCACTTAATCCCGCATTCACTGCTCGATAATCATAATTAAGTGAGTCTAATTTGTTTTGTATTAGCGCGGGAAATGCATTTTCAGAGTCAATACCGTAACCTGCGGTAATACTATCACCAAAAAATAGAATCGTTTTTGTCTCTTGTGCCTCTAAAGTGTAAAAAGACATCAAAAACAGGAAAGTTATAATAACCTTTATCAATCTCATACGTATTTAATTGGTAATTTAAGTGAATTAATTTTTATGGAATGAAATATAAGTACGTAAACGTTCTTTATTGAATACAAATTGTAAATTTGTTCAATCAGCCATAATTACAAATAAAAGAAAATAGATAGTACGATTAAATGGGATTTATATTAACCACTGAAGCACTTACAAAAACCTTTACAAGCGGTGACCATTCATTAACCGTTCTTGATCATGTCAGTTTTTCCATTGAAAAAGGCATTTCATGCGCAATCGTTGGTCCATCAGGCAGTGGGAAAACCACTTTACTCGGCCTTTGTGCCGGCCTGGACAAACCCTCTTCCGGCTCTGTCATTTTAAATCAAAATCGTATATCCGATTTCAGTGAAACAGAACTGTCTAAGATTAGGAACGAACAAATAGGATTTGTTTTCCAGTCATTTCAACTTATTCCCACATTAACAGCTCTGGAAAATGTGATGGTTCCAATCGAACTTCGGGGTGTCCCATATAAAGATGTTGAAAGACGGGCACTTGATCTGCTCACGAGTGTCGGATTAGGGGAAAGAACTCATCATTATCCAAACCAGCTCTCCGGAGGTGAACAACAGCGAGTTGGGTTGGCCAGAGCGTTTATTCATGAACCTGAAATCCTATTTGCAGATGAACCCACAGGTAATCTGGACGGTGAAACAGGGGCCCAAATAGAAGATTTGCTTTTTGATCTGAATAAAGAACAGGGAACAACACTCATCATCGTCACACACGACCGTGAGCTTGCGTCCAGATGCGATCGAATCATTGAATTGAAGAATGGTAAGCTCTTTTCGGATGAAGTATCAGAGAAAGCAGATCGTTTAGCTCAAATTGATACAATCTGATGAGATTTCTAAGAGAATTAACCAAAGTGTTTAGCTGGAAACTCGCCTATAGAGATGCCAAGCCTCAATGGAGGAGTCTCATCCTTTATACTTCTTCTGTGATGGCAGGTGTTGCAGCCTTGGTTGCTATCCTCTCATTTCGAAGTGATGTACTTCTGACAGTGGATGATCAATCCAAAGAACTGCTGGGTGCCGATATTGAATTGAGATCTAATCAACCTTTTCCGGAACCGATTACTGCTTTTATAGATTCCATTGGGGGCAGCACAGCAACCGCTGTTGAATTCAACTCAATGATTTTTTTCAAGGAAAGCGGTTCAAACCGACTGGCCCAAATTCGGGCGATTGACGGACCTTTTCCAATTTATGGAACCATCTCAACAAACCCGATTGATGCATCAGCACGTTATCAGGAAGAAGCTTTTGCATTGGTGGAGCAATCAGCGATGACTCAATTTGGAGCGTCTGTCGGAGATAGTATACGGGTAGGGAACCTGGATCTGATCATCGGAGGTGAATTGATTAGTGTACCCGGCGAAGCAGCAGCTTTTTCTCTTATTGGTCCGCGTGTCTATGTTTCCAGAGCTCTTCTTGAAGGATCCGGCCTTTTAGACAGGGGAAGTCGTGTATCATACAAACACTACTTCGAAATGAGCAATCCGGATGAGGTTGAAGCCATTGTGGACAAGCTGCGCCCGATAGCCAGAGAACATCGTGTAAGGATAGAAACGGTTGAATCAGAAAGAGAAGATTTTCAGGAAATCGTCGATAATCTTACAAAATTTCTCGGATTAATAGGATTTATCGCACTTTTACTGGGTGGTTTGGGTGTTGCAAGTGCAATCTATGTATACATCAAACGAAAAACAGCAATGGTTGCCACACTTCGATGCCTGGGAGTTACAAAGGAACAAGTATTGGCAACATTCTCTATTCAAATTGCTGCACTTGGTCTCGTTGGTGCAGCTTTGGGTACTACAATTGGTGTTTTTCTTCAATTCTATTTACCTACTCTTTTTGCAGATCTGGTACCATTCACCATTGTTCAATCTGTTTCACTGCAAGCAGTTGCTTTGGGTCTTTTTACCGGTGTTTTGATTAGTGTACTTTTTTCCATGCTCCCGCTTATTGGAATCAGCACCATATCTCCACTTCTTACCCTTCGAAACAGCGATTTTTCTCCAATTTCTGAACTTTCTTCAAAATTTAAAATTACAACAGCTATTGTTTCGATTGGAATTGTCATTTTAGTTGTCAGTTTGCTGACTGAGAGCTTAGCTGTAGCATCCATCTTCACCCTCTGTCTTTTACTCTTCGTATTTTTATTGTGGTTAGTCTCTACTCTTTTGATTGCAATTGTTAAAAATATGCGATTAAAATCATTTAACTATGAGGTTCGACAAGGGATGGCGAATCTTTTTCGTCCCAATAATCAGACTTCCATGTTAATTACAACTCTTGGAATGGGAATGTTATTGATTGGGACACTTTATCTTTCACAGGATATGTTATTGCAGCGAATAGATTTTCAACTTGGAGATGACACCCCTGACCTCGTCTTTTATGATATTCAAACCGATCAAAATAGTGGCTTGAATGAAATAGTTGACCAAATTGGCGGCGAAATTCTACAAAATGTACCTATCGTATCGATGAGATTATCAGAACTTAAAGGAATGTCTGTAAGTGAAGCAAGAGCAGATACAACCATCAGGCTAAGTCGTTGGGCATTATCAAGAGAGTACAGAGTTACCTACCGTGAAGAGTTAAACGAATCTGAAACGCTACTGGAAGGAGAATGGGTTGGTGAAGCCGATGGCCTCTCATCCATTATTCCAATATCCGTTGAAGCAGAAATTATGCAGGACTTAGAGCTTGAATTGGGCGATACTCTTGGGTTTGATGTTCAGGGGGTTCCAATACAAACCGTAGTAAGCAGTGTTCGTGAAGTTGATTTTCAACGTACAGAACCCAACTTCTTTATTCTATTCCCGACCGGTGTTCTCGAACCTGCACCACAGTTTTTTGCGACTACGATTAGTGTTGAGAACGAAGAGATGTCACTGGCAATTCAGCAAGCAGTTGTTACAGAGTATCCAAATATCTCAGCCATTGATATTTCAATTGCGCTTAGAAGTATTCGTGAATTTCTGGATAAAATCTCACTCGCAATTCAGTTCATGGCCCTCTTTAGCATATTGACTGGATTTATTGTACTTGCAAGCTCTATCACAATTAGCCGGCGACAGCGGACCAGAGAATCCGTGCTATTGAGAACCCTTGGAGCGAATAAAAACCAAATCGGATCCATTCAAACCATAGAATATGCACTGCTCGGCCTCCTGGCGAGTCTGGCAGGTTTTATATTAGCTGTTCTTGCAAGCTGGGGATTGGCTACTTTTTATTTCGATCTGAATTTCATACCGGACTTTATGAATCTGGGCTTAATCACTATTTTAATCATGGCGATAACAATTCTAATCGGCTGGAGTGGAAGCAGACATATATTTAAAAATTCACCCCTTGAGATATTAAGATTGGAAACAACCTGATTCGAGATATGCTCACCAATCAGAAAATTGCAACCATATCTCTATTGATACTGGTTTTATGCCTACTTATATCTTTGGTTATCTACCTGCATTCCGGCCAGGTATTCATAGCTATTTTTATTGCTCCTCCTATAATTCATTATGCTTTGAAATACAGAAATCAAAAATTAGAGTGAAACTGATCTTCAATAAGATCCAACAATCAATTTTGCAATCTAAATTGCATCAACTTTAAAAAAACGGATAATTTAATCTCTTGTTAATACATTTTACTTTAATTTGATCAGGATTTTGAGCATTTTACGGTTAGAGAGAAAGTTATCTAACACAATATATCATTAACATTTTACGAGGTGTCCCATGAAAATTCTTGTTCCCATTGATTTTTCAGACAGAAGTAAAAAAGCACTTGAAGTAGCTGAGAAATTTGCGCCTATCGTTGGCGCTAAAGTAACACCTTTCTATTCACATCTCCCCATTTCTGAACTTGATGAACCATACGCTCTTGGAATGAGTACATCAATGTATCAGAACTTTGATGAATTGGAAGAGATCTTAGAAACAAGAGTCTCTGAATTAAGTGAACAGATCGTATCTAAAAAGTATTTGGATAATCCTGTGATCATGATGGGTAATGCTGCTCAATCAATTATAGATATTTCTGAGGATTACGATTTTATCATAATGAGTAGTCATGGCCGCACCGGTTTTTCCCGCTTTCTTCTCGGATCAGTATCTGAAAAAGTATTGCGGCTATCGAAAATACCTGTCATGATTGTAGAGAATGAATCTGAGGTCGGTGATTTCAAAAAAATACTGGTGACTACCGACTTCTCAGAAAATTCAATCGGAGCATTTCCATATGCTGTAAAAATTGCGAAAAAAACCGGTGGCACAATCGATCTCCTTCATGTGCTAAGTTTCGATCAATTTGATGATGATGAAAAAGATTTATCATTAAGAAAAATCCGGGAAGAGAGATTGAAAATATTAGAAAAGGAGCATTTTCATTCACTATCTGATCGTGTGAATTCGAAGGTAATTATCACACAGGGAAGTCCGCATGAAGCCATACTGAATCATGTAAAAGAAAATGAATATCATTTAGTCGTAATGGCTACAGTTGGCAGAACCGGTATCAACTATCTGATGATGGGCAGCACGACTGCAAATGTTGTCAGGCATGTTAAAAATGCAGTATTAAGTGTAAACCCCGATCAAAAAAAGTAATTTAAAATTTAAATCGAACAGTACCCAGCAGATTCAATCTGTCAACAGTCCTGTTTGCTACTTCAGACCGAAAAGAGACATTGGGTGGGCTATCAGGTAGCACAGAATAGTTATACTGAGCATAATCATACACGACGGAAGTTTCTTCCCACTGTGTATATTGAGCTGCAATTTCGAATCGAATATCGTTTGATATTGAAAATCCGGCGCCGGCTGCATAAACATTTCTATCATCACTCCCATCCAGGAACTTGCTAGGCAAATAGCTATATCCTGCCCTTAATGTCAGATCTTTTGAGAATTCGTATGACACACCTGCTCTCATATTCCAAACCGAACGATATGAATCACTGATAAAATCATTTTCAATTAATTCATCCTCAAACAGACTACTCTCCTGAAACTCAATCTCTGTAGAAGCGTAATCTGTAAATTCTGTGGATAGAGATACTGAGAAACCTGCAATATCATTCAGTCCCAGGCCTAACGACAATCTGGAAGGATATTTAAGTGAATATGAAAACTCACTATCTGTAAATGCGGAAAATTCATTCCCATTGTCAAAATCAGTAATAATTTCAGCATTGAATATCTCATCTACTTCAATAGTAGTTGGGAATGCGTAACTCGCTCCAACACTCACTGAATTATTTACACGATATAATGTACCAATTCGAGCACGAAATCCTGTAAATCTGCTTTCTAGCTGGTCATCAAGCGTAATTCTATCAATATCTGTATCCCCCGATCCATCCCCGCTGCTATCTATAAAGTCCGGAGAATCATAATCATTGAATTCATCAATTTCCTGGAAAATTCGGCTATATTTGAAACGTCCTGACAAAACACCGAGACTCGCACCGACCATGAAATTCTCCTGAAACTCGGTTGCAAAGAAAGCAGAATATTCACCATTGTATCCCGTCTGGAAAATTTCACCTTGTTGCCTGATCCCTAAAAAATCCCCAAAATTGAAAAAGCCAATACGGAATATGGATTCATCCCAATCTTCAAATTCATCTCCATAATCTGTAGCGAAAGTATCAAAAGCGATCTCCTGATATGGAGAACCCTCCGCCTTAAATTCATCTGTTATTGTACTATTGTTATTGCGAGCCTGAAAATTCATCACCCTGTCAAATACAGTATGTTGAGTATATCCGGCACCGATAACAAAACTGCCCTGTACAGTCGGGAATGAGTATAAAAAACCAACATTTGAAAAATTGTTATTCTGATTATCTATCGTTGCGGCCTGACCTAAATAAGATGTATTTTCTTCGATATTTCGAATAGAGAGACCAAATTCAGCAAACCCATTTTTTTGCAGAGCTAAACTGGCCGGGTTATCAATAAATGAACCGAAGCCCGACTTAAAAGCTGTACCGGGCATAATAATTGAAATTGGATCATAAGCACTCCCCTGATCTCCAAATAAAACGGCCTGATAACTGTACAACAATGAATTATTTGGATTCTGAGCGACTGCTTTATTCACTCCTGCTAATAGAAGTGCAAATAGAGTAAAAATGAATATCCGGCGCATACCCCTCCTATATTTATCTAAAGATTAATTAAAATTGTAGATGACAACTTACTTATTTGTATCGAAGCTGATTATCAATTATTAGATCTGCTTTTTGACCTTGATGATGTCGCCTTACTTGATGAACTGCTCCTTGTCGATCTTACAGCAGAACCGCTCGAACTACTTCTGCTTGATGAAGATCTAACTGTTGAACTTTGATTCCCACTGCTTCTAACAGAACTATTTCTATGCATATTTAATACAGATTTTGAGGATTGTGAACCAATTCGATTGACGACGGATCTTACAGCACTTCTCGCGCTTTCTCTTTGCTGAATCCGATCGATTCGATTTTCTAAAACAGATCTGGAGCCATTATGCTGCACAGTGGGTTGCTGTTGTGACAACCGATTTTGTATTGATCGTACAACCTGTTGCTGACGAGTTGATGGTCTCTGTATCGAAACGGAACTGCGTGGCCTTAGGAGGCTATTCAGGCTGCCGGACTGATCTCCTGTCCGGTTTTGTACTGCAGAACTACTATTCCTGGAGCCAGTATTATTTGATCTGTTTACAGTTCCTGTAGAACTCCTGTTTATTGAAGAACTTCGATTTACAGTCCCTGAAGATCTATTGTTATTGGATGATCCTCTGTTCACTGTTCCTGAAGACCCTCTGTTATTGGATGATCCCCTGTTCACTGTACCTGAAGATCCTCTGTTATTGGAGGAACCCCTGTTCACTGTTCCTGAAGACCCTCTGTTATTGGAGGAACCCCTGTTCACTGTACCTGAAGACCCTCTGTTATTGGATGATCCCCTGTTCACTGTTCCAGACGACCCTCTGTTAGTAGAAGTCCCACGGTTTACTCTTCCGGTCGAAGTTCCTCTATTAACCGTTCCTCTGTTCGTTCTGCCGATTACACGACTGCCACGATTCACTTGCTGAGTTCTGGAAGCAGACCTTACATCACTACGACTTCTGATTGCATTATTAATTCTTGCATCTGTTCGGGTAGTCCGGTTGAGAGCATTTCCTCTCGAAGTCAAATGTGTACTTCTGGGGCCATAATTTCTGACAGCTCTGTTATTGTTTTTTCCGCTTAAAAAATAGTAAGCGAATATAGGTCTGTTATATCCATAATAGCCGTAGTAAGGAGTGTAAAATGGGTATCGATAGTATCCATAAGAGTAGTGTGGCCCATAATAGGGTCTATGCCACCCGTACCAACCTGTATGAAACCCCATGCTTAAATGCCAGCTATTAAATCTGTGGCTTCTATATGGATTGTATGAATAATGAAAATATGGGTCATTATAGAATCCACTATAATAGTAATTTGAGACATACTTATTACGCAGATATCGATCTTGTGCTAAATTCACACCATACTCAGCATACCAGTTCCGGGTTTCATAATCTATAAAATAGTACCCTTCAGCGTCGGCCCATCCATCCTCATATCCCAACTCATAATCTTCCTCAACAACAATTTGATCTGACCTGTCTGCAACTGCCTGTTGACCGTATGCAGCTCTGTCTGCAGAAATTCTCTCCGCTGTTGTGGGCCGGTCTGCATAACTCGTTTGCAATTGTGTATAACAACCGGTTGAAAACAAAACAATTGCCGCTATAAATAGTGTCTGGAGTTGTATAGTTGATTTCATAAGAACCACCGCTTTTTTAGGTACGATTTGTAATCTTTGATATAAATATACCATCAATTTTAAAAACAAAATATCACATGACCATGTGATATAAATTTCGCATTAAATTTCACCTCTGAGTGACTTTGCAATTACCTCTGCTTTTGAGTTTACGTGCAATTTCTTATAAATGTTCCTTATGTGGGCTCGAACCGTGTCTATTGATATATCGAATCGGTCTGCAATCAACTTATAACTCAAACCATCTACCAATCCATTCACAATATCTTGCTCTCTGGATGTCAAATCACTGTCCGGATTTTTTTCCGGTTCCGGTTTTTTAAAGTGCTCGATTACTTTTCTTGCTATTTGAGGTGACATTGGAGCCCCACCCTGGACTAAATTCTCAATCGACTCCTTGATTTCAGGAAGTGATGTATGTTTTAACAAATACCCGGAAGCCCCTGCAACAAGTGAATTAAATATTTTGTGAGAATCATGATAAATAGTAAGCATGATTATCTCTATGTCCGGATACTTTTTCTTTATGATACTTATCCCTTCAATTCCGGACATTCCCGGAAGCTGAATATCCATCAATAATACGTCGGGAGATTCATTTTCTTCCAGATGAACCAGCATCTCCTCCACAGAATCGACGGCTATTTTACAGCTCATTTTCTCCTGCATATCCAAAAATTTTTGAATCAGGTTTCTGATCTTTATGTTATCCTCTACTATTCCAATTTCTATCATACCACTCTCCTCTTTAGTTTATTGAGCCCTTCGCTCTGACGGTAAACCCACCATTTGATATAATTTCAACGACTGAACCGATCCTTTCAGCTCTCATTTTTATATTTCTAAGTCCTTGTCCCGATTTTCTGTCACTGTTTATTTTTGTGCCATTATCATGGATTGTCAATTCATAGTTACTGCCTGAAAATGAAAATGAGACATCAACTAATGTAGCATTTGAGTGTTTCACTATATTATTGACAGACTCTTTGAAAATGAGATATACATTCTCCTTAACGTCAACAGGTAACTTTTCATGCATTCTTAATTTATCAAAATTGTAATGCACCTCAATATTTGAATTTGCAAATAACTGATTTACATAATCTTGCATCCGATCAGTCAGGTCTCCGGCCGTATCATTTCTCGAATCGATCGACCATACGATATCATCCAGGCTTGAAACAATTTTGCGGCTGTGTTTACCGAGTTGTTGAAGTGTCATTTTAATCTCTTCACTCACATTTCCCGCTTGCAAAAAATCGGTTTGCAATGCCAGTTCAGTAAGCGATGATCCTACATCATCGTGTAGATCACTTGCAATTTGAACTCTCATACGCTCAATATCGACCTGTTTTTTGATTCTAAAGTATCTTAAGTAGAACAGGATTAATCCGCAAAGTATCAAAAGTACCAAAACGATAAACCACCATTGAAAATAAAATGGGGGCATTACCCGAAATGAAAATCCGGCAGTTTTAGTGCTTTGTACTCCATGTGCATTATAGGCTCTCAATTCAAATTCATAATTTCCTGATGGCAGAGATGGATATCGAACGACTCTTTCACTGCTGACCTGCCAACTGTCTTCGTAACCGTTTAATCTATACTCATAGACAATCTGATCCGGAGCTTCATAACTCAACCCGATAAAATAAAACTCCAGAAAGTTTTGGTCATGAGTAAATTGATAATATCTATCCGGATCAACCTCTCTCCCACTCATTAATACCTCTTCAAATTCCAGGCCGGGTGGCGTAGAACCGGGCTTTATTTGACCGGGGAAAAATTGACTCAAACCTTCAACTGTACCCAGCCACATCGATCCATCACTCGCTACCAATGAAGCCCCTGCATTGAGCTCATTTGCTATGAGACCTTGTTTTTGATTATAATTTCGAAAAGCAGATAGTGTTTCAGCCAAGTCAGAAGGTGCATACAATTTCTCAGGTTCAATCCAGTAAAGCCCTCGATTTGTTCCTACCCAATAATTTCCCTGATGATCCTGCTCTACGAAATAAGCAATCGTGTCCATTGAATCTGAAGATGGGAGTTTCCGGATATTTTCACCATCAAAACTGGCAATCCCATTAAACGTAGAAAACCAAACATGACCCTTATTATCAATATCAATATGAATAACTCCGTTACTGGGCAATCCATCTGCAATAGTGTAGTGATCGAATGCAACCCCGTCAAATTTTGTAGCCCCGCCATAAGTAGCAAACCAGAGATTCCCATTTGAGTCTGGCTTGATATCCATTACTGTATTGTGAAGAAGACCATTATTTATATTGTATTGAATAAAATCATCCTCACGTAATTGAATGACACCATCATTGTATGTTGCAATCCAAAAATCACCGGTGGATTCATCTTCATAAATTTTACGTATGTAGGTAAATGGAAATCTTTCCTCGGATAGCGTTTCAAATGATCCGTTTTCAAATATACTTATTCCTTCACGCATACCTATCCACATTCTGCCCATACTATCTTCAAAAGCGACATACCCCTTATTATCAATGAGTCCATCCGACTCACTGTAACTTATCATTGATTCACCATCATAGACTAAGAGACCACCCCCATAAGTTACTATCCATATGTTTCCATTTGAATCTTCACTGAATCCGGTTACCACGTTATTCGGAAGGCCATTATCAATATTATAGCTCCTGAAATGATCTCCAAGATACATTGTGATGCCACCCCCCAATGTTCCAAACCAAAGGTTTCCTTCTCTGTCAATAATTGAAGAGTATATAATCAAGGCAGGTACTCCTTGATCACTTCCATAATTCCTGAAATTTTCACCGTCAAACATAGAGATCCCGCTCTCGGTTCCAAGCCATACTCTGTCAACATCTTCCACGGTTATTGATAGTATTCGCTCATCATTTAAACCATGTGCCCGCCCAAAAACCTGAAATTCATTTTCATGATATCGTAATAAACCTGCCCGCGTTCCAATCCAAATGCGCTCAAAATCATCGATATAGATATCCCTTATTCTCAAATCGGGCAATCCATGTGCCATAGAAAAGTGGATGGCTTCTTCATTTTCAATCATAACCAGTCCTTCCCTGGCTCCGATCCAAATTGTACCATCGCTGGTCTGACGAATCACTCTGACACTCTCTATTGCAAGATTGTACTCCAAGTGTATCGCTGACAATTCTCCTCTGGAGTCTAATTTCCAAACACCGTTTCCTTCAGTACCAAACCAATAGTTATCCTGATTATCCTGGAAAATGTTTAGAATTGAAAAATTATCAAGACGTAATACTTCATCAGGTGTAATTAATGAGTCTTGCAACAAAACAGAAACTCCGGACGCTGTTCCAACCCAAATTAATCCGTCGTTATCCTGAAAAAGTGAGTGCACACGATTGTTTGACAATCCATCCTCTTCATAGAATTGTGTGAATCGGATACCGTCAAAACGATTTAATCCGTAACCGGTTCCAACCCAGATGTATCCCCGGTCATCCTGGGCAATGGTGTGGGCTACTGACTCACTCAATCCTAATTCAATTGAATATGTCCGGAATGGCAACATTTGCCCTGAAATCGGAGAAGTTAATCCGATGGCTAAGACTATGAATATGAATATTACCGAAATCGATTTCATTCGGTTAAACTAAGATAATCTTCGCTGGTTGCAAATAGCATTATGATGTGATACATCAACAGGGAAAGCTGTCACAGGCTATTTGAAAATCATCTCCGGTTGCTTCTTTTCGCTATAACTAGCCCAGATATGCTCTAAGTGCTGCACTACGGTTATGATGGCGTAATTTACGGAGTGCTTTCTCTTTGATCTGTCTTACTCTTTCTCGTGTAAGATCAAATCTTTCACCAATTTCTTCAAGAGTTAATGAATGCTCACGACCAATTCCAAAATAGAGTCTGATCACCTCTGCTTCCCGTTTGGTTAGTTTTGAAAGAGCTCTTTCAATCTCAACTTTTAGGGATTCACCCATCAATTCGTTGTCAGGATCCGGAATCTCTTCGTTTTCCAACACATCTAGCAGTCGATTATCTTCACCCTGTGCAAAAGGTGCATCCATTGAGAGGTGGCGGCCTGAAATCTTTAGTGTATCTGCAACCTCTCCAACTGTCATTTCTAAACTTTCAGCGAGTTCAGCTGCGGAGGGTACACGTTCGTACTCTTGTTCCAGCTTGGAGAGCTCTTTACCAATCTTATTCAATGCACCAACCCGATTCAACGGCAGGCGAACAATCCGGCTCTGTTCTGCAAGTGCCTGGAGAATAGATTGACGAATCCACCATACAGCGTATGAAATGAATTTAAATCCTCGGGTTTCATCAAATCTTTTTGCGGCTTTAATCAGTCCAAGGTTTCCCTCATTAATGAGATCACCTAATGATAATCCCTGATTTTGATACTGCTTCGCTACAGAAACAACAAATCGTAAGTTTGCTTTTGTTAATTCTTCAAGTGCTCTTTGAGAACCTTTTTGAATCTCCTTTGCTAACCTGACCTCGTCATCAGGTGTAATAAGTTTCTCTTTCCCAATTTCGTGCAGATAACGATCTAGTGATTCTGATTCGCGAGTTGAAATTCCTGAGCTTTTTGCCACGTTTTATTCTGCTTTATTTAGATTAAAATATCCGGTTGTTATGATTACGAGCCGGATCTGAATTTGTTGTATATAGAAATAGATACAATCTACCAAATATAAGGAATTTTGGACAATATTTGAAGTAGAAAATATCAGAGTTAAAGTTCACCTATGAATGATTTCCCATTAAGGGTATTATCAACCTGATGATAATCCAAAATTGAACAGGCTACATCTGAAAATGTATTTCTGATACCCAGTGACTTGCAGTTTTCATCCCCCTTTCTGATCACTAATAACGGAACAAATTCCCGGGTGTGATCTGTACTGTCATCTGCAGGATCATTTCCATGATCCCCTGTGATCATGAGTAAATCCCCTTGATTCAATTTCCCGATCACAGAGGGCAATGCTCTGTCAATCTCCTCCAAACATCGTGCATAACCCACCGGATCCTGACGATGTCCATAAATCTGGTCAGTATCAATTAGATTCATAAATGTGAAGCTGTTTTTCACTCCTGCACTCATTAAACTCAGCAGTTGCGACAGTCCCTCAGCATTACTATTTGTTCGTCTGTACTGTGTAAAACCTACCCCCGGAAAAAGGTCAACAATTTTACCTATAGAATAGGTGGATACACCCTTTTCAATGAGAAGACTCAATAGATTCGGCTCAGGTGGATTTAATGAGAAATCATGACGCTGATCTGATAATCGCTCAAAATTCCCCGGAGAACCTCGAAAAGGACGGGCAATTACACGGCCAACTGCATGCTGATTAATTAGAATCTTCATTCTGGCGGCTTCACACCATTGATACAGCTTTTCCACCGGTGTCACATCAATATGGCAAGCGACCTGGAATACACTGTCTGCAGATGTATATACAATCGGACACCCTGTTTTTAAATGCTCCTCACCGTAATCATCAATCACTTGTGTGCCGGAGTAAGGTTTATTGCAAAGTACTTTTTCAGAATCTGTCAGGATGCAAAAATCTTTTAAAACCACTTCCGGGAAACCTTTTGGATAGGTTGGAAAAGGTGTTTTTAATTCAATCCCTGCAAGTTCCCAATGTCCTGTTGTGGAGTCTTTTCCGGCTGATTGTTCTCTCAGTTTACCAAAATATCCGCTCGGATCTTCCGTCGGCTTGATTGACTCAAGTGGTTTGATATTCCCTAAGCCAAGTTGCTCAAAGTTTGGTAGTTTTACATTCCCGATCCGACTGACTTTGCCCAATGTATCAGCTCCTTCATCACCATACTTGTCGGAATCTTCCTGTGCACCAATACCTAACCCGTCAATAATTATCAGAAAGGATCTGCTCATTTTCAAATACTTACGTAACTGGCATCTTTGTTCGTCATCGCTGTATTCAAAGCCTGTTTTGTGTCTGTTAAAATTTTATCAGAGTCTTTTTTGTCCTGAGTTATCTTGACAAAACCTGCTTTAATAACAACTTTTACATGCCTGGCATCACCCAAGTCCAGTTTGCTTTTTAAATCTTGCATATTTGTTTCCAGCCAAATCTGATGATCTTCTTCAGATGATCCACTGAATATATAGGTAAATACATAGTCACTATTAAACCCGATAATTCCATTATACCCAAGTCTTGACGGATTTAATGCCTTCACCATTAACCGCTGAACTTTTTTTAGATCATCCAGACGATATTGACTCCTTAGGTCAGCAAGATTATCAATACCAATCATACCGAACCACACATGATCCGTTTCCGGACGCACTCTTTTCAAATATTGATCTAAACTGAGCATCCACATCTCCTGGTTCAAACTTCCAAATTCAGTTGTGAATAGATCAAAATTATTTTCCTTTCCATTTAGCTCAGACTTAATCTCAAGAGCCGCAATGCGTACCAGATTTTTTAGCTGATGTTTTACAGATTCTTTAAAAACAAGCGGATTTCTATCATAGGCTAAAATCACAGCCTGCCTTTTATCCCGGATTAACATAGGGATAGCCAGTGTGGCTCCATCTGTCTTAATTTCAGAGGATGAAATCCTTTTAGGGTTTTGATTAAAATGAATTGAAAATAGTGATTCTCCTTTTTGCAGGGCCTCATAAGCCAGTGATTTCTCCTCAACCATCAAACCGACTTCCGGAGATTTTGGTGAATTAACGGACCTAAGTACCGTGACCCATGTACTCATCCCCCTTACTGCAACAATCACACCACCGGTTGGTACCAGACTTTGAATTTCATTAATCAGTTTATTTAAAATATCAACACTTCCGGAGTGTGTAGATAGATTGTTTAATTTTTGATCATAATCAAGCCATTTCTGCTCATCATCATGGAGATCCGTTAATTCCAGATATGTGTTAAGTACATTGATATGAGCACTCACATAAGCAGAAAAGATTTTTTTATACTCTTGCAATAATAGAGCACCTTCCGACTCTAAAATGGTAAGTGCAACGGTTTCACCATTATTTTGAAAGGGTATCAATGTCAAAAATTTAACAGCCGGCTGATCAAAATAGTGTTTCAGTTGAGATATATCTATTTGTTTGCCAACTTCGAGTTGAACCGGCGAAGTAATGTTCTTGTAGTCGTCCAGATAAAATTTATCGAAATCAATTCTGTCCTTAAACATGACATTTGAGTATTCTGTCTCCGTAGATTCCAGAACGAATTGCTCTCTCTTTCTATTAACCCAATAGAGATAACCGGTATTTGTAGCAGTCGCTTTACACAATAGCTGCAACAAATTTTCCATAATTTTTTTAAACTCAAAAAGAGCTTTCTCTTCTCTGCTCGTATTCATATAGGGTTACTCATAGGTTGATCTAGTCACAAAGTAAATTATTCGAGGGAATCTGCCAACTCTTCTGCTTCTGTTACCATTTTTTCAAATAGTGACAATCCATTCAGCCAAAATCCTTTTTCTCTAATATCCAATCCCATTTTAGAAATCAATTGGTGTGGCCAATCAGAACCCCCTGCACTTAATAGTTCCAAATAGTTTGCTGAAAATGATTCTTTATCCGACTTCTTGTATGTATCATAAAGGGCAAGAACCAGCAATTCACCAAATGCATAGGCATAAACATATCCGGGAGTGTGTAAAAAATGCGGTATATAACACCACCATAGTTTATACTCATCGGTGATCGTGACCGAATCACCATATAACTCCTTCTGAGTCTCCATCCAATATTCAGAAAATTGTTCTGTCGATAGCTCTCCCTCTTTGCGTCTGGATGTATGAATTCGTTCTTCAAACTGATTCATCGATACTTGCCTGAATACCGTTGCAATGGTATCATCAATTTTGCTAATTAAAAGCGCCAAACGCTCCTCTGGGTCATCTAAAGCGCTCATTAGTCGATCAAATACCAACATCTCCCCAAATACGGAAGCTGTTTCTGCAGTCGTCAAGGGAGTTGATGACTGAAGTTCGCCTTGCGATGCTGAAAGGTATTGATGTACACCATGACCCAGTTCATGAGCCAGTGTCTGCACATCCCTAAGTTGACCATCATAATTCATAAAAACATAAGGATGAACATTGGAAACGGTACTTGCAGAGTAGGCACCGCCTCGTTTTCCTTTTTTGATAGCTGCATCAATCCACTCTTTTTCAAAAAACAGTTCAGCAATACGACTCATTTCAGGATGGAAATCTCCATATGCACTCAATACCATCTCTTTAGCTTCCGGCCACGAAATTTCTTTTGATGTTTTTGAAATCGGAGCATAGCGATCATAATCAAAAAGTTGATCCAATTTGAGCAGTCTCTTTTTTAACCTGTAATACCGCTGAACTATCGGGTATGCATCCTTTACAGCGCTGACCAATGAATCGACAGTGGCTCGATCTGTTTGATTTGACAGATGGCGTGAGTCGATCCAGCTATCATATTTTCTGAGTTTATCATTTGTGTATTTATCTGCCAGTATTGTATTGAAAACAAATGTAAGAGTACGAGATAACTCACTGAATTTGGCGGTTAAGGATTTATGAGCTTTCTTTCTCACTTTCCGGTCTTTGTTATGTAATTTACTCAAAACCTCTTGCTCTGAATATTCTTCTCCCTCATATGTAAATCTTGCAGCCCCTAATGTCTCATCAAAAAAACGATTCCATGCCGACCTACCGGTTACCGACTTTGCACTCATCACTTTCTCTGCATCTTCTGTAAGAGTGTGATGCTTATATAACCGGGATACTCTCAGATAGTGTTTCCAATTTGTTAATTCCTCCGCTTCGATAAACTGATCGGCTTTTTTATCTGATAGCTGAAGCCACTCTACATTGAAAAAAGTTAATTCCTGACTCACCTCAGCACTCAATTCATTTGATGCTTGTAAAAACTTCCCAAGATTAGCGTCTTCTGTGGACGTGGACCACTGTAAATAGGCGAATGATCCGATTCTGCCCATAATCTGAATAATCTCTTCATATGTTGAAAGTGCCTCGGCAAACTCCACATGACTCAATTCTGCGACTCTTCCTCTGTAATCTTCCTTGAATTTTTTCGAAAGTTTAATCACCCTCTCCTGATCCGACTTGAGTTCCTCTGATTTAATTCCCGGATATAAATCCGACAGGTCCCAATGTATGTTTTCAGCTCCGGTCTCTGAATCCTTTTTTCTCTTATTCACTTCTTTTTTTAAAATTGATTTTTAATTATTGCAAATTATCTGTGTTGATCATTCAATATCATCAAATAAATCTAACCGAACTTTTTCTAACTTAGTAATTGTTAATCGTAATATAACCATTCCAACACTTCATTAAATTCCTAATCTTTACTTTAAATTATCTCTGAATACTGTGAAAATTCATCGTATTTTAGATTAAATATAGTTAGTTTTACGGTCGACTGTAAAACTTGTACTGAACTGAATCTACTGCCCATTATTACTCGTTTACAACATATTATCACCAATCTGAAGACTTAATCATTTTGAAATCACTCGAAGCTGTATTTGGACCCAATTCTGCTCTGGTTGAAGAGTTATATAAACAGTATAAAGAAGATCCTGAATCTGTTCCCAAGCACTGGAAATCCTATTTTTCCGAGATCGATGTAAAGCCTGTGGAAGAAGTTTCCATTCCGGATATCAATGGAACTCAATCAGAACCAAAGGAAACAAAGGCAAAAAAAGAGACCCGGAAGGAAGCACCAAAAGCAAAGGAGGCATCCGTTCCGGATAGTTCAGAACTTCAGCGATTAAAAGGAGTAGCTTCGAAGATCGCAGATAATATGGATGAAAGTATCTACGTACCCACGGCCACTTCATTACGGGTACTTCCCGTTAAAATGATGACCGAGGATCGTGCTCTTATCAATTCACATCTGCTTAAAAAAGGGGGTCCAAAAGCGTCATTCACTCACTTGATAGCCTGGGCTATAATTCAGGGACTAAAAGATTTCCCAAATATTAATTCGTACTACGTAAACAAGGATAACAATCACTATAGAGTTGTCCCGGAAGGTGTGAATTTGGGTGTTGCCATAGATTTGGAGAATAAAGATGGCTCCAGAAATTTAGTTGTTCCAAATATTAAAAATGTTGATAAACTCAATTTTAAAGAGTTTCTATATGCTTTCTCAGAGTTGATTGAGAAAGCACGAAATGGAAATCTAGAGCTCTCCGATTATCAGGAAACCACTATTAGTATCACGAATCCGGGTACGATAGGTACCGTTTCATCAGTTCCTCGATTGATGAAGGGTCAGGGAGCGATTATTGCTACAGGTGCCATCAATTATCCCGCAGAATTTCAATCCATGGCTCAGGATGTTTTAAATCAGTTGGGCGTTAGTAAAGTGATGACCATGACCTGTACGTATGATCATAGAATTATACAGGGGGCGGAGTCCGGAATGTTTCTTCAAAAAATACATGCTCTGCTCAATGGTGAGGAGAATTTTTATGATCAAATTTTCAAAGATCTTGAGATCCCATATGAACCTTTCCCCTATGGAGAAGATAAATATGAGGGTTTATTAAGTGGCCGTGGAAATAGTTTAGAACAAGATCGTCGTGCTATTGCCGTATGGAGATTAATGACAATGTATCGGTTGCGTGGGCATGTACTTGCAAATTTGGATCCCCTGGGTACAGAACCCGGTTTAAGTCCGGAACTTGATCTGGAATATTACGGGCTCTCATTGTGGGATTTGGATCGTGAGTTCTACTGTGATAATCTGGCGGGTAAAAAAACAGCGAAATTAAGAGATATCATACAGCTGTTACGAGAAACCTATTGTGGCACTATAGGAGCAGAGTATATGCACCTGCTCGATATGAAAGAGAGAAGATGGCTTCGGAAAACAATGGAAGCCACAACCAATACTCCGGAATTGACAAAAAATGACCGCAAGGAGATTCTGCATAAACTTAATCAGGCAATGGCTTTTGAGCAGTTCTTACATAAAAAATATATCGGGCATAAAAGGTTTTCTCTTGAAGGGGCAGAAACGGTGATCCCAATGATGCATTTTTTAATGGAGCGAGCCGGAAAGAATGATGTTGAAAAATTCTTTTTAGGGATGGCTCATAGAGGTAGATTAAATATTTTAGTAAATATTTTGAATAAACCTTATAAAAAGGTTTTTGCCGATTTTGAAGGAAATGTAGATCCGGCCACTATACAGGGTTCAGGAGATGTGAAATACCATCTGGGATCCAAAGGCAGCTTTAAAACAACCGAGGGGAAAGAGGTTGAGTTGGAACTATTGCCGAATCCGAGTCACTTGGAAGCTGTAAACCCGGTGGTTGAAGGAGCTGCCAGAGCAAGTCAGGATCATTTTGAAAAAGAGGATGCTAAAAAGAAAATCATCCCATTTTTGATTCACGGCGATGCTGCATTTGCCGGACAAGGTGTAGTCGCAGAAACATTGAATATGTCTCAATTAAGAGGTTATGAAACCGGCGGGACTATTCATCTGATCATTAATAATCAAATTGGCTTCACCACTCTTCCGGGGGATGCTCGTTCAACAGAATACGCTTCCGATCTTGCTAAAATGATCCTGGCACCCATCTTCCATGTGAATGGTGATGATCCTGAGGCTGCAATACATGCCATCAATCTGGCATTGGATTATAGACAGAAATTTGGCAAAGATGTGGTCATTGATCTGATTTGTTATAGAAAACATGGCCATAATGAAGGGGATGAACCTGCATTTACACAGCCCGGTTTATATAAAGAAATTGATAATCACTCTCCGGTTCGTGAATTATACTTAAAAGAGTTACTTCGTAAAGGAGAGTTTACCGAAGATGAAACTCAGGCAATTTTTGATGAGTTTGATAATTTATTGGAAGAAGCCTTTGAAAGTGCTAAAAGTTCGCCCACATTAGAGGTAACTGATAAAATGCTGGATCGTTCTGAAGAGAAACAAAAGGATAGGCTCGAATTTCCGGATACAACATACTCACAGGACGAACTAAAAGAGATTGCTGTTCAATTGAATACAGTGCCTTCAAATTTTGATGCAAATCCAAAACTACTTCGACAGCTGGCAAAAAGAGCCGAAGCTGCTAAAAATAATGAGGAGAAAATTGATTGGGGCTTTGCAGAAGCCCTCGCATTCGGCTCATTGCTAAAAAGTGGCAAAACCATTCGTCTGACCGGACAAGATGCAGAAAGAGGAACATTTTCACACCGGCATGCGGTCCTGCATGGAACCGAAACTAACCAAAGTTTTATTCCCCTTAACAATCTGAGCGATGATCAGGGGCCCTTTTTCGCATACAATAGTTTTTTGAGTGAATTTGCAGCTCTTGGTTTTGAATTTGGATACGCTTCTGCAAAACCGGAATCTTTGGTTATTTGGGAAGCTCAATTTGGAGATTTTGCAAATGGAGCACAAATCATCATCGATCAATTCATTTCATCATCTGAAGCCAAATGGGGACAAAGATCCGCACTTGTGATGACTTTGCCACATGGTTATGAAGGACAGGGGCCGGAACACTCATCTGCACGATTGGAAAGATTTCTTCAACTATGTGCAGAAGATAATATGCAAGTCGTAAATTTAACGACACCTACACAGTATTTCCATGCTCTGCGTAAACAGACCCTTCAGGAAAAGAAAAAACCACTGATCATCATGTCTCCAAAAAGCCTGTTGAGGCATCCACTTGCGGTCTGCAGTGTGGAACAATTGGCAAATGGATCTTTTCAACCATTTATAACAGACAGTGATATTGAAGATGCAAAAACAGTGGAACAACTCATCATCTGTTCAGGTAAAGTCTATTATGATCTTTATAAAGAGAGAGAAAGTTTAGAGATCAACAACGTTGCAATTGCACGTCTTGAGCAACTATATCCATTCCCTGATAAAGATATAAAGAACTATCTCAGTGAATTAAAAAATGCAAAAAGCATTGTATGGTGCCAGGAAGAGCCTAAAAATATGGGAGCCTGGTCTCATATCGCCCCAAGGCTTTATGACCTTCTTGGTAAAGGACAGAAGTTAAGATATGCCGGCAGACTCGCTTCCGCCTCTCCTGCGGCCGGACAAAAGAAAATTCATGATGTAGAACAAGCAAGATTGATCGAGGATGCATTGGAAGTGAGAAGTGAGAAGTGAGAAGTGAGAAGTGAAAAGTGAAAAGTGAAAAGTGAAAAGTGAAAAATTTTAAGCGGTCAAGCTATGTTAGGGACAGACAGGTGAGATGTACTTTCTTTTGCGTCATCCTGACGGAGGTCAGGATCTCGGGATTATAAGTTGAATATAATCTATGGTTTTTGCAATACTCATTCCTTGAGATCCTGAAATAAATTCAGGATGACGTGGTGAGGTGGGTTGCCGATAAAGGATCAACTACGCTAGGCTTCGATGAGCAATCTGGATAGCTGATAGCTGATAGCCGATAGCCGATAGCCGATAGCCGATAGCCGATAATTACAAAACATTATACGAGTTCCCGGATTGAGCGATGGAAATGTTCCCTGAGAGTATTTTATTTTTAAATTCCAGGTTATACTTTTTCTCCCACTCTTTTACAATATCACGTTCACCCTTTCGAGAAATGTCATCCAAAATGATTGAGTAATCACTGCCAATATTTGATAAAAAAACAGGCACTGCCGGATATCTGGAGTGTTTTTGATTTAATAATTTTGCAGGCGGACCATCAACAAAGAGCAAATCAATGGATGAAGAATCTTTCAATAGTGATTGAATCCTGTTTAAATCATACCAAACCCCGTCTTTATGTAAACACTCAGAACAAGGTTTTAGCGGAGCGTGAATAAGATTTACATATTCAATTAACTGATTGGATATGAGAATCTGACGAAGAATAGAGATCCATTTTTCATCATGGTCTATAGAGTCAAATTTAATATCTAAACCCATCTGTTTGATCAGACTGCATATGTATACAGTAGAAATTCCACTGCCACACTCGACAATATGTTTTCTCTGATGAATGGTTATATCATTTAATAAATAGAGAAGAGCCGTAGGATGAATGGAAGCGCCGGTCCAGGGCAAATATCCGGGGAATATATTTTTCAGCAATTGAAGGCTTCGGATATTTTTTACTTCCAGTACAATATCTTTTAGGACAAAATTTTGAATATTTCTGAACATGAGTTGGCTTCAACCTCAGAATTATATTAAATAGTAGATGATTTAATTGAACACTAAGGTACAATATAAATCATTTGCAATGCAATCAGCATTATGTTAGTAGTGTAACATAATACCTACGTTCTGCGTTCTGCCTTCTGTTTTCTACTTTCTGCGTTCTGCCTTCTGTTTTCTATATTCTGCCTTCTGCCTTCTGCCTTCTGAGTCAACGAAGCCCGTTACGCACCCCTTTGCAAATCCTGGATACCGCATCATGGCTATGCAAACTCTCCAGATGAGCACATCGAATTACGAAGTCTTTAATCCTTTCATCCTTATTCAACTCATCATAAAGCAATCTGGCCGCATCCTCCACAAATTTTTGAAAGGCTCCATTCATCTCTGCAAAAGCTTGTTCATCTTCACGTTTAACAATGACTTGTGTTTCAGTTTTTAATGCCTCCCGGCACATAAATACAAGATCATCTATAAAAATCACATCGTTCAGTTGAGCGGTTACATTCGCCACACTTCGCTGACTATGTGGAATTGCTGCAATTTCCCGTGTTTCTCTGGCATGTTCCGCTAATTCATAAGAGCAAGGGCAGGCACTGCTATACTCAAAATCGAGGTGAATAAAGCTGCTAAATTGATCGAATTCATCAATTTTTCCCTCCAGTGAGACTTTATAATACTGATAGCCTTCATATTCGGACCTAAGGCTCTTCTTGATCATCGGATAGTTAAAACTAAGCTGTAAAAAAGCAGTGTGACTCTCAAGATCTTCTTTATAAGCCTTTAAAATTTTTTCCAATATATAAGGGTGAAAAATCTCATCTTTGAACTTATAAAAAGTCCTCATGATGCGGCCCATATTAATCCCTTTTTTGCCCGCATCTAATCCCACATACCCATCAATAGATGTCTCTAAAGTGATCAATTCTCCTTCAGGAGTTGAGTATTTTAACGGCAGTTTAAAATTAGAGATACCAACTTGTTGAATAGGTACATTGGCACCTTCAATTAAAGAAGCCGGGCCATTCTGAAGGTCGGGTAAATTATCCCTGTAGTGATTATCAACCACAAAGGTTGGATCATAAAATTTTCGGATATTTGTAGAAATCATAATTTTGTAATGTGTACTTAGACGCTCATAAGTTGAACAACTTTTGAAAATGAAAGCTGATTTGAAATAATTTCAGCAACTTTGCAGAAGTTGAATAATTAGTTTAGTGTTAAACAATATCTATCTCTCAGGACAATATTCTGCAAAATTTCGTTCAGTTTCATATAGTCGAACAGAGTATAGCTTAGAACTGGTCGATGCTGCCTCATCAACATCTGCTTTCAATTGTTCAAAGAACACTTTGCATAAATTCTCTGTGGATGGAATCACTCCCTGAAGGTAAGATACTTCAAGGTTTAAGTTTTTATGATCGCAAGGATCGATGACATGCTCTTTAATAATTCGCTTAAGCAGACCAAGGTCAATCACATATCCTGTTTCCGGATCAGGGTTGCCAGCAACCGTTACTTCTATTACATAGTTGTGGCCATGCCAGTTGGGGTTATTACACTTTCCAAAAGTTTCAAAATTCCAATCTTCCGACTTATCGGGATTGTGAAGACGATGTGACGCGTTAAAATGAGCTTTGCGAGTTACGTAAATCAATTTTATCTATTTTTTATATCAAACAACGGGATTACATATACGGTTCCCGAATTCTTTAATATAAAAAAATCCATAATCTATTATTCAGGATCAAATTGTTGTGATATTCAAAAAAAGGATCCCGTTCGCTATCAACAGTTTCTAATAAATTACCAGCCAAGACCATTAAATCGGCCTTCTCATTGAGAGATGGTTCATTTATATGATAGCAATTGAAGATGGGCGATGCCGTGATCTGTACTTAAATCCACTCTTTCCCGGCACAATAATTATTATAGTTCCGTCCATTTAATGAACGGAACCACAACTAAATTAAATTAACGAATCTGATAACTCAGTCCTATTTTGAAGGTTCTACCAGGATTATATGCACTGTTTGTAAAAAATGTTGATTCGTCTTTCTGATATTGAACAACACTATAATCCAGAATGTTATTTACCGCAATCGATACATTAAGTCGATTCATGAAACTTTTCTGTATTCGAAAGTTCAAATCGGGAGTAGGAATTTCTGATTCAATGCGTCCTTCATCATTTTGTTTTCCGTAAATTTCAAAAATATCCGGAGCGGCTCCGGCCCCATTGGATGCAAGCCTAGGTCCGAACACATTCGCATAAATTGCTGCGTCTACTCCCCTTTCTACGTTTTCATAGATCAGCATCAAATTTAGCAAATAGGGTGATTGAAAAGGAAATGGACGATAAGATTTGATACTGGGATCTAACAACTGTCTTGTTTCAAACTCAGACTGACTCAAATCAACTCTTGATCTCGTATATGTAAAATTGGTCGAAAACTTATAGTTCTCCAGCCTGGATGAAATAAAATCCAGATTCTTTCGAAATTCCACCTCTAATCCATAAAGCTGACCACTGTTGGTGTTAATGTATTGGTATTGTGGTTGATCCGTAGCAACATCTAATTCTGTAACTATCGGGTTTTCAAAACTTTTATGAAAAATACTTACCGCAAATATTTCGCCCGGCGCCGGATAGAGTTCGTATCGCAGGTCGCTGTTGATAATATTGGTTCGTGTAATGTCCGGATTTCCAACTATCGGAAATCCACCTAATAAGTCGAATGAAGCAAACGGAGCCATCTCTCTCATATTTGGCCTCGCCAGTGTTTGACTACCGCTTAATCGAATATTAGCATTTTCAGTAACCGAGTATATCAAATTCAATGATGGCAATAAATCCACTACATCAATGATACCTTCATTCATCGTAGTACTTCTGGAACCTGAAATTACTGAGAAATCAGTATGTTCAACTCTGATTCCACCAAAAATTTTAATTTTATTGGTTATATCAAATACCCCCATCAAATAGGCTGCGGATACAATTTCCTGTCCTGAATAGCTGTTTTCAGGCCGGGTCTGATCTCTATATGTTAAACCTAAAATTGATCTTCCATTTGTACCGACACCAAGAATTCCCGTATTCTCAGGTGAAAAAAATCGGCCAAAGTCGCCGGATGCTTCTGAAAAACTCAAAAATTCAGAAAATGATCCGTCTGTACCATTATTCTCTAACTGATATCGATATTCATCAAATACACGATCTTTGTATTGATAATATGCACCGGCTTTAAAACTTATCTTATTGTTCACCTTTACATCTGCATCCAATTTTGCACTATATTGTTGATCGGTTAAATCCCGGAAGAAATGGAATGGCAGTTGGACTTCTCTAACGAAGAAATAGACACCATTTGCATCAACCGGTGATCCCACAAATCGGGTATTTGGCTCATATTGACTGGATTGTATGTAATTTCCGGACCATCGAAGTTCAACAAAATCTAAAAGGTGACGACCTTTAATCTGATTATTAAACAGCTGTCTCTGTTTAAATGCAATTGCCCTATTGTTAAATGTTCCAGATGAGAGTGCTCCCGGATAGGCCCCTTCTTTCATGTCCAATACAGATTCAGAAGCACTGTTGTTAAATATTGATGTATAGGTAACTTCGTGCATTGGATTGATTTGGTAGGTCAGTGATCCAATAAAACCATTGCTTACATTATCTAAACTCTCAGTCCCCTTATTTAATTGAAAGGGCCTCATCCGTGAGCCGGATCCATCCGGTATCAGTGCTGAATAATTATTAATTTCTCTTTCATCATACTGTTCGTATGATTTACTGTAGTTGAAACCCAAATTATACCCGAGTTGACTATCTCCTATTCTGAATCGATTCCCGGCGGTAATGTTCAAGCTATGATCCAACTCCGGTGTATAATTCACAACTGTAAATGGCCTTTCTGAAAATGAGCGCATTGTTGAGTTAAAAGCGGACCGTTCGCCTTCAGAAAGTTGATTATTCTGTGCTAATATTAGATATCGATTTAATCCGGTCAGATATTCATTATCTAGCCAATCATTTCGTAATTCTCTTTTTCCATCATCAAAACCTAATCTGCGATAGTCGTTATTGACTTGGTCTCGTAGAAAATTACTGTTTAAAGATGTCTGATCATTATAACTTGCTGATGTACTGATTTTGAAATAGAGTCGATCAGGCAGGGATTTAGTCGTAATGTCGACAGCACCACCTGAAAAATTACCCGGTAAATCAGGTGAAAATGTTTTCTTTACAACGATATTATCTACCATACTGCTCGGAATTAAATCCAGACTGGCAC
>TARA_R100001143_G_C3361309_1_pt1 | contig 60836 bp, 56 predicted proteins | sample TARA_R100001143 | Tara Oceans TARA_R100001143 (sample SAMEA2621300) | marine metagenome | biome: marine biome (ENVO:00000447); feature: mesopelagic zone (ENVO:00000213); material: "saline water (ENVO:00002010), including plankton (ENVO:xxxxxxxx)" | depth 800 m | reverse complement strand
CCCCCCCAATGGTCGAAACGACCAGGCTCGTCCGCAAAACCCCACTGAGTCATGACCGGATATTCACCCCGGGTGAAGGTCAGATCCGTACCCGCAGCCGACGTGACCCGTACTGATTTCGTCTTGGAATAAAGGGCGTCTGCATACTGGCAGGCTTCTTTCAAACCGGGGGGCGCAATCAGTTGTTCCAGGTCATCAGGCGCATCGATGATCATCAGAACCCGGGTTCCGTTATCCCGCACGTCCTTCAACCAGCTGGTGAACAGCGGCACATGGAAGATCACGATGATGTCGGCTGCCTTGGCGGCTTCCAATGTGCCCTTGCACTGACCAATCGTTGGAACGCCAACCTTGGTCCAGCCGGGGATGGAGTTGACGCACATTTCATAGACATCCGCACCCAGCGTATCAGCCGCGGCAAAGGAAGCCTGGATATATTCACGTCGTGTCGTCAGGTCACTGACGCAACAAATTGTTTCGCCCTTTTTTACATTGGACAATTTGAATTGGCGCTCAAAGAGCGATGCCATTTTGGCCGGGTTCATTTCCTGAGGTCGGATTGAAGCAACGTGCATTGGTTTCTCTCTTCTAGTTATCGCCAACACGGGGCGGCGGGATCGTTTGAATTTCTATTACCGACTATCATTCGGTTTTAAATTGGCGTCAATGATTTTTTTAAAATATTTTCGAAAATTCTCTATTTAATCGGAAATCAGTTCAGCGTGGGCTGCCCGCCAGCATGGTGACCATCAGATCAACGGAATGGTCGATGCGTTTAGAAGGGCCATTCAATTTATGATTCATCGCGAAACCGTCAAAGGCCATGAACAAAATATGCGCAATGCTGCCCCTTTCGCACAGGTACCGGCGTTCTTCCGGCAGGCAGGATGCGATCAGCATGGATAACTTCTGTTCGGCCCAAAACAGCAATTCACGCGAATACTTGTCTTTTGGCGATGCGGTGGACAGGGCCTGCATCAGGTTATTGGCAAAGCAATTTTCTTCCCCCGGAATCTCATGCCACAGGGTTTTCAGGATGAACCGCAAGCGTTCGCGAGGGTCTTCAATTGTCATGACATCGGCTTCCAGTTGTTCCAACCGGGTCCGCTGCCAGGGATCGAATAGGGTAAAAAGGATTTCCAGTTTAGAGGCGAAATAGACATAGATATTGGCGCTGGAGACACCGGAATGTTTCGCAATCTGGGCCATTGAGGCACCGTGATACCCGTATTCCCGAAACATTTTCCCGGCGGCATCAAGAATAGCTTGCTGGATTTCAGGTTTTTTAATCTGCGCCATTGCGGTGCAACCCTCAAATTAGTGTCATCTAAACATCAGATATTGAAAATCCTCCCCCACCTTTCTTACCTGCCAAATGAGGGGATATGCAATTCAAATGCGAATTGCGCATAGCCAAGCGGAAGGCAAACCGCTTTGCCTTCCGGGATAAGACATTGGAAATAGACTGGTTCTTCAGGTCGTCAGGTGACCGTGCGATCCACTTGTCATCAGCGCAGGTTTTTGTTTCTCGCGAATCAGAAAGGGAACAGTTAGTTTCCAGATTGCTGTTATCACAACAACCATCAAAACAGGTCCCAGGGCGGCAAAAAGGGTGATGAATGGAAGCGTTTCAGCGGAAAACGCTGCTGTCACAAAGTACAGCATGGCGAAAGATAGAATGACGGTGATGAAAAAGGCGACAAGGGATAGTTGAATGCTGATATCCCTTTTGACCGGGACACGTTCAAAATAAGCATAAGCCAAGGGCAGCATGAAGGCTGCAAAACCAGTAAAACCCAACGCGATCGTAAAATCCATGAGCACCGGTGACATGATGGTTGTTCCTAAAGATAGAGAGGTGCAGCGCGCAGACAGCCTTTGTCTGTGTCGACTGCAGGACTTTATGATTCGGCAACTCTGATCGTTTGAGCAGGGGGCTGAAAAGCAGGCCAGGAATGCAAACTCTGCGCTTCTGTTTTAAAATACAGCCCAGCAAAACCGATTGAATCGCACCAGACTAAAGTGGGTCCAACCGCTGTTCTGCCTGATAGGCAGCCCCGGCCAGGAACCATATCGATGCCGCGCTGGGCAGGGCTGCGACAAGCATCGCAATGTTCAGTATGGGCACAGAAAAGATGACATTGTTGAAAATCGCCCAGACGAAGGCTGTGATCGTACTGAATACGACAATACCGGTCAGCAGCGATGCGGCTGCTGCCGTTACATACCAGGAAAGCTTGCCCGCCATGATGACAGAAAACTCCAGAAGGGGTGAGGCTGGGATATCGGTTGCCCCAAATGGACTTTCCAGAGGCGGACAAGGCCCCACTGCAAATATATATTTTTGGCGCGCGGTCTTAAAACTGCGCGTAATCGATGGGCTGATGTCGGTCCAGGGCGCGGTCAATTCTGGGAAGGGGATATTTCAACCCCGTTGCACAGTTGAACAACAGGGCCCGTTCATCACGGTCCACAAGGCCGTTTGCCAGGGCTTGCTTATAGGCCGCCATTGTGGCCGCGCCTTCCGGACATAACAGCAGACCGTCTTGTTTGCCCACTTCATCCAGAGACTCTGCAATTGCCTCATCTTCAACCGCAATGGCAAAGCCACCACTTTCACGCACGGCCCGCAGGATCAGGAAGTCCCCGACAGCGATGGGGACACGAATGCCCGCCGCGTATGTATGGGCATTTTCCCACAGGGGGGCGTGCTCCTCCCCGGCCTCATAGGCTTTTACGATTGGTGCACAGCCAGTCGCCTGAACAGCCACCATTCTGGGCTTTTTCTGACCCAACCATCCAATCGCCTCTAATTCCTGAAACGCCTTCCACATCCCAATCAGACCGGTGCCGCCGCCGGTTGGATAAAAGATAACATCAGGCACTTGCCAGCCCATTTGTTCGGCCAGTTCCAGCCCCATCGTCTTCTTGCCTTCAATCCGATAGGGTTCCTTCAGGGTGGACAGGTCGAACCAGCCGACCGGGCCTTTGCCGTCGCCGACAATCTTGCCGCAATCGTTGATCAGGCCGTTGACGCGGTAAACAGTTGCCCCCTGCAGTTCGATTTCAGAGACGTTGACTTCCGGCGTATCAGCAGGACAGAAAACAGTGCTGCGAATCCCGGCCTGTGTGGCATAGGCCGCCATCGCCGCCCCTGCATTTCCATTCGTCGGCATGGCCAGATGGGTCAGCCCCAATTCCTTTGCCATAGACACCGCCAGCGCGAGACCCCGCGCTTTAAAGGATCCGGTTGGCAGGCGTCCTTCATCTTTGACAATGATCGATTTGGCATTCAGGCGCTTTGCTGTATGGGGCAGGGGGATCAGGGGGGTCACAACCTCCCCCAGGCTGACGACATTTTCGTCCCGACGAATCGGCAGAAACTCGCGATAGCGATAAAAGCCCTCGGTACGCTTGGCGATGTCTTCCTTGGTCACGGCCTTTGCCAGCGCATCCAGATCATAGCGAACCAGTAAGGGTCGCCCTGCTTCCGACAGGCCTTGCACCGTGTCCGCCGGATAAGTTTTGCCCGTCATGGAACATTCCAGATGGGTGACGAAAGTGGGGGTATCAGTCATGGGATCTCCGTTGCGCTGCCAAGGGAAGGGAGTGCAGACTTACGCCTCCTCAATTGGTCGGTCAACGCGCAAGGGAAGCATCGATTATTCACCAAGGATCAGTTGATATTCGATTGATCCAGGGTTGCTCGGGTGAATTTTTCGATATAATTGATCAGCGTATCGGATGCTGCCGCAGCACCGCTGGAATCGCCATCGCCTATGGCTTTGGCAACCGCCGCATGCAAGCGCGCACACAGCGACAGGTCCAGCACTTGCTTATAATGCTGATACCAGAATCGCCGCGAAAGCCCGTGCATCAGACCCATAGCGCTGCGCGCATAATCGTTGCGGCAGACACGGGAAATCATGCCATTCATGCGACGATCCAGGCGCATGAATTCAACATCATCAGCCGTGTGTGACGTTTCTTCCAGATTCGCGGCCAGTGTCAGAAAAGCGGCTTTCTCCTCCTGACTGGCACGGACGGCGCAAAGACGCGCCATCAGGCGTTCCACCTCACGCCGCACGGCCAGCAACTCCAACTGGTTGCGGACATTGATGTCAGATACCAGAATACCGCGCCGGGGGAGAATATTGACCAAACCCTCCCGGGCCAGCCGTTGCAGCGCCTCCCGAATTGGGGTGCGTCCAATCCCCAGTTCAAGGGACAGCGATGCTTCGGACAACACTTCGCCAGGTTCCAGGCGCAAGGTCACAATCCGCTCTTCAATCTGGCGATAGGCTTGTTCTGTCAGGCTAAGGCGTGCCTCTGCCTTTACGGATGCCTCTTCTTTGCGCTCCAAACCACGATCCATTTAAAACCCATCCTGCAATCTGCGCAGTCCGATCTTATGATCAAACTGCCTTTTACTCAGTATTGCGGAGTCCCAACCCGGCGGCAACGGAATACATCCATTCCTAGTTTCGGGTTATATCACTTGCGACTTGTGGGGCTGCGGCGTTTCGTTTCCGGAAAAAGCCACAGCGCAAAAATCATGAATGCCCCAAGGCCCAGCGCAACCCAGGCAGGCGCGACATTTCCGATGTCCATTTGCCAGAAATGGGCGGTGATCCCGACAAGGGCGACCAAGACGGTCAGCAGAATTTTAAAGGGAACTGGCATGAATAATCCTCCTGATTCTTTAGCTCTATTTCTATTATACCGGGACGACCCCGTGTAGCAGGAAACCTATCGTCAGACTAAGGCCCAGCGTGCAGACCAACCCTAAGGGTTGATCGCGCATCGAATGGGGAAGCAATTGAAACACCAAAGGACCGGTCAACAGGCCCAGCCCGGCAGCGATAATCGACCAACTGATGGGCAGGGTGTTTATGCACCATACCAGCAGGGAGATTATACAGGCCGCAATCGCGATGCCTGTTGCACAAACCAGCACCGTCATTGCGATGCTTGCGCCATCCCCCTTTGACACGTTCATCGGCAGAAACCCCGCCAGCAGAATGATGCCCATCGTCAACAGAACTGCCGTGCCAAAGAGTGTCGCCAGGGCGGGAAGGTGTTGTACAAACACGGTTCTGACGTCCTTTCCGACAATTCGTTGGTCTTTGGCTAAATCACTACTTGACCAGATGTTTCAATATCCCTTACAGATATTACAGATATATCAGTTGCGTGTTTGTGAAAAGGGAGAGTTTGATGACCGCCCAAGAAAAAAAGAAGCGGACCATCGGGGAGATACGAGATTCCAAAACCAGTGGCGAAAAAATGGTCTACACGTCGGTGCCGGACTATACATCGGCGCGCTGGGCAGAGGCTGCTGGTGTCGATGTATGCGTGGTAGGCGACAGCCTGGCGATGGTCGCCCATGGCTATCCCAGCACAATCCCCGCGACGATGGATATGATGGTAATGCATGCCGCAGCCGTGCGCCGGGGGGCACCAAATACTTTCACATTGGGCTGTATGCCCTATCAAAGCTATAACACGGTGGACCGGGCACTGATGAATGCGACCCGCTTCATGCAGGATGCCGGCTGTGATGCGGTCAAACCCCAGGGCGGTAAGTCACAGGCACATATCCTGAAGGCGCTGGTGGAATCCGGTATTCCCACTGCGTCCCATATCGGATTGACGCCCCACACGATCGCCATGTTTGGCGGGTTTAAAATTCAGGGGCGCACCGCGGAAACAGCCATGGTGATCCTGGAAGATGCCCTGGCCATTCAGGATGCCGGATGTTTCATGCTGGAATTCGAAGCCGTTCCCGCGCCAATTGCCAAACTGATCTCTGAACAGTTGGAAATCCCCACAATTGGGATCGGGGCCGGGGTCGGCACCGATGGTCAGATCCTGCTCAGCTATGATTTGTTGGGTGTGTTCACGGACTTCAAACCGAAATTTACAAAACGATACGCCAATCTGACAGATGTCGCTGTTGCGGGCCTGAAAGAATATGTGCGTGAGGTTAAGGAAAGCCAATTCCCGGATGACGACCACAGCTATTCGGTCGCGGATGGTGTGCTGGAAGAATTCCAGACCTTGATTGAGAAGCGTAAACAACACTGAAAACCGCAGAAATAATACTGTGGACGACCAGGGGAAACGACTGTGAAGACATATACCGGCGACCGCACCATCGATGGCGTTCAAGTCATGGTCGATGGCGTGCCCCTAGACCCCAGATTTGACCTGAAAACCCTCAGTGAACTGGGGTTTGAATGGGGATATGAAGGAACAGCCCCAACACAATTGGCCTTGGCGCTGGCTGCAGATTTGTATGGTGATGATGCGCTGGCCCTTAAGGTCTGTGACACCCTGATGAAACGGGTCGTCGCGAATTTCGCCAATGAATGGGTCATGACGGAAGGCGATATAAAAGACGCCCTGTCAGACCAGGTGGAACCGAAATAACATCCGCGCAATAAGGTGACGGAAAAGTCACCAGATTTCATCAACACGGTGGCCAAGTGGGGCCCCCAGGAAGAGTGGGAGGATTGCTATGTTTAACCTGAAAAAGATTGGGGTTGTTTCGACCCTGTGTGCGGCGGTTTTTGGGATGTCCTTTGCGGCAACCACGGCTTTCGCGCAAGAGCACAAGTTCAAAATGGCGACCGGTTGGTCCGGTGGACCGTTGATGGATATTGGCGCGCAAGCCTTTGCGGATCGCGTCAAAGAAGCATCCAATGGCCGGATTGAAGTTGAAGTTTTCGCCGCCGGGACGCTTGGCCCGGGACTTAAGGTTTCTGAAACAGTCAGCAGCGGCGTGGCGCAGATGGGCCACACCTGGGCAGGATATGACTGGGGCGCGGATCCGACGGCAGTGTTGTTTGGTGGATATGCTGGCAGCTTCGATACAGAACGGATGCTGCATTGGCTGTATCGCGCCGGTGGTGCCGAATTGCAGGCAGAATGGCGCAAGGAAAAATTCAACCTGGTTTCAATGCCGCTGTTCATTCGGACTGCGGAAGTTTTCCTGCATTCCCGCAAGCCTGTGAAATCTCTGGCTGACTTGCAGGGTCTGAAGCTGCGTACGGCTGGTGCCTGGTTGGAAATTTCCCAAAGCATGGGTGCTGCTCCGGTTACGACAGCCGGCGGCGAAGTGTATGCCGCGCTGGAACGTGGTGCTATTGATGCAACGGAATGGGGCACCTTGTGGGAAGATATTTCTCCTGGTTTCCACCGTGTCACAAAATACGTGATCATTCCGGGTGTGCATCAGCCGACCGCACCGTTCGAACTGGTGATCAACAGCGAAACCTGGGCCACCTTGTCTGAAGCGGATCAGAAGCTGATCAAGGATGCTGCGTTTGATACGACGATGAATTCCTGGCTGACCATTGGTCAGGAAGATGCAAAAGCCTTGGCCTTCTATCGGGCACAAGGCAATGAAATCATCGAACTGGATGCCGAAACCCAGATCGCTGCACACAAGGCGGGCATCGAATGGGCGAATAAAATCGCTGCGGATAATGCCTGGTTCAAGCGTGTCTTGGACGATCAGGCTGCCTTTGCAGACCTTTGGAAAGATGCCAATCGCTATCGCAACGTCATCAGCGAATAGTCGTGTGAATTCGTTTGGTCGAGAGGTGCAACAGCCCTCTCGACCAAATGTTTGTTGGTATCTTATTTTCAAAGAGGGCTATGATGCACTCAATCATCCGCGTGATCGAAGGCCTGACGACGCGCACAGGCTTCCTGATATCATTAACGATTATTCCGCTGGTGCTGACCGCGACCTATGAGGTCTTTGCCCGCTATGTATTTGGCGCACCGACGATCTGGGCCTATGAATTGGGCTGCATGATCACCGGTACGCATTTTTTGATTGGCGCAGCGATGACACTGGCGCGCGACGGTCATGTTCGAATTGATATTCTGTATGATCGACTGTCCTTAAAGTCGCGGGCCTTTGTGAATCTGGCCTTTTACGTGGTGCTGTTTTTGCCGTTTCTCGCATTGTTGAATGATGCGTTGTGGCATTACGCGATCACGGCCTTTCACAGTGGGGAGCGGTCCGGCAACTCAGCCTGGAACCCGCTGATCTGGCCGTTTCGCATGCTGCTGGCCTTTGGCTTTATCCTTTTGGCGCTGCAAGTCATCGCAGAATGCCTGAAAAGCCTGCTGACCCTGCTCAATCGACCCTATTCTGACGTGGAGAGATAAGGCAATGGAAGCCCTTTTGATGTTCCCGGCATTGCTGCTTTTGATTTTTTTGGGCGTGCCGGTCGCCTTTGCCCTGATGGGGGTCGCCTTTGTCTTTGGCTTGTTCGCCTTTGGTGAGGCTTCTTTCTTTTTGTACACCCAGAAGATTGAGGAAATCGCCGGTAACTTCATTCTGGCCGCTGTTCCCATGTTCGTCTTCATGGGGGCCATGCTGGAACGGTCTGGTATCGCTGAGAATCTGTTCAGTGCTGTCCATCTGTGGACACGGCGACTGCCAGGTGGTCTGGCGATCGGGACGATCATCATGTGCATCATTTTCGCTGCATCGACCGGTGTGGTCGGCGCGACAGAGACCGTAGTCGGTCTTTTGGCGATCCCGGCCATGATGCGGTATAAATATAACAAATCCCTGATTTCCGGAACGATTTGCGCGGGGGGATCCTTGGGAACAATTATTCCTCCCTCCGTCGTGGTCGTTGTTCTGGGGCCAATTGCGGATGTGTCCATCGGTGATCTGATGGTTGGGATGATCTTCCCTGGATTGCTGTTGTCATGCCTGTACATCCTCTACATTTTGGGTCTGTGTATCCTGAAACCCGAAGCCGGTCCGCCACGGACACTGGAGCCGGGTGAAGTCGATATGCCGCTTTCTGAAAAGCTGATCATCACGGCAAAGGCTTTGGTGCCGCCGGTTGCGATGATTTTCGCTGTGCTGGGCTCCATCATGATGGGATGGGCTGCGCCAACGGAAGCATCCGCACTGGGTGCTTTGGGTGCATTCCTGCTGACGGTTCTATATGGCAAATGCACATGGCAGACCTTTAAAGAGGCGATTTTAAAGACCCTGACTGTGACGGCGATGATCATGCTGATCCTGTTGGGCGGCAGCATCTTCACCGGGGTTTTTGTCGGTTCTGGCGGCATGAGCATCATGCGGGAGATGATCGATGCGGTAAATCTGGGTCCGTGGGGCTTGTTGTTCCTGTTCCTGGCCTTGGTCTTTATTGCTGGTTTCTTCCTGGAATGGATTTCGATCCTGCTGATCTTTGTTCCCCTGTTCATCCCGTTCATCCGGGAAAGCTGGGCGGCAACCGGTTATGGCGGATATTTTGATCCAGTATGGTTCTGCATGCTGATCCTGGTCATGATCCAGTCCAGTTATCTATCGCCGCCCATGGCACCGGCGATTTTCTATCTGCGCGGTATCGCACCGCCGGAGATTACGCTGAAGGATATGTATAAGGGCGTTGTGCCATTCCTGGTCATACAGGGCATAACCTTGGCGATTGTTATGGCATTCCCCCAGATAACGCTGTGGTTACCCAAACAGCTGCTGGGCTTTAACTAACTGATGAGGTGATAGGACGATGCGCAAAGAAGACATAATGAGCCGTCCGGCCAAGGTTTTGAGCCAGGCACAACGGGAAGAATATTTCGAGGATGGCGCGGTCGTCGTGCCAGCCTTGATTGGCGCGGAATGGCTGGGGAAACTGCGCGATGCGATTGATCGCCAGATCGAATTGAGCCGCGCCCATACCAAGAGTGGGGCGATATTTGACCTGGAGCCCACTCATACGGCAGAGGAGCCACGCCTGCGGCGTGTTTCCAGCCCCTGTGATCAGGATGAAGTGTTCTGGCAATTCCTGACGGATTCCAAGATTGGGGATGCGTTTGAAGATCTGCTGGGCCCGAATGTGAAATTCTATCAGTCCAAGCTGAATTTTAAATGGGCCAAGGGTGGGGCAGAGGTGAAATGGCACCAGGATGCGCCGTTCTTTCCCCATACCAATACCAGCGTTCTGACCTGTGGTCTGTATCTGAACGATTGCGATATGGATCAGGGGCCGCTGGCCATCCTGCCGGGCAGCCACAAGGGTCCGATCTATGATCATTATACAGAAGACGGGCATTGGACCGGCGACATTCAGGACAAGGATCTGGGTAAGCTGGATGTCGATAATGTCCGCTATCTGCATGGGCCAGCCGGGTCCGTGACCTTCCATAATTATCGTACGGTGCATGGGTCCAAACCCAACCTGACCGGGCGGGGGCGCCCCCTTCTGCTGAATGTCGTATCGTCGGCGGATTCATTGCCCTATACCTCTCAACCGCTGCCATCACGCTATGAACAGGCGATTATTCGGGGGCAACAGGCCCGCTGGGCGCATCATGAGGATGGCGATTACATCGTCCCGCCGGATTGGAGTGGCGGCTATACCTCAATCTTTGCAACACAACAGCGCGAACAGATGTGATGTCATATGCGTTTAAGATTGAATTCATGATGTGCAACTGATATATCAGATGAAGAAGCGATCCTGTTTATCTCATTGGGCATCGCGCAGAGCATCTAAAGGAGAGAGCAATGGAACTTCAAACGTCTCCCATGTCGGACCGCCAGCGCAAGTATCGGGGTGAATACCGGGATCGTATTGCCGGATGGTACAATGGTTTCTTGCATGTCGCCGTGATCTATACGATCGGCATCGCGGCCCTGTACATCTATATCAGCAATATGCAGTCGCCGCTGTGGTGGGAATGGTTGACCGTGCCCATCGTGTTCCTGATGTGTAACTTCTTTGAATGGTTCCTGCACCGCCATGTCATGCACCGGCCGCTGAATATTATCGGGCTGCGGGCGATCTATACCCGCCATACCCTGATGCACCATCAGTTCTTCACAGAAAATGAAATGCGTTTCGCCGATCAGCGCGACTGGCGTGTTACATTCTTCCCGCCCTATGCGCTGGTGACGTTCATTCTGGCAACCATCCCAGGCGCATTGGTGCTGGGCTGGCTGGTCTCCCCAACCGTGGGATGGCTGACAATGTGCACGACGACAGGCATGTACCTGACCTATGAATTCATGCATTTCTGCTGTCATGTGGAAGAAAACTCCTTCGTGCGCAACATGCCGTTTGTGAATACGATCCGCCGCCACCACACCGCCCATCATGATCAATCCTTGATGATGGAGCGGAACATGAACCTGACCTTCCCAATCGCCGATTGGTTGTTTGGAACGTCGGATCTTAATCGCGGTTTGCTGGGCCACATCTTCAATGGCTACAGCACCAAGCATATCCGCAAGGATATGCGCAAAACCTCAAAGACACCGAAGGTTGCCCCTGCTGCGGGTACAGCGCCTAGCATGGCCAGCTAACAGCCTGCTGAATGAAAAAACAGCATCGGGGCGCGATATCTTCGCGCCCCGTTTTGTATGAAATGCCTTTTGCTGTCGTATTCGGTGGTAATTGATGGGGAGATGTCAAAGGGAATTCAGCGCGCGCCAGACCCGTTCCGGGGTCATGGGCATGTCGATATCCTGTGTGCCCAAGGCATCGGCGATGGCGTTGATGACGGCGGCAGGGCCCCCGATGGAGGCATTTTCCCCAACGCCCTTCATCCCCAGGATATTGTTGTCGGTTGGAATATCGACATCATGCAGATCGAAATTGGGCAAATCCCCGGCGCGGGGCAGTTGATAGTCCATGAAGGAGCCGCTGAGCAATTGCCCGGTATCGGGATCAAAGATGGTGCGCTCAAACATCGCCTGACCGATTGCCTGCGCCAGGCCGCCATGGATTTGACCTTCCGCGATCATCGGATTGACGCGGCGGCCTAAATCATCGGCAGCTGTTAATGCCACCAGCGCGACGTGACCGGTTTCTGGGTCGACCTCGACTTCCGCGATATAGGCCCCATGGGGCACTGTCTGAATCTCATGGTCGCTGTCGGCCATGCCACACAGCTTCTCGCTCTCTGGCGGTTGCGCGGCTGCCAGTTCGACCAAGCTGATACGTTTGTCGGTCCCGACGACGGTGAAGCCCCCATTGCCATATTCAATATCGCCTATGGCCGTTTCCAATTGCTCTGCCGCCTGTGCCTTTGCTAAGTCGATCAGGGCGTCTGTTGCCTTCATGATCGTCACCCCGGCGATGGGCAGAGACGACGATCCGCCAGTCCCGCCACCGGTTTTGATCAGGGCTGTGTCGCCTTCGATGACCTCAATGTGGTCCATCGGGATTTGCAGTCGGTCAGCGACCATCTGGGCGAAGGCGGTTTGATGCCCCTGGCCCGACGCCTGAACGCCGGTCAGGATCTGGATCGATCCGTCCTGTTGCAACAGGACTTCACTCTTTTCCTTGGGGCTGCCACCGGTTAAGTGCAGATAGACGCCAACGCCAATGCCTCGCTTCAGGCCCTTTACCTCTGACGCGGCGCGCCGTTGTGGGAAGCCATCCCAATCGGCGGCTTTAACGCCTGCCATCATGGCCTGCTCAAAATGCGCGGAATCATAGGGGAATCCATTGGCGGCCTTATAGGGCATTTTGCTGGGGGGGATCAGGTTTTTCTGGCGAAAGGCAATGGCCCCCAGCCCGGTTTCGGTTGCGGCCTTGTCGATCAGACGTTCCACCAGATACTGCGCTTCAGGCTTACCGGCCCCCCGATAGGCATCGGTCGGGGCAGCATTGGTATAAACCGCCTTTACCCGGTAATGCAGCATGGGAATGTCATAGGCATGGCCCAGCGTCTTCCCAAACCCTTTCGTCAAAACGCTGATCCCAAGTGCGGAGGCATAGGCCCCCATATCCCCGACCGAGTCGACCGACAGGGCCAGAATGCGCCCCTCACTGTCCAAGGCAAGCTTTGCTGTGCTGGCCTGACCCCGCCCATAGGCATCGGTCAGGAAAGCCTCTGATCGGCTGGAAACCCAGCGCACCGGACGCCCAGTTTCCCGCGCGGCCACAAGAACCAGGCTCTGCTCTGGATAGTTTGTCAGCTTGATGCCAAAACTGCCGCCCACATCGGCGGTGATCACGCGGATCGTGGCCGGGTCCGCGCCAAGTGTCGTTGCCATCATATCGCGCATGAAATGCACACCCTGGCTTTGGGTGTGCAATGTGTATTGGCCATTTTCCCAGATTCCCAGGGCGGAGCGTGTCTCAATTGGGCTAACGGCGATGCGATCACTGCGCTGGGTGATTTCAACAACCCGTGCGGCCTTGGCAAAGGCCTGATCTATCGCGGCTTTGTCGCCTTCTTCCCAGATGCAGGCGATGTCCTGTGATTGGGTCGGTTCTGTAATGGCATCTTCTTCTTCATAATCGACCATAATCAATTCCATGGCGGAAATTGCTATGGCTTCGGAGTCGGCGACAATGAAGGCGACAGGATCGCCTGCAAACCGCACCCTGTCTTGTGCCAGAAGGGGCCGGATCGGTGCCTGGAAGGGGGTGCCATCGCTGCTGGGATGGGCGGTTACACAGGGCATGGGATGACAGCCCAACCGTTCCAGATCCGCCCCTGTATAGATCGCCAGAACGCCCGGCATGTCCATCGCGTCACTGATATCCAGGCTGGTGATCCGACCATGCGCAATGGGGGAACGAAGAACCACGGCATGGGCTGTGTCTGGCAGTTGGATATCCTCAACGAACTGTCCCAAGCCGGTCAGCAATCGCTGATCTTCAACCCGATGTACCGATGTGCCTGTAAATTCTGTCATGGCCTGATCCTTCCTGTCTTAAATTAGGTTTAGCAATGCCAGACGGTCCGGACAAACACCAAAATCTGCGTAATTATTGAATGATCATTCCAGTAAATACTGATAGGCTGGTTTAACCAAATGAAAAGGAGCATGACGCATGGGCCGGTTGCGATCCTTTGATCCTGATAAAGTTCTGGACAGGGCGATGCATGCCTTTTGGGCACGGGGTTTTGAGGCAACCTCCATTGAGGATTTGGTCGCGTGTACGGGGATTAACCGCGCCAGCTTGTATGGCGCGTTCGGGGACAAACGGGACCTGTTTCTGAAAGCGCTTCAGCTTTATGTCGAAACAGGACCGATCATTGAATTGGACCCCTCAACCCGCAAGGGTGGGGTGCGCCCCGCCTTACAGGCCTATATCGATCAGGTCATGGGCCTTGTATCAGATGGACGAAACCGGGGATGTTTCATCACCAATACAGTGACGGAGTTTGGCAGTCAGGATGCCGATATCTTGGCCCAGACACGCATCGCCCTGGCGGGTGTCGAAAACGCGTTTGATCGATTGTTGCGATGGGGCCAGCAAACGGGGGAGGTGCCGGCAAAGGCTGATGTACGCGCCCGCGCCCGGCTGCTTTTGGCCGCGATACAGGGCCTGCAGGTTGTTTCGAAAGTGAACCCGGATGTCCGCGCCCTAAGACAAATCGCCGATCAGGCCATTGCTGCCGCCTTGGCCCCCGTTTCCTGATATCAACGCTGCGGCAAATTCTGATCAGGCAACCCTGATCAGGGCATGTTTCTTTTTGCCCAGGGACAGCTTTATCACGCCCTCAGAAACATCCGACGTCCCCAGAACGCGGCGATCATCGTCCACCTTTTCGTCATTGATGCGCACGGCACCACCCTTGATTTGACGACGGGCATCCCCGTTGCTTTGCGTCAGTCCAGCACGTGTCAGGGCTTCCAATACGCCAATGCCAGCCTCAATTTCTACAGCGGTGACATCAATGGTTGGAAGGTCATCACCAATCGTGCCCTCGGCAAAGGTTTTATGGGCGGTTTCCTCTGCTGCCCGGGCGGCATCCTCGCCATGGCACAGGCGCGTCGCTTCATTGGCCAGCACAATTTTCGCAGCATTGATTTCCGCGCCATCCAGGGATTCCAGGCGCACAATTTCGTCCAGCGGCAGATCCGTGAACAATTTCAGGAAGCGCCCGACATCGGCATCTTCTGTATTGCGCCAATATTGCCAATAGTCATAAGGGCTCAACCGATCCGCATTCAGCCAGACAGCACCTGATGCTGTTTTGCCCATCTTTGCGCCAGACGCCGTGGTCATCAAGGGGACTGTCAGACCAAACAGCGCGCTGTCATCGGTGCGCCGGCCCAATTCCACGCCATTGACGATATTGCCCCACTGGTCCGATCCGCCCATTTGCAGACAGACCTTATGGCGTCGGTTCAACTCTACAAAGTCATAAGCCTGCAGAATCATATAGTTGAATTCCAGGAAGCTAAGCGGCTGTTCCCGTTCCAGCCGCAGGGCGACACTGTCAAATTTCAACATGCGATTGACAGAAAAATGCCGCCCGTAATCCCGCAAGAAACTGATATACTGTATCTTGGACAGCCAATCGTCATTGTTGACCATGACCGCATCTGTAGGGCCGTCGCCGAAGGTCAGGAACTTCTGGAATATCTGTTTAATGCCGGTGATGTTCTGTTCGATATCCGCATCGGTCAGCATTTTGCGGGCTTCGTCTTTGCCGCTGGGGTCGCCAACCTTGGTCGTGCCCCCACCCATCAGGACGATGGGCTTGTGGCCGGTCCGTTGCAGCAGGCGCAGCAGCATGATTGGCACCAGGGATCCGGCGTGCAGCGAATCAGCTGTCGCATCAAAGCCAATATAGGCTGGAATTGGCCCTTCCATGGCGCGCGTATCCAGGGCGTCCATATCTGTGCATTGATGCAAAAAGCCCCGGTCACGGACGGCTTTCAGGAATTCCGAGCGTATTTGTGTCATAATATGCGAACTGCTGTTTGTAGAAAATAGGAAGCGCGAGATAGCATGTCGGTCACGGCCCGGCAACCAAGCTGCTGTATACCGGGTTGGGAGGAACATTAAATTGACAAAAAAAAGTCGCGCGATTGGATTGATGAGTGGCACCAGCCTGGACGGCATTGATGCGGCTTTGATTGAAACCGATGGGGATGGTGTCCAGTCCTTTGGTCCATATCTGACGCTGCCCTATGACCCTGCATTTCGATCGCGGTTGCGGTCCGTTCTGGGCGCAGTGGAACGCAATGCCGCCATTGATATTCTGGAGCGGGAATTAACCGACCTGCATGCTGTTGCTGTAACCCGTTTGCTGGATCATGCCGGACTATCCGCCCCCTCCATTGATGTGATTGGGTTCCACGGTCAGACCATCAATCACCGTATTGATCTGGGGTGGACCTGGCAATTGGGGCTTGGGGGGCGGCTGGCAAAGGCTGTGGGGATCGATACAGTCTATGACTTTCGGCGCGCCGATGTGGCTGCCGGTGGACAGGGGGCCCCTTTGGCCCCTGTCTATCATCGCGCCCTTGCGCAAGCCCTGGATATGCCTGTGGCAATCCTGAATCTGGGCGGTGTCGGCAATATCACCTTCCTTGAAGGCCCCGACAGCGATCCCATTGCATTTGATACCGGTCCCGCCAGTGCCCTGCTGGATGATTGGATCAGTCGGAATGGTGCGGGCCAAATGGATGAAGATGGTCACATATCCGGGTCAGGATCGGTGAATGCTGGTGCGCTGGGGCAGTTGATGGACAATCCCTATTTTGATCAGCCTTACCCGAAATCCCTGGACCGAAATGCGTTTGATCCCGGCCCGGTGGCGGATCTGTCTTTGCCGGATGGTGCTGCGACCCTGGCCGCCTTCACGATTGAAAGCGTGGCCAGGGGCATAGAGTTGCTGCCGGTTCGACCGGTTCGGATTCTGGTCACGGGCGGGGGGCGTCATAACCCGACCTTCATGACCGGCATGGCCAAACGCGTGTCCCTGCCAGTGGAACCCGTCGAGGCCGTTGGCTGGAACGGGGATGTGCTGGAGGCACAGGCTTTCGCCTATATGGCCGTGCGCAGCCGCCAGGGGCTGGCAATCAGTTTTCCAATGACAACCGGCGTGAAGACCCCTTTGACGGGCGGTCGCTTTGCCTCGAAATCTTAGAACGGGCCGTTGCTGAGGCGCTTGTCCAGATAGGTGCTGACGCTGTCTTTCAGGTCATCGACTTTGCCGGTGAAGAAATGATTTGTGTCGGGCATGACTTCGTAATCGATCGTGATGCCCTTTTGCGCCCGCAGCTTGTCGACCAGCTTGCCGACCGTTTCATGGGGAACGATGTCATCATCATCACCCTGCAAAATCAGCCCAGAAGAGGGGCAGGGGGCCAGGAAGGTAAAATCATACTGGTTCGCGGGTGGCGCGATGGAGATAAACCCATTGATTTCCGGTCGGCGCATCAGTAATTGCATCGCAATCCAGGCCCCGAAGGAAAATCCGGCGATCCAGCAATCGCGGGCGTTTTCATTATAGGTCTGCAACCAGTCCAGGGCGGTTGCCGCATCGGACAACTCCCCTTCACCCCGGGAGAACACACCCTGTGATCGCCCAACACCCCTGAAATTAAAGCGCAGACAAGAAAACCCGCGCCTGGCGAAAGTATGGTACATTTCATAGACGATGCGATTGTTCATCGTGCCGCCATGCTGTGGATGCGGATGCAGGAACAGGGCGATGGGTGCATTGCTGTCGGTCCCATGGGTATAGCGCCCTTCAAGGCGACCTTCTGGACCGTTAATTGTAACTTCCGGCATAAAGAATCCCCGGTAGAAGTGAGAGGATGGCAAAACTGTTATTACCAAGCCATTGGCTGTAAACGTCAAGACCTTGAGATACAAGCGTAATCGCGGTGATGTGTTCCGGGCGTCGCTTGACGCTGACGAAACAGACAGTATATCTAAGGCGTGAAGTCGTGACTTTAAAGGGTGGCTTTATGGTTTCAGTCTGGCGAAAACCCCGGATTTCAGGCGGTTCGAAAAGATTGAAATGAATACCCAAACAAAGCGGGTGATGTGATGTTTAAAACTTTGAAGTCCGATATTGATGCGATGATTTCCCGTGACCCGGCCGCCCGGTCGCGGTTGGAAGTTGCGCTGTTGTATCCGGCATTTCACGCCATCATCATCTATCGTGCCGCCCATTGGCTGTATGGCAAGAAGTGGTTTTTCTTGGCCCGTGCGCTGTCGCAACTCGCCCGTTTGCTGACCGGGATTGAAATTCATCCAGGTGCCAAGATTGGTCATGGATTCTTCATCGACCATGGTATGGGGGTTGTGATTGGGGAGACGGCGGAAATTGGCAATAATGTCACCCTGTATCACGATGTAACCCTGGGCGGGGTTTCCCCCTCAGAAAATTCGGACGGTCAACGCTGTCAGAAGCGCCACCCGACTTTGGGGGACAATGTGATTGTTGGATCTGGGGCCCAAATTCTGGGGCCGATCACGGTTGGCCGCTGTGCCCGGATCGGGGCAAATGCCGTTGTGATTAAAAATGTTGCTGAAATGGCAACGATGGTTGGCATTCCGGCAAAGCCCGTCGCGGGTCAGGCCAATCGCGCCGATTCCAGCTTTGCGCCCTATGGGACGCCGCTGGGCGATTTGCCGGACCCTGCCGCCCGCGCCATTGAGGCCTTAATGGCGCAAGTGGATGTGCTGAAAGCACAAGTGGGTGACCTGGAAAGCCGTTTGTCCGACGCAGAGCAACGCCCGAATTTTTCATTTGGTGCCGATGATGCACAAGATGACTCAGCGCATTCTGCAAAGAAATAACATAGTCAAAAATTATATCCCTGCTGTGATCCAGCCTTAAATCCCCACCGTAATAATTTACGAGGGGTACCCCAGAAGCATATTCGGTTGACGGTGCGTACAGACTTACGGGTAAGGCGTGCACTGTTATGTGCTGTGTAAATGTCGCGCCCACCGTGTCATGGGGTCATACCTGTTGGTTTTTATGACAATCAGGGTTTGGAGGATTGGTGTGAAGATATCGACAAAAGGGCGCTATGCCGTAATGGCTGTTGTGGATTTGACCAGCATGAGCGCCGGTCAACCAGTGCCACTTGCAGATATTGCGGAGCGCCAGGATATCTCTTTGTCCTATCTTGAACAGCTTTTCGCGAAGCTGAAAAAGGGGGGTGTGGTGAAAAGTGTGCGGGGGCCAGGCGGTGGCTATATGTTGGCGGCTCCTGCCTCGACGATCCTGATATCCACCATCATAAAGTCCGTAGATGACTCATCGCGGCCGGTACGCTGTTCCCCCAGTTCGCCGAACCAGTGCATGCCCGGAAATCAGCGATGCGCGACCCATGCTCTATGGGAAATGTTGACGATTCAAATGGATGCGGCCTTGTCATCGGTCAGTCTGGCCGATGTATGTGAGGGGCATATCCCCAGTCCAGAGCAACAGGTCCCGTCAATGGTTGGACATGGCGGCTAAGACTGGTCTGGTTGATCTGTCGTCAGCGTCCTTTTCTTAAGGTCGCAGGCATGCGAAAAATGCCTGATGCAAACACAGCAAATATATCTGGATTATAACGCCACCAGCCCGGTTTTGCCGGTTGCTGCAGATGCGGTCGGCAAGGCGATTGCGGTTGGCGGTAATCCGTCATCTATTCACGGTGCAGGACGGGCGGCGCGGGCCCTGATCGAACAGGCGCGACGTCAGGTTGCGGCCCTGGTTGGGGCGCGACCGGGGGCCGTTGTGTTCACATCTGGTGCCAGCGAGGCAAATGTCCTGGCGCTGCGCGGCCTTCCCCGTCACCGTGTTCTGGTCTCCGCAATAGAACATGACAGCGTTCTGAACGCCGTTCCTGATGCGGTGGTCCTGCCAGCAACGGCGCAGGGCGTGATCGATTTGGATGCCTTGCGACAGTCTGTGCAGGCGGGGGATCTGGTATCGGTCATGGCGGTCAATAATGAAACCGGCCTGATCCAACCAATTGAAGACGTTGCGGAAATAGTGAAGGCGGCCGGTGCGTTGCTGCATGTTGATGCGGTTCAGGCCGTCGGGCGGCTTCCCTTTGATATACGCGCCCTTGGCCTTGCCGCACTCAGCCTCAGCGCCCATAAGATTGGTGGGCCAACCGGCGTGGGGGCGTTGGTTTTCAATGAAGGTCTGGCCCTTGCCGCACAGACAAAGGGCGGCGGGCAGGAAAAGGGACGCCGGGGTGGCACTGAAAATGTTGCTGGTATTGCTGGTTTCGGGGCAGCAGCGGAATGGGTCCTGGATCATATGGCATCGGAACAGGCGCGTCTTTCTGGACTGCGCGATAAGATGGAACAACAGCTTGCACAGAATTGCGCGGGGTTGGGCATCATTGGGGCCGATCTGCCGCGCGTTGCCAATACATCCTGCTTGTCGTTGCCCGGTGTGCCCGCGGAAAAGCAAGTCATCAGTCTGGACCTGGCGGGGGTTTGTGTCAGTGCCGGATCGGCTTGTTCCTCGGGCAAGGTGAAAAGCAGTCCTGTCCTGACGGCGATGGGGTTGCCTGCCGACATCGCCGGATCAGCGATCCGGGTCAGTCTGGGTTGGCGCACGACACAAGAGGATATCGATGCCTTCGTGAACGCCTATCTGGCCATGGCGGAACGCCTGGTTCCAAAAGATATGCCCCATGCGGATCAGGCGACGGGATAGGATCGTGCAATGACCGTCAACCGCCCAAACCGTCCGATCTATCTGGACTATCAGGCCACAACGCCTTGTGATCCCCGTGTCGTGGATCGCATGCTGCCCTATTTCAGCGATATCTTTGGCAATCCCCATTCTGCCGACCACCGGCATGGGTGGGAGGCGGAAGCCGCCGTGGAGACGGCGCGGGGGCAGGTGGCAACCCTGATCGGGGCAAAGCCAAGGGACATTATTTTCACGTCCGGCGCGACAGAATCCAACAATCTGGCGATAAAGGGCGCGGCCCGGCATCGACGCCAGGCGGAGGGTCGCGACACGGTGATCACGCTGGCCAGTGAGCATAAATGCGTCCTGGAAAGCACCGCACGGTTAGGCCGGGAAGGCTTTGACGTTAAGATTTTACCCATTCAGAAGAATGGATTGCTGGATCTTTCGACCCTGAAAGCGGCGCTGGACGACCGGGTTTCAATCGTATCTGTCATGGCGGCGAATAATGAGATCGGGGTGATCCAATCCCTGGCCGATATCGGTGCGATGGTGCGGGAATGCGGCGCGTGGTTTCATACCGATGCGGCACAGGCTTTCGGGAAGTACCCGCTGGATGTTGAAGCTCTGTGCATCGATATGATGAGCATTTCCGGCCATAAGATCTATGGACCCAAGGGGGTCGGCGCACTGTATGTAAGGGGTCGCAAGCCAAAGGTGGAACTGGATCCGTTGATGGATGGCGGGGGCCAGGAACGGGGATTGCGGTCCGGCACCTTGCCCGTTCCCCTGTGCGTTGGACTGGGCGCGGCGGCCGATATCGCCAAATCCGAAATGGGGCAGGAGGCTGAAAGACTGACCCGGATGCGCAACCGGTTGTGGGACCTGCTGCAACAGTCTGATGCGGATTTAAGTTTGAACGGGGATTTGGATCAACGCCTTCCGGGCAATCTGAACATCACCGTGCCGGGGGTGGAGAGCAGCGAATTGCTGGCCGCATTGGATGGATTATCAGTTTCCAGCGGCTCCGCCTGTTCATCTGGGGCGCAAGCCGCCAGCCATGTTCTGCAGGCGCTGGGCCACGACCCGGCCAAGGTTGCAGCGGGCCTACGCATTGGACTGGGACGGTTCACGACCGACGATGATATCACGGCTGCGGCTGAAATGCTGTTGGCGGCTGTCAGCACGAAGTAGCCAAGAAACCTGTAAGGCGATTGACTTCACCGGGGCTTTATCCCAAATAACCGCCTTAGCGAAGAATAGTCAGGCGTAAGGAAACCGGGATGCCAAAAATCACCTTTATTCACCGTGACGGCAGCGAGACCGTTGTTGATGCGAAAGCGGGCCTGTCGGTCATGGAAACCGCTGTCGAGAATGATGTTGAGATCGAGGCGGCCTGTGAAGGGTCCCTGGCCTGCGCAACCTGTCATATGGTCGTTGAAGATCAAGATTGGTATGAAAAGCTTGATCCGCCCAGCGAAGATGAAGAAGACATGCTGGATCTGGCATTTGGCTTGACCAAGACATCCCGCCTGACCTGCCAGATTCGCGTAACCGATGCGCTGGATGGCATTCGCTTGCGCGTGCCGGAAGAAACCTGACCCCTTCGACGGGAATGTCACATTTAATCCGGGATGGTCAGTATCCCGATAAATAATTCGTCGTTTGAGAATTATGGTTAATACTGCCAGGGCTTGTACGGGCAAACCATTACAAAAATCGGGCTGTTCGGCATAGGAAAAGGGGGGAATGCAAGATTCCCCTTGCATTCCGTATGGTTCGGGCGCATGGTCCGCCTCGTGACGACCCCGCACCTGGTTTGCGAGTGATGTTTGACTTTAGAGACGATACTAAGCTTACGCTTGCGACCGTGCTAGAGACTACCTTCCTCAAAAAATCCTAATCAGGGCGACTCGCCCCGGTTCCGCACGAGCGCGGTCCGGGAATGCATATCGGGTTTGGTCTTTCAATGAAGGAAGGCCGACCAGCGAATCAAACAAGTAGGACTACGAGAAAATGGCCAAAGGCACCGTCAAATTTTTCAACACCACCAAAGGTTTCGGCTTCATCACACCGGATAGCGGCGAAAAGGACGTTTTCGTCCACATCACTGCTGTTCAGGCTTCCGGCATGGACACGCTCAGCGATGGTCAAGCCGTGGAATTCGAGGTCGAAGCCGACCGTCGCGGCCCGAAGGCGGTGAATTTGCGCGCATCCTAACGCCGCGCGAACCGATTTTGGGGCGTAATCCTTAAGACCGGTACCGCGCAGCGGTGAAGAGGGGCGGTGCCAATGGCACCGCCCTTTCTTTTTGTCTGGTTGGTGATGTCGTCCAGATCGTCTTACAATCTTCACTCGCCAGATGTCGGTGTGTTTGGCAGGGTTGTTTGTGTGATTTAGACAGGGACTTCTTAAGGATCGGGCATGTCGAAGATTATTGTGTTCACGGATTTGCACATACTCCCCATCGGCAAGACGATTATTGGTCTGGATCCCTATGCGCGTCTTGCCGCTGGTATCGATCATGCAACCAGGGTCCATCCTGATGCAGACCGCATCGTCTGTACCGGTGACTTAACCCATCGGGGGGATACAGAGTCTTACGAGCGCCTGGCGGAACTGTTGGACCGGACGCATATTCCCGTCAGCCTGTTGATCGGCAATCATGATTCCCGCGAAACATTCCTGTCCTGTTTCCCCGACGTGTCCGCGGATCCAAATGGCTTTGTCCAAAGTGTCCTGGATGTTGGGGATTGGCGTCTGGTCTTTCTGGATACGTTGAATGCGCCCCCTTATGAATTCCCGGAAACGTATAGTGGCTATCTGTGTCCGGCCCGGCTGGACTGGCTGCAAGGACAGTTACGGGACGCTGGGGATCGACCCGTGCTGCTGTTCCTGCATCATCCGCCCCATGATATCGGGTTTCCCGGCATGGATGCCATCAAGCTAAAGAATGGTCCGGCCCTGTATGATGTCATCGGGCGTTTCAATTGCGTGAAGCATCTTGTGGCGGGCCATGTGCATCGCACGATTTCCGGCTCTCATCGCGGGGTGCCCTTCAGCATATTTAAAAGCCCCTGTCACCAGATGCCGATGAATATGGATTCGATGGATGTATCCCTGTCGGTGGATGAACCAGCGGCCTATGGCATCCTGTTGACCACGCCGACCGGCGTTCTGGCGCACAGCGAGGACTATGAAATCGCAATTGCGGATGTGGGTACCTCACACGAGGCCCTGGGGGCCGGTGTCGCCGCCGCATAAATTTCACATTTCCCGATTCAGGCCTTGCAAAGACGACCTTTTCCGCTACATCTAGAAACAGGACTTATTTAGTCCAGTATGAGAAAGCGAAAGGTTTTCAGTGTGTTTCGCCTGTCACGAATGACAGATTACGGTGTGGTGTTGTTGAGCTATATGGCCCAGCAACCCAATGTGTTATGCACGGCCCCAGAATTGGCTGATCGCACAACACTGCCTGCGCCGACGGTCGCCAAGATATTGAAATGCCTGTCCAAGGCTGGTGTGTTGGCAGCGACTCGTGGGGCGTTGGGGGGCTATGTTCTGTCCCGCCCCACACGGGAAATCAGCGTTTCTGAAATCATCGCGGCCTTGGATGGGCCCGTCGCACTGACGGCCTGTGTCGACGGATCGGATGATAATTGTGCAGTGGAAAGCCTGTGCCCCATGGCGGGCGGGTGGAACCGCATCAATCTGGCGGTTAAGACGGCTTTGGACAATGTAAGTCTGGCGGATTTGATCAGTGACAGTGGCATGATCCGACATTTTGAAAATGCGCCCGCTTCTGGGCTGGCGACAGTAGGACGGTAATTTATCATGGCGACGACAGACACAGTTGAACGCGTAAGCGCCCTGGAAGCGGAAAAGTACCGCTATGGCTTTTCCACAGATATTGAGATGGATTTCGCGCCCAAGGGCTTGAACGAAGACATCGTGCGCCTGATTTCCGCCAAAAAAGAAGAACCCGAATGGCTTCTGGAATGGCGGCTGAAGGCCTTTGCCCTGTGGCAGGATATGCCGGAACCCGGCTGGCAAAAGCCAGATGTGCCGCAGATCGATTATCAGGATGTCTATTATTATGCCGCCCCGAAGAAGGATGGCCCCAAGTCTTTGGATGAGGTTGATCCGAAGCTGTTGGAAACCTATGCCAAGCTTGGCATCCCCTTGAAGGAACAAGAGGTCCTGGCTGGTGTTGAAGGTGCACCCCGGGTTGCCGTGGATGCTGTTTTCGACAGCGTATCGGTCGCGACAACCTATCGAAAAGAGCTGGAATCCCATGGCATTGTCTTTTGTTCGATCTCAGAAGCGGTGAAAACGCATCCAGACCTTGTGAAGAAATATCTGGGCTCTGTCGTACCATATTCAGATAACAAACATGCCTGTCTGAATGCCGCCGTGTTTACTGATGGCAGCTTTGTCTATATCCCCAAGGGCGTGAAATGTCCGATGGAATTGTCCACCTATTTCCGCATCAATGCTCAGGAAACCGGGCAGTTTGAACGCACCCTGATCATTGCTGACGAAGGGTCGTATGTCAGCTATCTGGAAGGGTGCACCGCGCCAATGCGCGATGAAAATCAGCTGCATGCCGCCGTGGTGGAGCTGATCACGCTGGACGATGCGGAAATCAAATATTCGACGGTGCAGAACTGGTATCCCGGCGATGTGAACGGCAAGGGCGGAATCTTTAATTTCGTGACCAAGCGCGGTGCCTGTCGCGGGCGCAATTCCAAAATCAGCTGGACCCAGGTCGAAACCGGGTCTGCGATTACCTGGAAATATCCAAGCTGCATCCTGCAGGGTGATAATTCGGTGGGCGAATTCTATTCCGTTGCGATCACGAATAACTGTCAGCAGGCCGATACCGGTACGAAGATGATCCATATCGGCAAAAACACCCGGTCGCGCATCATCTCAAAGGGGATTTCGGCCGGGCGTGCGGATCAGACCTATCGCGGGCTGGTGCGGGTCCTGCCCAATGCCAGTGGCGCGCGGAATTTCACCCAGTGCGACAGCCTGCTGATTGGCGATAAATGCGGGGCGCATACCATCCCCTATATCGAAAGCCGCAATCCCACGGCGCAATTGGAGCATGAGGCAACAACCAGCCGGATCAGCGAGGATCAGCTGTTCTATTGCCTATCCCGCGGGATTGGCGAGGAAGAGGCCGTGGCGCTGATCGTCAATGGTTTCTGTAAGGAAGTGATGCAGACCCTGCCCATGGAATTTGCGGTCGAGGCACAAAAGCTGATCGGCATTTCCCTGGAAGGCAGCGTTGGATAAGGCGATAGAAGTTAATACGTCATTCCCGCGCAAGCGGGAATCCAGAGCCAAACGCAGGAAGCCAGCGTGGCGCTCTGGACCCCGGATCAAGTCCGGGGAGACGGTGGGTCTTTTGAGGAATGGAAAGAACAGTAATGTCATTGTTGAAGATTGAAAATTTAAGCGCGACCGTTGGCGGCACGGAGATCCTGAAGGGGATCAACCTAGATATACAGCCGGGCGAAGTGCACGCGATCATGGGCCCGAACGGGTCTGGTAAATCGACCCTGTCCTATGTTCTGGCGGGGCGTCCCGGATATGAAGTGACCGGCGGCTCCGTCACCTATCAGGGCAAGAACCTGCTGGAGATGGCCCCGGAAGAGCGCGCCTGTGAAGGGGTCTTTCTGGCCTTTCAATATCCCGTAGAACTGCCGGGCGTTGCCAATACGACCTTCCTGAAACACGCCCTGAACGCGCGCCGGAAACATCAGGGTGAGGCTGAACTGGATGCGTTGGAATTCGTGAAGGCACTGCGCAAAAAGGCGAAAGAGTTGAATATCCCGGATGATATGCTGAAACGGCCCGTCAATGTCGGCTTTTCTGGCGGCGAGAAGAAGCGCAACGAGACACTGCAAATGGCCATCCTGGAACCGCGTATGGCGATTTTGGATGAAACCGACAGCGGGCTGGATATCGATGCCCTGAAGCTGGTATCCGATGGCGTCAATGCGCTGCGCAGCGCGGATCGTTCATTCCTGGTGATTACCCATTATCAGCGGCTGTTGGACTATATCGTGCCGGACAAGGTGCATGTTCTGTCCGCTGGTCGGATTGTGAAGACCGGTGGTAAAGAGCTTGCGCAGGAATTGGAGAAGACCGGTTATGCAGCCTATGAGGACGAAGCGGCATGACGGATAACCTGCTGCAAGATCTGCTGCGTCAGCGGGGCGATTCCGGGCGGTTCGACCCTAAGGAGGCGCTGCCCACCCGTAAGGCGGAAGCATGGAAATATACCGACCTGAAGCGGTTGGAAAAGTTCGGCTGGTCGGTCTGGCTGGCGGAAGACAGCCATGGTGTGACAGCGATACCAGATGCCGCCCTTAAGATTGAAGGCGCGATTAATATCGTTCTGGTCAACGGGTTTCTGGATCGGGATCTGTCCGCATTGGATCATCTGCCAATGGGCCTGTCGCTGGAAGCCGGACCAGCCTCTGAAGCCTATGGTGATGGCTTCACGGATCGGTTGAGCGATGCCCTGACGCAGGAAGAACTGACCTTGCATGTCGATGCAGGCAAGGTGATTGAGGCCCCCATCCATATCCATCACATCACCTGGGGCGCGGATGCGGATGCCGCCATCGCCCATGCGGCGCGGGTCACGATCACGTTGGACAAGGGGGCGGAGGCAACCGTTGTGGAAAGCCATGTGACCGCCAGCGGCAATGGATTTACGGTGCCAAGCCTGGGCGTCAGTCTGGGTGAAAATTCCAGGCTGGGCCTGTATTCCGCATTGATGGAAAAGGCCGGGTCATCGCAAATCGGCCTTGCCGATATCGGTGTGTCAAAAGGGGCGGTTCTGGATTCCTTTATCCTGTCGATCGGCAAGGGCCTGGCGCGACGGGAAGTGCGCCTGACCATGGCTGGGGAACGGGGCGAAGCCGCCTTGTCCGGGGCCTATTTCGGGACAGGCGATGCGCTGATCGATACGACGACCTTTGTCACCCATGGTGCAGAAAATGCCACCAGTCGGCAATTCTTCCGGGGCGTGCTGGATGACCGGTCCCGTGGCGTCTTCCAGGGCAAGGTGCTGGTACGGGAAGGAGCCCAGGGCACCGATGGTCAACAGCAACACAAGGCCTTGCTGTTATCCGCCCAGGCCGAAGTTGATGCCAAGCCGGAACTGGAAATCTATGCGGATGATGTGCAATGCGCCCATGGCGCAACCGTTGGTGCGTTGGATGAAGATCAACTGTTCTATTTGCGGGCGCGCGGCATACCGGAAGCGCAGGCGCGCGCGCTGCTGACGCAATCTTTCCTGATTGAGGCCGTGGAACATATTGCCCGACCGGCAATTCGGGATGTCTTCCGTGACGCGCTGGCCCATCGGTTGGAAGGAGATTTGGTATGAACGACGCCGCAATCCGACTGACAGATGACCTGGCCTATGATGTCGAGGCTGTTCGCGCCGATTTCCCGATCCTAAGCCAGACCGTCCATGGCAAGCCACTGGTCTATCTGGATAGTGGGGCGTCCGCGCAAAAGCCCAGGGCGATGATTGAGGCGATGCGTGCGTCTTTTGAGGAATGCTATGCCAATGTGCATCGCGGGGCCTATGACTTTTCCGAACGCACCACGGCGGCGTATGAGGGCGCGCGCGAAATCATTCGCGCCTTCCTAAATGCCAAAAGTGAACGTGAAATCATCTTCACCAAGAATGCCAGCGAGGCTATTAACCTCGTTGCGTATTCCTATGGTCGGGGCCTGCTGAAAGCAGGCGATACGGTTCTGATTTCGGAGATGGAACACCATTCCAATATTGTCCCCTGGCAGTTGTTACGAGATGCCACCGGTGTTGCACTAAAGGTCGTGCCGATCACCGATGACGGCGAATTCCGCATGGATGCCTATGCCGACATGCTGGACGACAGCGTTAAGCTGGTGGCGGTCACCCATGTGTCCAATGTGTTGGGCACGATCACGCCCGCGAAGAAAATCGTGGACATGGCCCATTCTGTGGGTGCGAAAGTGCTGTTTGATGGCAGCCAGGCGGTGATGCACATGTCTGTTGATGTGCAGGATCTGGATTGCGATTTCTATGCCTTTACGGGCCACAAACTGTATGGCCCGACAGGCATTGGTGTGCTGTATGGCAAGGAAGCGCTGTTGGAGGCCATGCCGCCCTTTCTGGGGGGCGGGGATATGATTTCTTCCGTCACCTTTGAAAAATCGACCTGGGCCGAACTGCCATCCAAATTTGAGGCCGGAACACCGCCGATTGTCGAAGCCATCGGGCTTGGCGCGTCCATACAATATCTGACCGGGGTTGGAATTGAGCGTGTGGCGGCGCATGAGCATGACTTGTTGACCTATGCCATGCAGCGGTTGGCTTCTATTGAGGGATTGCGCGTGGTTGGCACGGCGCCCAACAAAACGGCGGTGATTTCATTTGTGATGGGCGAAGCGCATCCGCATGACATTGCGACAATCATCGACCAACAGGGCGTTGCCGTGCGGGCCGGACATCATTGTGCGGAACCCCTGATGCATCGCTTGGGGGTGGTGGGCACCGCCCGTGCCTCATTAGGCATGTATAATACCCGCAGCGACATTGATGCCCTGGCCCAGGCCTTGGAAAAAGTGAACGCGATTTTTGGATAGGAAGATCGATATGGACGACCGTACCAACGAACGAGACCGGCTGGAAGTCGCCCCGGCCCCACAGACAGGGGCGGATTTTGCGCATCCCTATCTGGGTGGCTTTGGCGAAAAGCAGGCTGAGGAAGGGATGCAGGCCCTGTCAGGTGATATTCTGCCAGAGGGCGCCACTGTTGCCAGCCCGGATGCGGTAGAAGCGGCCTTGCGCACGGTCCATGATCCGGAAATCCCGGTGAATATCTATGATCTGGGCCTGATCTATGCCTGTGAGGTGGATGAAAAAGGGGATTGCGACATCACCATGACCCTGACCGCACCGGCCTGTCCTGTGGCGGGCGAAATGCCCCAGCAGGTCGCGGATGCCGTCGCGGCGGTTGAGGGCATTGGCGTTGTCTGTGTGACCCTGACCTGGACGCCGCCCTGGCGACCGGAAATGATGTCGGAAGATGCCAAAATGGCACTGGATTTCTTCTGACATCGTTATGATATAGTGTACAGTGCGTTATAGGAATGCGAGGAACTGATATGTTTGGGACTGGAAAAGCCATAGTGACCCTGACCGATACTGCCGCTGAACGGGTGCGCAGCTTGATGGAAAAGGGTGGTGACGGCGTGATCGGCCTGCGGATTGGTGTATCCTCTAAGGGCTGCTCTGGCCTGTCTTACGTTGTCGAATATGCCAAGGATAAGAAACAGTTTGAAGAAGAAGTCGATGTCGATGGTGCCAAGGTGCTGATCGATCCGGCGGCGACGATGTTTCTGATCGGGGCGGAAATCGACTATGAAGAATCCAAACTTCAGTCTGGATTTACCTTCCGCAATCCAAACGAAACCGCGCGCTGTGGCTGTGGTGAGAGCTTCTCTGTCGCGTCATAAAGGCTGAACGACCGAAGTCACTCTTCGACCAGTTGTTTGCAATGCGTCTCCCGCAATAGGACGCAGGCAATAAACCCGATACCATAAGCAATGATCAGCATTGAAAATGCGGTGACATAGGCTGCATTTTCATAGATGCGGGCCCCGTTTTCTTCCTGGCCGGTCCATCCCAAATCCAGGATGAAGCCTAGCAATGGTTGGAACAGCGCGCCCGATCCCACAACGGCCATATTCACAAAGCCAAGCCCGGCCCCCATGCGGCTGGGACGGTTTGTTTCGCGCACACAGGTGAACGACAAGATCATCGTGCAGCCACTGACACCATTCACGAAGAACAGAGATCCCAATACGGTGGGTGACAGATTGGGGATGTAAATCATGATCGCCAATGACAGGGCACCCATTATGAATCCGGCATACAGGATGGGTTTCCGGCGTCCAATTTTTTCCGTCATGATGCCAAGGGCCGGACCCACACAGGCCCATCCCAGAAAAATCAGGGATGCACAGGCAGCAGCATCGGCCTTTGTATAGCCTTGTGTCTGAACCAGCCAGGGAACCGCCCACAGGCCCGCAAAGGACAGCATGGGCGCAGCCAGGGTGAATCCCAATATCGCACAGGCCCAACTGTCCCGGCGGGACAGCACATCCTGAAACGCGCCCCCGCCCGTGACGGGTTTTCCCGAAGCAGGTTGGGGTTTTGATTTAGGGATTTCAGCGACTACGAAAAAGATCAGGACCGCCAGAATGGCCCCGATCACCCCCAGGCTGATAATCGTTTCCCGCCATCCATAGGACGAAACGAAGAAGCTGAGTGGCGCTTGACCGACCATCGCCCCGGTCATGCCGACGCTTTGCAATATGCCAATCAACATGCTGAAGCGGCGGGCCGGAAACCAGGCGGCAGCGATGCTCATCGTGCCGACATATCCACAGGCGACAGATGCACCAATAATGGCGCGCCCGATAGAGGCGATGCCCAGACTATCCGCCAGGGCAAAGATAAGGCTGCCGATCAAACACAGCGTCATGGCCCCGCTGAGCAGCTTTCTAGGGCCAAAGCGATCCATCAAGACGCCAACAGGCATCTGCATCCCGGCATAGGCGTAGAAATAGAAGGCGCTCAGCGATCCCAATGCCCCGCCGCCAACGGCGAAAGCCCGCATCAGGTCTTCGGTCATGACGCTGGGGGCGACCCGTTGTGTGAAGGCATACCCAAAACACAGACATCCAAGGGCAAAGGCGGCCCAGGCCCTGAGTGAGGGACGACGAACGGTATCGGTCATAGCACCCCTCCCACAATCACAGCGCTGCCAAGCTCACCCCTAGAGTGCTGGACTGAATGGAAACAGGTTTGCCGATCCGCATGAATATTTCTCCCCACCGTGATATAGGCGGTATGGTCTAGTGGATTTTCCGAAATGTAAAACACCGAATGGGTTTCTTCACCCTGCACGATTTGCCATCCTTGACGATCAGGTCGCAATGACCCAAACCCGTAAGGTGTGAAACAGGGGAACAGACATGTCCGAAAATCAGACGTATGACTTCATCATTGTGGGGGCTGGATCGGCCGGATGTGTTCTGGCGGCACGCCTGACAGAGGACGCTGATGTTCGGGTATTGCTGATCGAAGCGGGGGGCAGCGACTCGTCGATCTTTATTCAAATGCCGACTGCGCTGTCGATCCCGATGAATATGACGAAATTCAACTGGTTCTTTGAAAGCCAACCTGAACCGGGGCTGAACAATCGCCTGATGCACACGCCGCGTGGAAAGGTGCTGGGGGGCTCTTCTTCCATCAATGGTCTGGTCTATGTGCGCGGGCATGCCTGCGATTTTGATGAATGGGAAGAGCAGGGGGCCAAAGGCTGGGCCTATCGCCACTGCCTGCCTTATTTCCAGCGGGCGGAAACCTGGTCAGACCCGGATGGGCGCCCACAGGATGCGTATCGGGGCACGGATGGCCCCCTGTCTACCTGTAACGGCAACAATATGAAAAACCCGCTTTATCGTGCCTGGATTGAGGCGGGGGAGCAGGCAGGATACGGCAAGACCGAGGACTATAACGGCTATCGGCAAGAAGGCTTTGGCCGGATGCATATGACGGTGAAAGATGGCGTGCGCTGGTCAACCGCCAATGCCTATTTGAAACCTGCCATGGACCGCCCGAATCTGACGGTCGTGACAAAGGCCCTGACGGAAAAAATTCTCCTGGAAGGCAAGAAGGCTGTCGGTGTGCGCTATCAGGTCAATGGCAAAGTCACAGAGGCGCGGGCCAGTCGGGAAGTTATCTTAAGCGCCGGATCGGTTGGATCGCCACAAATCCTTCAACTGTCAGGGATTGGGCCAGCGGATGTGCTGAAAAAGGCCGGTGTGGATGTTGTCCACGACCTGCCCGGTGTCGGGGGTAATCTGCAGGATCATCTGGAAGTTTATTTCCAGTTTCGCAGCAAGAAGCCGATCACCCTGAATGGAAAGCTGAACCTGTTCAGCAAGTTCATGATCGGGGCGCGCTGGTTCTTTTTCAAATCCGGGCTGGGGGCGACCAATCATTTTGAATCCTGCGCCTTTATCCGATCCAAACCAGGGCTGAAATCACCAGATTTGCAGTATCACTTCCTGCCAGCCGCGATGCGGTATGACGGCAGAGCTTCTTTTGACGGACACGGCTTTCAGGTCCATGTGGGGCCAAATAAGCCCAAAAGCCGGGGACATATCCACATCACATCCCCGGACCCGGCCGCAAAACCGGCGATCCTGTATAACTATATGACAGAACAGGAAGATATTGAGGCGTTCCGCGCCTGCATTCGATTAACCCGGGAGATCATGGCACAACCGGCAATGGATGACTTTCGGGGGCCTGAAATTCAGCCGGGCGAAGCCATTGCGGATGATGCGGAGATTGATGCCTGGATCAGGGAGAATGCTGAAAGCGCCTATCACCCCTCCTGTACCTGCAAGATGGGGGCGAAAGACGATCCAACCGCCGTTATTGATACGGAATGTCGTGTGATTGGTATCCAATCCCTGCGGGTTGTGGACAGCTCAATCTTCCCAACCATTCCCAATGGCAATTTGAATGCGCCAACCATTATGGTGGGAGAAAAGGCAGCGGACTTGCTGAGGGGGCGCGATCCATTGCCCGCCTCGAACGCGCCGGTTTGGATTGCACCGGATTGGGAAACTACACAGCGGGAAGGGGTGCCTGTTCGGGCCCCGAACTAGGGCAAGTTCAAATATCGGCGCAGTTAATTCGCACGATATGCCCTGATAAGGGCGGAATGTGCACGGGTTCGAAATTTACATATCGATACAGGCTGACACCCAGAACATAGGCTGTCTCGCCGGATGTGTCTTTCATTGGAACCAGCATTCGCTCTGCTTGTTGCGTGGTTTGCTCCGTCAGTCTTTCCTTGGCGGTGCCATACTGAATCAGAGGCGTGCCAACAATGCGTTTCCAGCGCTCAAGGACTTTTGGATAGTCCACCGGGCCAACGATCTGCGCCAGGGTCTTGTTTTTAATGCTATGGCCCCAGGCTGCATTCACTTCCTCCCCCGCTAGGCGACACAGATAGTTGCCTGTCGATGGCTCGTATCGATACAGCCAAACAAACTGTAAAAGGGCCGGTATCCGCATCGGATCAAAATTATGTTTGAAGGGGACAATTTCATTTTCCCGACGCGCAGCGCGCCAGGCATTCAGGAAATCCAGAATCCTGGGGTCTGCATCAGGCAATTGGGCGTGTGATTGTTCCATAGTTTCTTGTTAGGCCTTTTTAGCCGCTGTGACCGATATTGGCCATAAAGTTACAGTCTGTGTAATTGAAACCGATCCTGCGTCACAGGTGCCCCTTGCCAAGGGCAAAATTGGGACGTCTACTCTATCTGTTTGAGATCTATGTAAAAACCTTATGGATTCAAGATTATGAGCCGCTCCCCCATTCAATGCAGCGTTGATCTGACAGTTACAGGCCGAAATCTGGGGACTCTCAGAGTGCCTCATTCTGTGCACCGTTCCGCATATGGGCATATTCCGCTGCCAATTGCATCCTTTGTCGGGCAAAAGCCGGGACCGGCCGTCTTGCTGATGGCGGGCAATCATGGCGACGAATATGAAGGCCAGGTCATCCTGTCTGATTTAATCCGGACCCTGAACCCAGATGATATATGCGGTCGCCTGACGCTTTTACCAATGGCAAATTTTCCAGCGGCAGAGGCGGGGCTGAGAACCTCACCCCTGGACAGCGGCAATCTGAACCGCAGCTTCCCGGGGCGGGCGCTGGGGGCACCGACAGAGATGATTGCATATTATATCGAACATCATCTGATCGCTGGTATGGATATGGTGATTGACCTGCATTCAGGAGGGTCGTCGTTATATTGTGTGCCCTTTGCCATGACCTCCTGGGTTGAAGGGAACGACCGAAATGTAATGCGCCAAAAGGTATTGGATGCATTGGGGCTGCCATTTGTGCTGCGGCATGGGCCGGAAGCCGATGGGTGGTATTCGTCCTCTGCATCCTGGCGGGCCGGGGCGGCGGGTTTCACCCTGGAATTAGGCGGGGGTGGAACGGTCGATCCCGTGATCCGACAGGGTGCGCAAACCGGCATCTTGCGGGCATTGGCGGCGGTTGGGTCTTACACCGGCCCGATTGTTGGGGATGTTCTGGCCCCTGCCTATCGTGACTTTCAGGGGGAAGACTATGTTTTCGCGCAAGAGCCAGGCCTGTATGAACCCCTGGTTCGGGCCGGTGAGGAGATCAAAGCAGGGCAAAAAGTCGCGCATATTCATTTTCCGGAGACACCGGGCAAGGCACCGTTGGATGTTCATTTTGATCAGGCAGGCGTTGCGATGGCGCATCGTGTCCCGGCGCGGGTCATACGGGGGGACTGTTTGTTCCATATTGCGCTGAACCCTTCCTGAGGATTAGCGGTCCGGGCGACCGTGACCGATCAGAAATTGCCTTCACTCTGATTGGATCAGAAAACATGCGCAAAACAGCCTGTTGCGGCATTCAGATGCTTGATTTCACCTAGGTTAGACCATACAGTCGCGCCGCTATGAAACACTGCTTCACCCGCTTTTCGCGCTTTGGCGCTTTTGGGACTCGAATTATCGGCCCGGCCCTCGCGGGGCGGGGCTCGCGGGCGTCGGGATAGTTTTGGTGTTGCCGCGACCGTTATCTGGTCTGGCGCATCCCCTTCGAACCGAGTCCACCTTCTACAAAGATATAAGACAGAGAGTCTGAAAACGATGAGCGCTGAAACGCCACAGAGCGTCGATTACAAAGATACCATCAATCTGCCCCAGACAGATTTTCCGATGCGGGCGGGGCTGCCGGAACTTGAGCCGAAAATTCTGGATCGCTGGGCCCAGACCAAATTGTGGGACCGCCTGCGTGCCGACAGCAAGGGGCGCGAGAAATTCATTCTGCATGATGGTCCCCCTTATGCGAATGGCGACCTGCATATCGGCCATGCCTTAAATAAGATCCTGAAGGACATCATTGTTCGGTCTCGTCAGATGACGGGGTATGACGCCCCCTATGTGCCGGGTTGGGATTGCCACGGCCTGCCCATCGAATGGAAGATTGAAGAACGCTATCGTGCGGCTGGTCTGGACAAGGATGATGTGCCGATTGTGGAATTCCGTCAGGAATGCCGCGTCTTTGCCGATGAATGGATCGACAAGCAACGCACCCAGTTCAAACGCCTGGGTGTGCAGGGGGATTGGGACAATCCCTATACCACCATGGCCTATGGTGCCGAAGCACAGATCGCTGCGGAAATCGGCAAGTTTCTGATGCAGGGCAGCCTGTATAAGGGTGCGCGTCCGGTCTGGTGGTCGGCGGTTGAGAAAACCGCGCTGGCCGAAGCCGAAGCCGAATATATGGAACATAAATCCACCACGATCTGGGTGAAGTTCCCGGTCAGCGTGGCAAAGTCCCCTGCTTTGGAGGGGGCGTCGGTGGTGATCTGGACCACGACCCCCTGGACCATACCGGGCAATCGCGCGGTCGCCTGTCATGAAGATTTCGACTATGTCGTGATGCAGGTCGATGCGGTGGATGAGGGGGCTAAAGGTGCTGTTGTCGGGGAGAAGCTGGTGATCGCCAAGTCCCTGATTGACGCTGTCTGCACACAGGCCAAGATCACGGAACACACGGTCCTGTCCACCCTGAAAGGGGCGGATATGGCGGGGTCCGTTTGTCGTCACCCCTGGTTCGATCATGCCGAAGCAGGCGATGGCTATGGGTTTGACGTACCGGTCCTGCTGGCGGATTTCGTAACCGACGATACCGGGACGGGGTTCGTTCATATCGCGCCGGGCCACGGCGCCGATGACTGGCAGTTGGGCAAAAAGAACAATATCGAAATCCCGCAGACCGTTGGCGAGGATGGCAGCTTCTATGACTTCGTGCCACTGATGGCGGGCAAGGTCGTGATCACGCAGGATGGCAAGGAAGGCGATGCCAATCCATCCGTCATGCGCGAACTGGCCATTGTCGGGCGCTTGCTGGCCAAGGGCAGCCTGCGTCACAGCTATCCTCATAGCTGGCGTTCCAAGGCACCGCTGATTTTCCGCAACACGGCCCAGTGGTTCATTTCCATGGAAAGCCATGGTCTGCGCGATGTGGCGCTGCAAGCCATTGAGGACACGGAATTCTATCCGAAACAGGGCAAAACCCGGCTGCATTCCATGATCAAGGAACGCCCGGATTGGTGCATCAGCCGCCAGCGGGCCTGGGGCGTGCCCATTCCTGTTTTCGTGAACAAGGAAACCGGGGAGCCCTTGCGGGATCAGGCCGTCGTGGATCGTGTCGTTGCCGCATTCCGGGAGGAAGGGGCCGATGCCTGGTTCTCCAGCGATCCGTCCCGATTCCTGGGCAATGACTATAATGCTGAAGAGTATGAGCAGGTCCGAGACGTTGTTGATGTGTGGTTTGACTCCGGCTCCACCCATGCCTTTGTGCTGGAAGGGCGGGAAGACCAGCAATGGCCGGCATCCCTGTATCTGGAAGGGTCGGATCAGCATCGCGGCTGGTTCCATTCCAGCCTGTTGGAAAGCTGTGGCACGCGGGGGCGCGCACCCTATGACGCGGTGTTGACCCATGGCTTTGTGATGGCGGAAGACGGTCGCAAAATGTCCAAATCCCTGGGCAATGTTGTGGTCCCCGCCACGGTGAACGACAAATACGGTGCAGAAATCCTGCGTCTGTGGGTGGTGTCGGAAGATTATTCCGGCGACCTTCGCATCGGGGAGAGCATGCTTAAGCAGCTGACCGATTATTATCGGCGGTTCCGCAATACGCTGCGCTGGCTGTTGGGCAGCCTGGCCTATTACCAGCCGGAAAAGCGGGTCGACCCCGCCGATATGCCGGAACTGGAACGCTGGGCGCTGCATCGCATTGCGGAAATCGACAAGGTTGTCCGTAAAGGCATCGAAACCTATGACTTCACCCTGATCTTCCGTGAAGTTCATGAATTCTGTGCAGTGGACCTGTCGGCATTCTATTTCGATATCCGTAAGGATTCGCTGTATTGCGATGCGCCGGACAGCCCGACCCGACTGGCGGCTTTGACTGTGCTAGATACCTTGTTCAACAGCCTGACCGCGTGGCTGGCCCCGATCTTGTGCTTCACGACAGAAGAAGCCTGGCTGACCCGGCACGGCGATGGGCCGGATGTGTCCGTGCATATGCGCCAATTGCCTGATGTGTCCGCCGATTGGCTGCTGCCGGAGGTGCAGGCTGCGCGATGGAACAAGGTCCGTCGGGTTCGGCGTGTCGTTTTGGCCGCCCTGGAACAGAAGCGCACGGAAAAAGTCATCCGTTCCAACCTGGATGCGGCCCCGACCGTTTATGTCGATGCAGCACATCAGGCGGCTTTTGCCGATCTGGACCTGGCCGATATCCTGATCACCTCTGCGGGCACATTAAGTCTTGAAACACCGCCGGAAGGGGCATTCACCTTATCGGATTGCCCAGGGATCGCGGTTGTCTTCAAACTGGCCGATGGGACCAAATGCCAGCGTTGCTGGAAGGTTCTGTCCGATGTCGGCAGCCGCCGCCAGACACCGGGTATTTGTGGACGCTGTTCGGATGCTGTCTCGGCCTCGCCCCAGGCGGCGGAGTGATTACTTTGATAGCATCGGGTTTATAATGCAGCGCCTTGGGCTAATTCTCGCAGTCTGTGTTTTTGGGTTGGATCAGATCTCCAAGCCCTGGATTCTGTCCGTGTTTGACGGGGGCGTGCGATTTGTTGAGGTAACCCCGTTTTTCAATCTGGTGCTGGTCTATAACCGGGGGGTCAGTTTTGGGCTGTTGTCGAATGATAGTTCATTTGGTCCCTATATCCTGGCCGGGTTGGCAATCGCGATTGCGTTGGCGATATATTATTTTCTGCTGCGCAAAACCGACAAGCGGATCATGGTCATTGCCTGTGGTCTGATCATCGGTGGGGCCTTTGGCAATGCGCTGGACCGGCTGTTATACGGGGCGGTTGTTGATTTTCTGGATTTTCATATCGCAGGCTATCACTGGCCATCCTTCAACGTTGCGGATTGCGCCATCGTGGTCGGCGCCTTCCTGATTGCATACGATGGCTTGTTTGGGACACCGAATGAGCCTAAATAGTTTAGGGTATATAATGCGATCCAACGTCTTATGTGCTAATATGGACAGATGATTGCAGTAGTGGTGGAAACGAATGGTTGCTGGGCTTTATAAGATACGGCGTCACGTCGGCACGGTATGTATCGTAACCTCGCTGTTTGCGTTGGGCGCATGCGGTGGGGAAACCGGTAAAATTCTTGGCCTGGACCGCCAGACCCCAGACGAATTTGCCGTGGTGACCCGCGCGCCCTTGACCCTGCCGCCGGAATTCGGTTTGCGCCCGCCAGATCCTGATGGGCAACGCACGCAGGACCTGAAGCCGGGGCTGGAAGCACAACGGGCCGTATTTGGCGAAGACGCCGTACAGAGACGCCTTGAGACAGAGGCCGATATGCGCCGCGCCGGCAGCAGCCAGGGGGAAATCGCCCTGTTGACGCGCACCGGTGGTCTGGATGCGGATTCCAGCATTCGTCGGGTCGTGGATCAGGAAACGGCGGCCCTGACCGCTGAACAGGAATCCTTTGTGGATACCCTGGTATTCTGGCGCGACAAGGAACCCGCCGGGGACATTGTGGATGCAGGGGAAGAAACCCGCCGTCTGCAAGGCAATTCAGCCCTTGGGCAGCCCGTCACGGACGGAAACACCCCCATCATCACCCGTGAAGGTGAAAGATCCCTCTTTGAGTGGCCTTTTTAGGACGGTCTGAGTTTTTCTCTCATCGATATCCTGTTCTGCGACATTTTTGCGAATTCTGAAAAGTGTGTCGGTTTATGACCGCAGGCTGTGGAACACGCGCAGTCGCGACACTATGTTATCTCCACATCCTGTTCCGGGACCCAGAGGGGTTCCTTTATCCATGACTCCGGATGCTCGCACCGCACCGGTTTAGGAGGCTTAATGAGACTCCCCTTTATCGCCAATCTTGGGAAGACAATCGCCGCGTCTGCGCTGTTATGGGGCGTGACCTTATCGTCCGCACAGGCAGAAATTTATGATGCGAAACAAATGGTTCTGGACAATGGCATGCAGGTCGTTGTGGTGGAAAATCACCGCGCGCCTGTTGTGACCCATATGGTCTGGTACCGTGTTGGCGCGATGGATGAACCGCCGGGGAAATCTGGGATTGCCCATTTCCTGGAACATCTGATGTTCAAAGGCACAGATACGGTTGCGCCCGGGGAATTCTCTGCAACGGTCGCCCGGAACGGGGGGCAGGATAACGCCTTTACCAGTCAGGACTACACCGCCTATTTCCAATCGGTCGCCAGCGATCGGTTGGAAATGGTGATGAAGCTTGAATCCGATCGAATGGCGAATCTGAAAATCGCAGAAGAACAATTTGCTCCAGAAAAGCAGGTGGTTCTGGAAGAACGCAGCATGCGCACGGACAATGATCCTGGCTCTATTCTGCGGGAGCAGGCGGCCTCTGCCTTCTATCGCAATCATCCATACGCTATTCCAATCATTGGTTGGCGCCACGAAATCGAAGCATTGCAGGTGCAGGATGCGATTGATTTCTACAATGCCTATTATACGCCTAACAATGCCATCCTGGTCGTTTCCGGTGATGTAGAGGCCCAAAAGGTCTTTGATCTGGCAAAACAGTATTATGGTGTCATCCCGGCCCGAGCCGTTCCAGATCGCCCGAAATTGCAAGAGCCCCCCCTTCTTGTATCCAGCCGCGTGACGTACCGGGATGACCGTGTGCGCCAGCCCAGCCTGTCGATCCGAAAGCAGGCCCCCGGTTGGGCCCAGGCAGATGACAAGGCGGATACCTATGCACTGGAAGTCTTGGGACAGGTCTTGGGCGGCAACAGCACCAGCCGTCTGTATCGGTCCCTTGTTATCGATCAGGGCGTCGCGGTCAGTGCTGGCAGTTGGTATGACGGCGATGGCCGGGGACCAGGCATGATGGGTCTGTATGTCAGCCCTGCCCAGGATGTTGATCTGGAAAAGGCGGAAGCAGCCCTGCGCGCACAGATCGATCTGGTTTTGAAAGAGGGCGTCACCCAGGATGAGGTAACCCGCGCGATCACCCGTATCCAGGATTCCGCCGCAACCGCCCGGGACAGCTTGAGCGGGCCTGCGATGAATATCGGTCGGGCCTTGTCGGTGGGCTACAGCCTGGATGATGTCGAAACCTGGCCTGACAAAATTGGACAGGTGACCGTGGATCAGGTCAATGATGTGGCACGGCGTGTTCTGGGCGCACCCGGTGAGGTGGTCGATATCCTGTTACCGAAATCAGATGCGGAGGTCACGCAATGAGACAATCTGGCACCCAAACGACCGCTGCAGTGACCCTCAAGTCCGTCATGATGGCAAAAGTCGCCGTCTTGGTGACGCTGGCTTCGTTAATTCTATTACTGGCACTGCGCCCAGCTTTAGCCGAAGTGAAGGTTGAAGAAGTGGTCAGCCCCGGCGGCATCACCGCCTGGCTGGTCCGGGATGAGACTGTGCCTGTCACCGCGATCGAGTTTTCTTTCAAAGGCGGCGGTGCCGGTCATGACAAGCCCGGTAAGGAAGGCACAGCGCGCCTGACGGCCAGCACGATTGATGAAGGGGCTGGCCCCTTAGACAGCAAGGCCTTTCAGGGGAAATTGTCGGATCAGTCCATTACCATCTCTTTCAATGCCGGACAGGATGCCTTTTCAGGCAGTTTCTATACACTTAACCGTTATCGAGAAGAGGCGGTTGAGCTTCTGTCCCTGGCTTTGACAGAGCCGCGCTTTGATGAAGAGCCGGTCGAACGGGTGCGTTCCCAAATACTGATCGGTTTGAAACAGGCCCAGACGGATCCTGCCACGATTGCTGGCAAGGCGATGGCGGAAACGGTTTTTAAGGATCACCCCTATGGTCGCCCGGATGAAGGCACGCTGACCAGCGTTCCCAATATCACTGTGGCGGATATGAAGGCCTATATGGCCGACGCCTTGACGCGCGATAAGCTGAAAATCGGCGTTGTTGGCGCGATCACACCCGCAGAATTGGGTCCCATGCTGGATAAGATTTTCGGCAAACTGCCGGAGACGGGCGCATCCGACGAAATCCCAGACTTTGCTGGCAAAACACCGGGCGGCACTGTTGTGATTGATATGGATGTGCCCCAAAGCACCATCGCCTTCGCACAGCCGGGTTTGTCTATTGATGATCCGCGCTATTATACCGGCATGGTGATGAATTATGTGCTGGGGGGTGGATCGTTCAGCTCTGTTCTGACCGATGAAATCCGCGTCAAACGCGGCCTTGCCTATTCCGTGTACAGCTATATGGCATCCATGGATCACGCGGCCCTGTTGCGGGGAGGGGCCGGGACCCAGAATGCACGAGTCGGGGAAACGATTGATTTGGTGAAGAAGGTCTTCGCGGACTTCAAGGAAAATGGTCTGGACGCGGAGAAGGTTGCTGATGCAAAGACCTATATCACCGGGTCCTTTCCGCTGCGCTTCACCAGTTCCTCTCGAATCGCGGGGCAATTGGAATCCATGCAGTATTTCGGATTTCCGATTGATTATTTTGAAACCCGAAACAGCTTGATCGAGGCAGTGACGCTGGAGGATGTGAATGCCCTGGCACAGGACTTACTGGACCCAGACGCACTGACCTTTGTTGTTGTTGGCAAGCCGCAGGATGTGGCGGCAACACTGCCAACACCTGGCGGCTGATTGAATCAGACCGTGCTGGAATGCCGCGCCGTGCCCTGGCTGAAATAGGTATCGAAGCAGGCGGCGATCTGGCGAATATAGGGTCTGCCGATCTGGGTAACAGTGATCTGGCTTCTGCTATGGGTCAGCAGCCCGTCCTGTTCCATCTGCCGCAGCCTGGGAAAGGCGTCGGAAAGGCACGCGATATCCGCGCCAAACAGGGTGCAGATGGCGGCAAGATCGACGGAGAAGGCACACATCAAGCGCTCGATGATCGATGCGCGTAACTGATCATCCGGGCTTAACAGGACCCCTTTTGCGATTGGCAGATGCCCTTCTGTCACCCTTCGGGCATGGCTTTTCAGGGATGGTTCGTTCTGGATGAACATATCGGGCAGACGGCCGATGGAACTGGCCCCGACCGGCAACAGGGTGGTTGCCTGATCGGTCGTATAGCCCTGAAAGTTTCGCCGTAACATGCCAGCATCGCTGGCTAAAGACAGGCTGTCCCCTGGCAGGGCGAAATGATCAATGCCGATCTGGCGATATCCTGCAGAAAGCAATAAGGCCGCAGCAGCATCGGCGGCTTCCCGCCGCGCTTCTGGCCCAGGAAGTGCGTCTTCAGGGATCAGGCGCTGATGGGCCTTCATCCAGGGAACATGCGCATAGCCAAACAGGGCGACCCGGTCTGGCGCCAGTGTCAGCGCGTGTTCCATGGTGCCAAGGGTCCGGTCTAATGTTTGATAGGGCAGGCCATACATCAGATCCAGATTCAGGCTCTGCACCCCATGGTTTCTCAGGCTATGGGCGGCGGCTGCCGTTTCTTCAAAACTCTGGGTGCGATTGATCGCTTTCTGGACCTGGGGGTCGAAATCCTGAACCCCGATGCTGGCGCGGGTCAGGCCCGCTTCCGCCAGGGCGGCAATGCGGTCCTCGCCTGTTTCTCTGGGGTCAATCTCCACCGCGAATTCAAATGCTTCTGTGGGGGAAAACAAATCTTTTGCGGTGCGGGCCAGGCGCAGCGTGTCTTTGGGGGTCAGCAGGGTTGGTGAACCACCGCCCCAATGCATATGGCTCATCCGCATGTCTGGCGGTGCGGCGCGTGCCAGTTCAGCCATTTCCAGTATTAGAATATCGACATAGTCCAGGACAGGTTCATACCGGCGCGTGATTTTGGTATGGCATCCACAGAACCAGCACAATGTGTCGCAAAAGGGGATATGAACATAAAGCGAAATCGGCTCTGGTGCCAGACTGGCCAAGCGGGCGCGATAGGGTGTTTCCCCAATATCCGCACTGAAATGTGGGGCGGTGGGATAGCTGGTATAGCGCGGCGCGTTGCCGCCATAGCGGCTGATCAGATCATGTGTCATGCCGTGTTATCGCCGGTTCATAAAATGCGTGCCTTGATCCTGATCAAAGTGCTGTTGCGTCTTGAAGCAGCGGGGGCGCACCGGTACAGTCCCCCCAACATCACCTCACCCCGAAGATATGAATAGGGAGCCGATCGCATGGCTGATATCGCCGCCACCGCCGACAATGACACCAGTCCTGAAGACGCGACCCAAACCGCCACCGGCGCGCGCCTGCGGTCGTTCATTGAGCGTATTGAGCGCCTGGAAGAAGAAAAGAAGGCCCTGGCTGAAGATATCAAGGAAGTCTATGCAGAATCCAAGGGTCATGGCTTTGACGTAAAGATCATCCGGAAGATCGTCAGTCTGCGCAAGAAGGACCCGGATGATCGCGCGGAAGAAGAAGCCCTGCTGGACACTTATATGTCCGCCCTGGGCATGCGCTAATCAATCCCCGGCCACCTGTATCTTACCCATAGGGATTTCTGCCATTTCCTGGATCAGATCGGCATAGACACGGTCTGTCCACTGCGGATTTCCCGGATGGGTCGGGGCAGGGTTGCGCCGAAGATCTGTTGGGGCCAGCAGGACACGAATGTTATGAATGCCGGTATCGGCGGCCAGGGTGAACAGTTCTTCGATGTCTGAATTCTCAACGACGATACAGCCCTCAGATCCGCCGGTCTTGCCATGGATCATGATATCCCCCCCTAATTCAGTGCGTCCATCTTCCTGACCGCGGGCGCGTTCAAACGCATTGGGGTAGCCGATGCGCAACGAGACATAGGCGATAGAATTCGGGTTCAGGTAATCGATACCGTAAACGCCTTCTGGTATCTGGCGATCTCCTTCGCGCAGTTTCGGGCCCAGACGGCCGGTCCAGGCGGCAAAGGGGTATGATTTGATAAAGCGCAGCTCATCCCCCGGCGCACGGCCATACAATTCCAGTAATCTTTCCTGCTTCAGGCCCAACAGCACGATTTCTGCCGGTGGATAGGGCAGGGGCGCGGCAAGGAACGCCTTTTTCAGGCGGGTGCGCGCTGAGGGTCCGAAACTGTTCAGCCGGCTTTTGACCGTGTGCGGACGGTTGATATCTTCCGGCAGCAGACGTTCCGCTGTCAGGCGTTCCATCGTCTGGGCCGGACCAGGATCACGGGACCAAAAGTAAGCCCCCACAGGGGCGGCGATGGCCAGTCCGATGCCGATCATGCTGACGGCAAGCATAGGAAGGATGCGGTATGTCATGCCAGGCACATTGCCAGTGCTTCTGGGCGGTGATGCGGATGGATTTAGGCAATTTGGGGGCTATTTCCCAATCAGCAGGCCCCAATCAGCAGGCCCCAATCAGCAGGCTGGGCGCAACCGCACCAGACCCCAGCCGAACAGGTCATCCTTTCCGGCTAACCCAAGATCGGTCGAATAGCGCTGCATGCTGCGGCGAATAAGGTCCGGGTCCAATTTGAACCCGGCCTTTAAATGCAGGCCCACCATGGCGGTTATAAAGGGTGCGGCAAAGGATGTGCCGCTTTGGGCCATCAGCCCGTTTGGGGTGTCGGTTGGTATATTCACACCCGGTGCAGCAAAATCGATATACTTTCCCTGATTGGCAAATTGATACAGATGCATCGAATCATCAATCGCTGTGACCGAGAACGTATCAGGATGGGCGGCGGGCCAGGCAGGGGGCGCACCCGCCCCATTATTGCCAGCGGCGGCAACCAACAGTATGCCTTTTTCCAATGAACGCTTGATCGCCAATCTCATGATGACGTTATCCTGACCGGCAATCGATAAATTGGCGACCTGCACTCCTTGTGTAACCAGCCAATCGACGGCACGGATCATGGCGGCAAGGTTACCAACATCCTTGCCGTTGCGACGCTCAAATATATTGGCGGCATACAGTTTCGCACCGGGCAAAAGGCCACCACCATAGTTGGGGAGTTTGCGCCCAATCAATAGGATCGCGACGGCGGTCCCATGATTTTCCGCCGCTGGCAGGCGGCCAGATTTCAGGAAGCTTTTATAGACCAGGTTCTTACCGCGTAATGCGGGATGGTTTTCGTCCACGAACCCATCGATCTGGCCCAGTACAATGCCTTTCCCGCATGTGTCTGGAACGATGCCCCATCCCGACAGATTGCGTGAATAATCAAAAGCTTGTGCTGTTTGAACCCGCGCGCCACCGGACAAATCCATCAGGTCATTTGTCCCAACCGTCAAATTTGGGAATTGCCGTGCAAAATATTCCAGTGCATCGGGTACGCTCATTGCTTCTGGAATTTTGAATTGGGCAAGGATCATTTCAAGCCCTGACAGGGTGTCTTTGCGCATCAGTTTGAAACCGGCAGATTCCATAGCAGCCAGATCTGTGTCTGTCGGGTCAACCACAAGGATTTCACCTGGCTCAATTGCGCGCTTGTTTTCTTCACCCAGGCCATTGGGCCTTTGTGTATCGTCTGTCCCCTCCCTTACCCCTGTGACTTTGCCGTCCTTATCATATTCCAGGATGCTCCAATTTTGCGCATAGGCGCCCGTGGTGGTGAGCGTGATACAGAACGTTAGGGCATACAGCAGGCGGATGGACCATTGGGTCACAATAGGGTTCCTTGCGGGCTGCCGGAGGCTTCTGGTGCTTCTGATACCAGGGGGGGCGTTTGGTCGATCAGCGACAGCCATTCTTCCTCACTGAGGATGGTTACTCCCAGTTCTTGTGCTTTTTTTGCCTTGGACCCGGCATCTGCACCAATCACCACATAGTCCGTTTTTTTGGACACAGACCCGGAGACCTTTGCGCCCAGGGATTCCGCCCGCGCCTTGGCTTCCCCCCGACTCATCTTTTCCAAGGACCCCGTAAAGACGACGGTTTTTCCGGCGATGGGGGAATTGCCTGCCTGGGGGGCGTCTACATCGGTGATGTGAAGTTCGGCAATCAGGTTGTCCAGCACGGTGATGTTATGGGCCTCATTAAAAAAGGCGGACAGGCTGTCTGCTGCGGCCATGCCAACGGTATCAATGGCTACCAGTTCGGCATAATGTGGGCCGATCAGATCTGGTTTCTTCTCATCAGGCTTGGCCTTGCGTTCGGATGCTACGGCCTGCATTGCGTCACGCCATGCGGTAAAGGACGTGTAGCTGCGCGCCAACAGTTTGGCCGTGGTCTGCCCAATGTGACGAATGCCCAGGGCGAACAGGAACCGGTCCAGGGGGATTTCCTGGCGGCTTTGTATAGCATTGAAAAGGTTGGAAACGGATTTCTCCTTCCATCCTTCCCGCCCCAGAATGGTATTGCGATAGGCCACCAGCTTAAAGATATCCGCAGGTTCCTTGATCAGGCCTTCCCCCCAGAATTCCTCAATGCTTTTGGTGCCCAGGCCTTCAATGTCAAAGGCGTCCCGACTGACGAAATGCTTCAGGCGCTCGACGGCTTGGGCATCACAGATCAGCCCACCGGTACAGCGATAGACGACTTCACCCGCTTCGCGTTCCACCTCGCTGTTGCAGACCGGGCAATGGGTCGGGAATTCGAAGGGCACGCCGCCGCCATCGGCGGTCACTTCCAATACCTGGGGGATCACATCACCCGCCCGCTGGATGCGCACCGTGTCGCCCGCTTTCACGCCCAATCGGGTAATTTCATCATGGTTGTGCAAAGTTGCGCGCGATACCACGACGCCCCCGACCGTGACGGGTTTCAGATTTGCAACAGGCGTCAATGCCCCGGTGCGACCGACCTGAATGGTGATTTCTTCAATCACTGTTTCCGCTTTTTCTGCGGCAAATTTATGCGCGATGGCCCAGCGTGGCGCACGGCTGACCTGACCTAGGCGTTCCTGCCAGTCCAGCCGATCGACCTTATAGACCACCCCATCAATATCGAAGGGCAGTTCGCCCCGCTGATGTTCGATCAGCCGGTAATGATCCATGATGTCATCCAGGCTGTGGCACAGGGTTGTTGGATGGTTTAATGTGAACCCCAGCTGTTTCAGACGGTCTCTGGATTGCGATTGCGTTGGCCCCAGCGGTTCCGACAAATCCCCCCAGGCATAGCCAAAGAAGTGCAGGGGCCGCTGTTTCGTGATGGATGGATCCAATTGGCGCAGGGACCCGGCCGCGGCATTGCGGGGATTGGCGAAGGTCTTATTGCCCGCCGCTTCCTGTCGTTCGTTCAGGGCCAGAAACTCATCCTTGCGCATATAGACTTCACCGCGCACTTCCAGGACGTCCGGCCAGTCACTGCCCGCCAGGGTTTCGGGCACATCGGCCAGGGTGCGCATATTGGCGGTAACATCTTCGCCTTCTGTGCCATCGCCGCGCGTTGCGGCATAGATCAAACGCCCCTTTTCATAGCGCAGCGACGCAGACAGGCCGTCGATCTTTGGTTCTGCCAGTATGGCAAGCTCTTCCGCATCGCCAAGGCCCAGAAACCGGCGCACGCGGGACAGGAATTCGGCGACATCTGGTTCTGAAAAGGCATTGCCCAGGGACAGCATCGGCTTCACATGGCGGATTTTCCCAAAGCCGGATTTCAACCCGCCTCCGACCTTCAGGGAGGGGCTGTCTTTGCGCACCAGGTCTGGAAACTGCGCCTCTATCGCATCATTGCGGCGGCGCAGGGCGTCATAATCCGCATCGGTGATTTCCGGGGCATCTTCCTTGTGATAGCGCGCGTCATGATAGGCAATTTCCATCGCCAGGCGGGCCAATTCCGCGCGTGCTTCCCGTTCAGTCAGGTCCGACACGTCCTTTTGTGGGCTCATGAATGGGTCTCTTCCATCAAGCGGTCGGCGGCGGCGCGGGCCTCGTCGGTGACTTCTGCTCCCGACAACATGCGGGCCAGTTCCTCCCGGCGGTGATGCGGGTCCAGACTGTCGACCGATGTGGCGGCGCGTCCATCTTCTGCGGTCGCCTTGGCAACCCGCCAATGGGCCGCGCCCTTGGCCGCGACCTGCGGGGAATGGGTGACGACCAGAACCTGCAGGCGCTCCGCCAATCGCCCCAGGCGCAGACCAACGGCGGCAGCAGTTGCCCCGCCGACGCCCGCATCAACCTCATCAAAAACCAGGGTCGGTACGGTCCCAACCTCAGCCAGGGCCACTTTAATCGCCAGCAGGAAGCGGCTTAACTCGCCCCCGGATGCGATCTTGTCCAGGGGTCCCCCCGGCATTCCGGGATTGGTTGTCACTGTGAACCCAGTTCTGTCGCGTCCCGCAGCGCCCCAACGGGATGGTTCAAGCTCAACAATCTCCGTGGTGAACCTTGCGCGTTCCAGCCGCAGGGGCGGCAGTTCCGCATTGACGGCGGCATCCAGCTTTTCTGCTGCCGCCCGGCGTTTGATGCTTAAGGTTTCAGCGGATTTTTCATAATCCGCACGGGCCAGCTCGGCCTTTTCGGTCAAGTCGGCCAGCTTTTCTTCCCCCGCATCGATCAGGGCGATGCGTTCAAAGAAATCATCCCGCAGGCGCGCCAAATCATCGACGGGGACATTATGCTTGCGCGCCACATCGCGCAGCGCAAACAGCCGTTCCTCAATATTCTCCAATGTTGTGGAATCCGCGTTCAATTGCGATCCGATGCGGTTCAGCGTCGCGATGACTTCTGCGACTTCAACGGCCGCCCGTTCCAGCCCGGAAAGGGGATCGTTTAATTGCTCACCCATTTTATCAGCCATGCGATCCAGCGCACGCTGGGCCTGGCGCAGACCTTGATCGGCCCCTTTAGGTCCGGTCAAATAATCGACCGCGCTGGTGATCGCCTCTGTCAGGCGTTCCGCATTCTGCATCATGCTGCGGTTTTCTGATAATTCTTCCTCTTCCCCTTGCTGGGGGGCCAGCTTGTCCAATTCATCGGCGGCAAACCGCAGATAGTCTTCCTCCTGTCGTGCCGCTTCGGCGGCGGCCTTGGCGCGGTCCAGTGCCTTTCGGGCGGCCTGCCAGGCGGTATAGTGTCGGGCGACGGCCTCGCGTTCCATCGTCAGGCGGCCATAGGCATCCAGCAGGTCGATATGGGTGTTTGGATCCATCAATCCGTGCTGGTCAAATTGCCCCTGTACCTCAACCAACCGCTCCCCAATTTGCTTTAAAAGGGCGATGCCAACCGGTTCATCATTGATAAAGGCCTTGCTGCGTCCATCTGCGGAAACCGTGCGGCGCAGCAGCAGCCGGTCTTCATTGGGAAGATCGTTTTCCTGAAGCAGGGCATGGACCGCATGATCGGGGGGCAGGTCGAATTCTGCGGTAACGGACGCGCGTTCAGCGCCAGGGCGGACCAGTTTTGCTTCTGATCTGCGGCCCAATGCAAGGCCCAGAGAGTCCAGTAGAATGGATTTCCCCGCCCCGGTCTCGCCCGTTAAGACAGACAAGCCGCTGGAAAAACTCAGCCGAAGTTTATCGATTAAAACGATATCTCGGATGGTTAGACTCGTCAGCATGGCGCGCCGTTCTAAAAGATCCAGGACCAGGTCCAGCTGAGCCAGGAATTGTCTTCCGGCTCGTCCAAATTCTTGCCTTCTAGCAGTGCATAGGAGTCTGAATACCACTCGCTGCCTGGGAAATTATATCCCAGAACCGATGCGGTACGCTCCGCCTCCGGTCGAATGCCCAGGGCGAAATAGCTTTCCACCAGCCGATGCAGCGCTTCGGGCACATGGGTTGTCGTCTCATAGTCCCGGATCGTGGCGGTAAACCGGTTAATGGCCGCCAGATATTCCCCCTGGCGCTGATAGTATCGGCCTACGGACATTTCCTTGCCAGCCAGATGGTCCCTTGCCAGATCAATCTTCAACTGCGCGTCGCGCGCATATTCTGAGTTCGGGAAACGACGCACGACATCTTGCAGAGAGTCGAGGGCAAGGCGCGTGATTTTCTGGTCGCGACCGACATCGACAATTTGTTCATAATAGGAAATTGCCCGCAGATAATACGCGTATCCAATGTCCCGATTGCCGGGGTGAAGGTCGACGAACCGGTCCAGGGCGATGATCGCCTCGTCATATTTATCAGCGCGATAGTTCACATAGGCCGACATTAACTGTGCCTTTGTCGCCCAAACTGAATAAGGGTGCTGACGGTCAACTTCTTCAAAAGAAGCAACCGCGCCGGTGTAATTCTGCACCTCCAGCATGTCCATGGCTTCGTTATACAGTTCTTCAACCGGACGTTCGACATAGACCGGTTCTTCATCAGAACAGGCCGTCAACGCCAGCAGCATCAGGGCCGCGATAGACAGTATCAGACGATTGGGTGAGACGAATTCTCTCAGACGCATCGGGACCGCTCATTTCTGCAGTGGGAACGAACGCACAGACTATAGCATTCGGGGCGGGGGATCAAAACGCCAATAGCGATAATCTGCGACCGAATAGCGCCACTTCAAGAACCAGGATGCTGAATGGGATTAAACGCTGGTCAGTACGGATGAACTGGGAACCAGCTCGTAATTATCCGCATCCGCGAAAACCGCCCGCAACAGGCGATTGTTCAAATCGTGACCTGTGCGGCGTCCCTTGAAATGGCCCAGGATTGGAGCCCCGGCCAGGGCCAGATCGCCAACACAGTCCAGGGCCTTATGGCGGACGAATTCATCGTCAAACCGCAGACCATCCGTGTTCATGATCGAATCACCATCAATCACAACGGCATTGTCCAGGCTGCCACCGCGCGCCAGACCTGCGGCGCGCATGGCTTCGACTTCGTGCAGGAACCCGAAGGTACGGGCCTGCGACAATTCCCGTTTGAAGGTCAGATCGCTGATTTCCAGGAAAATATCCTGACGACCAATGGCGCGGCTGTCGAAATCAATGCCCATTGCCATGGTGAAGCGATTACCTGGTTCCAGCGCGGCTGTAGACAGGCCGCTTTCAACAGCGACCGGGCGCTTGATCCGCAAGACAGAGCGTTCGGCGGCCTGCTCAACCACACCGGCACAATCGATCAGGAAGACAAACGGTTCCGAACTGCCATCCATGACCGGCACTTCCGGTCCATCCAGTTCAACCACAACATTATCAACACCACAGCCAGCAAGGGCCGCCATCAGATGTTCAACCGTTGCGACCGACCCATGATGATCATTGGCAATTGTGGTGCACAGCCGCGTATCGATAACGGCGTCATACCGGGCGCGAATGTCCCGCGCACCGTTCTTAAGATCAATGCGCCGGAACAGAATGCCAGTATCGGGATCCGCAGGGACAAGCGTCATGTTGATGGTCGAACCGGAATGAAGGCCGATGCCATTGCAATGGATCGGCGATTTCAGCGTCCGCTGTAACAACCCTGTCGTTACCGAGCGGGTGGACGCGTCTATCAGGTCGCTCATACCATCCAACATACTTTTCACCGGCCTTATCTATCTTTTGAATTGGGTTTCCGACGGTGCCCAAACATTTATTCTCTCAAACTTTATTCTACTATTCGTTTCCATCACTTTACCGCGAATGACCCTGCGGCAAATTCAAGTGATTGGTACAATTAATGGATAGCACTGTGCTCTCAAAGCCTCAAATCAACTAGTGTTACATTTTGTTGCATTATTCTGTGTCTTTTAGGAAGAAATATCAGATTGATTTATTTGGTTTTTTTGCTCCTTCCATAGAGCATTCTTCTAGCCAGTCGCGGATATTGTTTCAAGGGTGCCCTGTCTAGAGATTGTGTTAGCAAGATTTGTACCACACAAGATCAGGGCCCAGACAGATTTCCGGCCGCACCTGGTGTCAGGACGCGGCCGGAAGGGTCAATTCTGGTAGTGTAAGTCTATCGTTTCCAAACCCCCATTACGGGCCCTGGTTGCGATTTTTTAGTTTGCCTGACGGCGCAAGAATGCTGGAATTTCAAGCATTTCTTCTTCCGCCTTGGACGGTGCCAGATCTTTTTCCATCGGTTGCGACTGAGGGGCCGCAGCTGGGCGTTGCATCTGGGCTGGGGCCGGCTGTTGTGTTGCCGGTGCTGCCGTCGGTGCGGTGCGTTCTGAACGGATTAGGGATGGTTCACTTGACTTTGCCGGGGCTGCCTTGGCCGTGTGGGTCAAACCCAAACCGGTGACCCGGCTGAACAGGCTCTGCTTTTCCTTCGGTTTGCCAGCATGCTCTCCCGCATTCATCAGGTCGGCTTCGCGAAATGGTTCCGCGTTTCGTTCTGTTGCACGACGGTTCAACTCCTCCGGCCGAACAGGGCGTGGCGGAATGAAGGCATCCTTCGGACGAACCGCCTGTGGGGCTGCCTGAGGGGTGCTTGGCGCTGTCTCTTTTGCCTGCATGGCAGGGGCCGCTTCAGGTGCTTTTGCTGCTGGGGCATCGAACAAGGCCGGTTCTGGAAGGTCTTCTTCCACATCCGAATTATCGTCTGCTACAGCCGGGGCGGATGCACCGTCATCTGACTGGGCCATTGCATCGGCATAGGGATCTACCTCTGCATCCTCATGACCATACTGGTTTTCGTCATAAGCAGCATTGTCGCTGTGCGCGACCATATCGTCCTGGTCCGCTGATGTGACAATCTGTGCTTCTTCTTCAACAGGGTCTTCTTCCGCAACGGGGGCTACATGGCGGGGGCGCAGCGGCGAAACTGTTGCCTTGGACTGTGGACGTGGCATTTGGGCCGTTTCGGATTCGATGCCGGTTGCGACCACGGATACGCGCATAATGCCCTGCAGGTTTTCATCAAAGGTCGAGCCGAAGATGATATTGGCGTCTGAATCGACTTCTTCGCGGATGCGGTTTGCGGCTTCGTCGACTTCGAACAGGGTCATGTCCGGGCCACCGGTGATGTTGATCAGCACGCCCCGCGCGCCGGCCATCGACACATCTTCCAGCAGCGGATTGGAAATCGCGCTTTCGGCGGCCATGATGGCGCGGTTGTCGCCTTCCGCTTCGCCCGTTCCCATCATTGCCTTGCCCATTTCGCTCATCACGGTGCGAATATCGGCAAAGTCCAGATTGATCAGGCCCGGCATGACCATCAGGTCGGTTACGCCGCGAACGCCGGAATACAGAACATCGTCTGCCATTTTAAAGGCATCGGCGAAGGTCGTCTTTTCATTGGCGACACGGAACAGATTCTGGTTTGGAATGATGATCAGTGTATCGACGAATTGTTGCAATTCTTCGATGCCCTGTTCGGCGGCGCGCATACGGTGTGCGCCTTCAAAATGGAAGGGTTTGGTGACCACCCCAACCGTCAGCATGCCATGATTGCGACAGGCTTCGGCCAGAACTGGTGCGGCACCGGTTCCGGTGCCACCGCCCATACCCGCGGTGATGAAGACCATATTGGCCCCGGCCAGATGTTCCATCGCATCGGCCATGGATTCTTCGGCGGCTTCGCGGCCCACTTCTGGGCGGGCCCCAGCGCCCAGACCTTGCGTTAAGGTCGCACCCAGTTGGATTTTCAGATCCGCCTGGGAATGTTTCAGGGCTTGCGCATCCGTGTTGGCGACGACGAATTCGACGCCTTCCAGGTTGGAGCGAATCATATTGTTGACGGCGTTGCCACCGGCGCCACCGACGCCTACGACCACGATCCGCGGCTTAAGATCAGCATCCGTCTGGGGTGCTTGGAAGTTAATGCTCATATTCGCCTCCTTCGAGCGATGGTGTCTAACAGCCGTACTGGATTCGTGAAACGCGACAGCTGAGGCGAGTCTCACGTGATTCGCCGAAAAAGGACCGCTTTTCAGTCGCATTTTCGGACAGAATTTGCATTTTTTTGTTTGAGTGTTGCTTAAAAGCCACTAAACCACTTTCCTATATGGGCAAAGAGTCCATTCTGATTCGCAGTGGATTGAGAGGTGCTGCCCCGGGCCTCTCCACAATCATCTACCGCAAAGTGCAAAAGGCCGGCTGCGGTCGCAAAAGCGGGACCGCCGGTTGCTTCCGCCAGGCCAGACACCTTCAGGGGGCGTCCGTGGCGCACCTGTTTGTTTAGGATGCGCCCGGCCATTTCCCGAACACCCGGTAATTGGCTAGCTCCCCCGGTCAGGACGACCCGTTGACCCGCCATACCATTGGCACCGGATGCTTCCATGCGTTTGCGCACCAGTTCAAAGGTTTCTTCCAGACGCGGTGCAATGATGGAAACCAGAAAACTGCGGGGCACCCGATTGGGGGAGGTATCATCTTCTTCCCCGATACGCGGCGCATCGATCAATTCCCGATCATCTGATGGGGCTGGCTGGCACGACCCGTAAAGGGTCTTCAAGCGCTCTGCCTGTTGCAGGGTGGTCGATAGCCCCCGCGCAATGTCAGACGTCACATGCTGACCCCCGACAGGAATGCAATCGCCATAGACTGCGGCCCCTTCATAAAACACGCTAAAGCTGGTTGTGCCGCCGCCCATATCGATGACGGTTGCGCCCAGGTCCTTTTCATCCTCGACCAGCGCGGACAAACCGGCGGCATAGGGGGCAAGTGCGAAATCAGACACGGTCAGGTGACAGCGCGCGACACAATTGACCAAATTCTGGACGGCGCTTTCATTGGCGGTGACCACATGCATTTTTACGCCCACAGTCTGGGCATGCATCGAGCGGGGCTCTTTCAACAATGGCCCACCATCAACGGAATAACCGATTGGGATGGCATGCAGCAGCATGCGGTCCTGCAGGGTAACGCTTTCACGGGCTTCCTGCAGAAGTTTTGAGATATCGGGGTCGCGTATCGCGCCACCGCCAATTTGCATTTCCCGCGTCAGGGTCGTGCTTTGGGGGCGCGCACCATTGATAGACAGGACCACATCCTCAATCGTCGTTCCGGCCATTTGTTCGGCGGAATGCACAGCCGACAGGATGGCGCGATAGGCGCTTTCCATATCGACCACCATGCCCCCTTTCAGCCCGGCGGATTGCTGGTGGCTCATCCCCGTGACGCGAATTCGTCCCGCCTCTGAGACTTCCGCGATAAAACAGCAGATCTTGGTCGATCCTATGTCCAAAGCCGTTAGTTTGCGCGTTGCCACTTTCGTTCTTCCTTACCCTGATCCCCCGGCATTGGGCCGGATGCCATGTACTCTTTTGTGCCAGTCAGTTTTGGTCTTAAATTCTCAGTCTTGTTCTTAAAATCTATGTCTGTTCGCCCATGGTGCGTCCGTTGACCTCTTGCAAGGCTGGTTCCGTCAGTTCCAGGGTCATGCGATCTATATTGCGCAGGTCAATTTCCTGGATTGCGCGCGACAGGATTTCATGGTCCCGCTGGTAAATCGCCAATTGTTGCCAGGCTTTGGCTGCGTTTTCTTCCGGCAGGCTTACATCGATGTCGCCGCTGAGGCGTAGATTCCATCGACGCGCGCCAATGCGCACAGCCGCAATCACGCGGTCATCCAATTCCGGTTCCTGCGCCAGCATTGTCAACAGGGCCATGGCATGTTCCGGCGCGTCCGGCCCCACGACGACTTTCAAATGGCCATGGCGGTGCACATCCTTTGCGCCAATGGTCACCCCGTCGCTGTCAATCAGAACAAAGTTATCGTCATGCTGCCAGATTGCGACGGCGCGGCGTTCTTCAATTTTAACCACGACAATACCGGGCAGGGTGCGGCGAATTTCTGCTGACTTCACCCATCCCAATTGTTCAACACGCTGTTTGACCGCCTGGGGGCTGAAACCCAGAATGGGATCGCCAACCTGAATATTCAGGGCGGCCAGCAAATCGTCACGGTCGGTTTCCTGACGACCGATGACATAAACTTCCTTTACCGCCAGACCCATTGAGGCCGTCGCGTTCATTGTTTTCGCGTTCGCCCAATCCGCAACATGTCCAGGCAGGTTGAAATGCCAGGCGGTGGCGCTTCCCCCGACCAGCATCAGCGCCATTGCCGCGACTGCCCCAAATCGCAGTCCGCGCTTCAGGCGGTCTTGGTCAATGCGCCGGGTCCGTTGCGCCGCAGACTGGTTGCGGCGGCGGGCTGGCGTGGCCTTTGCCGCGCGGCCTTTTGGTTTCTTGCCCCGTGTCATGAATCGCATTCCGCGTTCTCCACCATCCATGTGACCAGTTCTTCAAAAGTCATACCAATATGCCGGGCCTGTTCGGGAACCAGACTCAACGGCGCCATTCCGGGCTGGGTATTTGTTTCCAAAATCACCAAACGGTCCGTTTTTGGGTCATAACGGAAGTCCGATCTGCTGACACCGCGACAGCCCAGCGCGACATGGGCACGCTCTGCAAAATCCATGCAACTATGGGCCAGTGTGTCTGAGATCGGGGCGGGGCACAGATGTTCTGTCTTGCCGTCGGTATATTTTGCTTCATAGCTGTAAAAGCCGCTGAGGGGCCGAAGCTCTGTAACGCCCATGGCCTTGCCGCCCATGACACCGACGGTCAATTCCTGACCGGGGATATAGTCTTCGACCATGGCCAGGCCGTATTTCCAATTGCCGAAATCTGGTCCATTGCTGCCCTCTTCAACGATATAGACGCCAACGGAGGATCCCTCATGGGCGGGTTTGACCACATAGGGGCGCGGCAGGGGATCAACACCCGCGCGCAGGTCTTCAATCGGCATCGTTACATGGTTTGCCGTCGGCAGACCGGCATCGCGGAACAGTTGGATCGACAGGGGCTTGCTCATCGCCAGGGTAGAGGCGACGCGCCCAGAATGGGTATAGGGAATGGCCATGATATCCAGCAATCCCTGGATCGTGCCATCTTCACCCCAGCGACCATGCAGGGCGTTGAACACCACATCGGGACGGGGATCTAAGGCCTTCACGATCGCACCAATATCGCGCGCAATGTCCACACGGGTCACATCATAGCCCGCGCGTTCCAAGGCATTGGCGCAGTCTGTGCCTGAAACCAAAGACACGTCCCGCTCTGCGGACCATCCGCCCATCAGGACCGTCACTTTCTTTGTCATGATGCGGTCCTCCCGATGCGTTTGATTTCCCAGGTCAGGTCAATGCCCTGGCTGTCTTTCACTCGGCGGCGCACGTCTTCGCCCAGTTCTTCTAGGTCTGCTGCTGTGGCGGTGCCGGTATTGATCAGGAAATTACAGTGCTGTTCTGACACCATCGCGCCACCCCGGACCAGTCCCCGACAGCCAGCGGCATCAATCGTTTGCCAGGCCTTGCCGTTGGGGGGATTGCGGAAGGTGGAGCCACCGGTGCGGCTGCGGATTGGCTGGCTGGCGCTGCGGCTTTCCTGAATTTCAGCCATCTTTGCCAGAATATCGGTCTTGTCGCCCATGGATGCGCGATAACGGGCGCGCACAAAGATCCAATCGTCATCAATGCTGGAATGGCGATAGCTAAACCCCATTTCATCCGCGCTGAGGCGATGCAGGGTCCCGGACCGGTCCAGTGCCTCGGCCCAGATCAGAACATCCTTGGTTTCAGTACCATAAGCCCCCGCATTCATACGCAAGGCCCCGCCGATTGTTCCGGGAATACCGGAATAGAATTCCAGACCGGTCAATCCGGCATTGGCGGCGGTTTTTGCAACATTGGCATCCAGGGCAGCCGCGCCGACTTCGATTTCAGTGCCATCCACGATGATGTCGGCAAAGGCTCCACCCAGGCGCAAAACAATGCCAGCGACGCCGCCTTCGCGGACCAACAGATTGGACCCAACCCCAATCGGGGTTACCGGGATATCTGTGGGCAGGGCGGCCAAAAAGGACTGCAGGTCCGCCTGATCGGCAGGTTTATACAGGACCTCTGCGGGGCCCCCGACGCGGAACCAGGTGACTTTCGACAACAGGCTGCCTTCGCTCAGTCGCCCGCTTGTGCTGGGCAGGCGGCTGATCAGGTCGGTACCGAATGGGTCGGTGCGCAGGGCCATCATCCTGCACCCCCTGCCAATTTTGTCGGCAGTGCATTGGCCCAATAGGTAATGGAGCCAGCGCCCAGGCAGATCACCATATCGCCGGGCTTTGCCAGATTGCGGATCGCGTCGGGCAGGTCGTCTTCCCCCTCAATTCCTGCGACGGAGCGGTGACCACGGGCCCGCAATCCTTCGACCAGGTGGTCCCGGTCTGCGCCTTCGATGGGGGTTTCACCGGCGGTATAGACCGGCGCGACAAGCACGCTGTCTGCATCATTGAAACAGGTGCAGAAATCTTCGAACAGATCATGCAGCCGCGTATAGCGGTGCGGCTGAACGACTGCGATAACATTGTTGGTGGTTGCCTGGCGCGCGGCTTTCAGGACGGCTGCAATTTCCACCGGGTGATGACCGTAATCATCAATGATGGTGATGTCATTCCAGGTGCCGGTTTTGGTGAAGCGGCGCTTAACGCCCGTAAAATCAGCCAGACCCTTGCGGATTGTGTCATCGGACAGGCCCATTTCAACAGCAACGGCAATCGCGGCCAGGGCGTTCTTAACATTGTGATCGCCGTGCATCGGCAGGCGGATATCGGGTATCTGCCGCTTGTTACCGGTGCGGGGGGAAATTTCGACCGTAAGGTCATAACCATCTGGTCCAGGCTGAGCCTTTGCGGCGCGAATTTCCGCTTGTGGGCTGAAGCCATAGGTGATGATGCGGCGGTCTTCGATGCGCCCGATCAAGGCCTGCACTTCTGGATGGTCCAGGCACAGCGCGGCAAATCCATAGAAGGGAATATTCTGGACAAAGGTCCGGAACGCATCGCGCAAGGCATCGAATGTCCCATAATGATCCATATGCTCGGGATCGATATTGGTCACAATCGCAATCGTGGCGGGCAGCTTTACAAAGGTCCCGTCACTTTCATCCGCTTCGGCGACAACCCAATCGCCCTGACCCAGGCGGGCATTCGTGCCATAGGCATTGATGATGCCGCCATTGATGACGGTCGGGTCCATTTTGGCGCTGTCCAGCATTTGCGCAACCAAAGAGGTGGTTGTGGTTTTTCCATGGGTGCCGCCCACGGCAATGGACCATTTCAGGCGCATGATTTCCGCCAGCATTTCCGCGCGGCGCACGACCGGGATCAAGGCGGCGCGGGCAGCAGCGACTTCCGGGTTTTCACGCTTCACAGCTGTGGAGACGACCACCACGGCAGCGCCAGCAACATTTTCTGCCAGGTGTCCAATTTTCACATCGATGCCCAGGCCACGCAGGCGCAGAACATTGGCATTTTCTGCCATATCAGAACCCGAAACGGCATAGCCCAGATTGTGCATGACTTCTGCAATGCCGGACATGCCAATGCCGCCGATTCCGACAAAGTGCAAACGACCAAGGGAGAGTGGAATTTGCATTATGCGGCTTCCTTTCTGGCATTTCCGGCCCGAACCGCGCCAACACTGCCTTCGCCCGTCGCCAGGCTTTCAACTAGATTTGCCAGCCGAACCGTCGCGTCTGGAATGCCGGTTCGTGCCGACGCCTGTGCGGCGGCGCTTAAAACAGAAGGATTGGCCAGCAATTGCTCCAAACGGCGTCCCAAATCTGCGGGGGTTACATCCATCTGGGGAATAGCCCATCCACCACCCGCATCGCTGAGCCGGGCCGCATTGGCCGCCTGATGATCATCAATCGCATAGGCATAGGGGATCAGGATGGCGGGCAGGCCGACGGTCGCGACTTCCGCCATGGTCGATGCCCCGGCGCGCCCGATAATCAAATGCGCCCGCGCCAGACGTTCTGGCATATCATCAAAGAAGCTGCGCACATCGGCACGAATGCCGGCTGATTGATAGGCAACCTTTACGGCGTCCAATTGTTCTGCGCGGGTCTGTTGGTCGACAGACAGGCGATTGCGCAATTCCTGTGACAGTCCGGTCAGGGCGGCGGGAACGGCCTCTCCCAAAATCTGTGCGCCTTGGCTGCCCCCTACGACCAGGAGGTTCAACCGGTCTTCCGGTCCGGGCGGGGTGAAGGGACGACCGGACAAGGCGGCAATTTCTGGGCGAACGGGATTACCGGTGCGCAGCGCCTTGGCCTGATCCTTGGGGCGCAATCCATCGGTTTCATCGAAGCTGAGCGCGATCCGATCCACGCGCGACGCCATCAGGCGGTTGGCGCGGCCCAGAACAGCATTTTGTTCATGAATGGCGGTGCGAATGCCAAGATGGCTGGCCGCCATCATTGTGGGGACGCTTGGATAACCGCCAAAGCCTACGACGACGGATGGTTTCATCTGCAACAGCAGGGCCCGGGCCTGAAAATATCCGATCAGCAATTGAAAGGCTGCCATACCCCGTGCGATCAGGCCCTTGCCGGAAACCCCCGCAGCACTGATCGTATGGGCATCCAATTCGCCCAAGGGTCCTGAATAGGCATCGCCACGTCGATCCGTGATCAGAGCCAGACGATTGCCGCGTTTCTTTAATTCTTCCGCCAGGGCCTGGGCCGGGAAGACATGCCCGCCGG
>TARA_R100001143_G_scaffold14121_2_pt1 | contig 61552 bp, 50 predicted proteins | sample TARA_R100001143 | Tara Oceans TARA_R100001143 (sample SAMEA2621300) | marine metagenome | biome: marine biome (ENVO:00000447); feature: mesopelagic zone (ENVO:00000213); material: "saline water (ENVO:00002010), including plankton (ENVO:xxxxxxxx)" | depth 800 m | reverse complement strand
GGCCTCCAGCTTTTCGACGAAAACCCGCACTGTGCCGCCACAGGCCAGTCCAACCTCCCAAGCCATAGCGTCCGATACGCCAAATTCCATCAGCTTCGGCACGCCGCTATCCATGATATCCAGCGCTTCGGTCACCACAGCCCCTTCGATACAGCCACCCGATACGGACCCTTCGAAGCCAGCGTCTTCATTGACCACCAATTGACTGCCAGCCGGGCGAGGGGACGAGCCCCAGGTCTCCACAACCGTCGCCAGGGCCACTTTAAGCCCCCGGTCCTGCCATTCCTTGGCCTGGGTTAAGGGGTCGATTGGGTCACTCATGCCGCCATCTCCTTCCAGCGCGCCAGGTTTTGCGCCGGGGTTTCCTTGCTTAAAGCATCTGCCAGTTTTTCAAGGGAGTCCAGATTGTGGATGGGGCGGAAGCTGTCGACATTTCGAATCATTGCCTTGGCCCCGCTTGCCTTGGGGGAATAGCCGTCCCAGCGCAATAGCGGATTCAGCCAGATCAACTGGCGACAGGATTTATGCAGGCGTTCCATTTCTGCTTCCAGGCCTTTTGCGCCATCTCTGTCCAGGCCATCTGTGATCAGCAGCACGATGGGGCCCTGTGTCATCACCCGGCGGGACCAGATGCGGTTGAATTCCGCCAGGGTGACGCCGATGCGGGTGCCGCCTGCCCAATCCTCCACCTGCGCGGCGCATTGATCGATGGCGACATCGGGATCCTTGCGGCGCATGGTGCGGGTGATATTGGTCAGTCTGGTACCAAATAGAAAGCTGGAAACCCGGTCCCGATCATTAGTCAGCGCATGGATGAAATGCAGCATCATGCGGGCATATCGGTCCATCGACCCAGAAATGTCGCACAGGATGACCAGGGGCGGCACCCGGCGGCGGCGCTTGCGCATGCTCAATTGCGCCAGGTCTCCGCCGGTTCGGGCGGCCCGGCGCAGAGTGGCGCGCAAATCGGTGCGCCGCCCCTTTGGGTCCGCATAGAACCGCCGTGTTGCCACTGGATTAAACGCCAATCGCATGCGGGTGATCGCCTTGCGGGCGGCCTCCATCTCCGCCGTGTTCATTTTCTCAAAGTCCTTTTCCGTCAGAACTTCCTTGCGGGAGAATGTCAGGCTGGCATCAACGTCGAATTCTTCATCCTCGTCCTCTTCCGTATCATTTTCCGGGGCGGGGGGGCGTTCCTTTGACAAGGCTTCTGCCAGACGGGTCGACATTTCCGCCTTTTCCGGTTGCTGTTCGCCCTTCATGGCGGGCAACAGCATTGCCATCGCCTTTTCCAAAAGGTTCGGGTTCTTCCAGAAAAAGTGAAAAGCCTGATCGAAGATTTCCCGCTGATCGCGGCGATTGACGAATATGGCATGCAGGGTCCAGTAGAAATCTGTCCTGCTGTCGACGCCAACGGTGCTGACGGCTTCAATCGCGTCCAGCACTTTTCCAGGACCCACAGGCAGGCCCGCAGCCCGCAGCACGCGCCCGAAATGCATGATGTTTTCAGCCAGTCGACCGCCATCGGCATGGCCCAGAACCAGATTGGCAGCAGGTTGATGCGCCTGATCCGTCACGCCGCATAGCCCGCCTGGGCGAGTTCGACCTTCGCCTCTTCCAGAATGCGGGCGGCTTCTGACCCGCGCAGGCGGGCGATATCGTCCTGATATTTCAACAGCGCCCCCAGGGTATCGTTTATCGTGTCTGGATCCAGCGCTAGACGGTCCAACTGTGTCAGTGCCTGGGCCCAGTCGATGGTTTCCGCAACACCGGGCAGTTTGAACAGGTCCAGCGTCCGGATTTTCTGAACAAAGGCGACGATCTGGCGGCTCAGGGCCTCTGGCGCTTCCGGGGCTTTCAGGGCCAGGATAGCCAATTCCCGCGCGGCGTCTGGATAATCGACCCAATAATAGAAACAGCGCCGCTTGATCGCATCATGAATTTCACGGGTCCGGTTAGAGGTCAGGACAACCAGCGGCGGCTCTTCGGCTTTTACCGTTCCAAATTCCGGGACGGTGACCTGAAAATCGGACAGGACTTCCAACAGGAATGCCTCGAAAGGTTCATCGGTACGATCCAGTTCATCAATCAGCAGAACCGGGGCCTTGCCTTTCTTTGCGGATTCCAGGGCTTGCAGGATAGGGCGCTTGATCAGGAATCGCTCTGAAAACAGGTCCGCCTCCAACGCGGCGCGATCCCCGCTGCCGGATGCCTCTGACAGGCGGATTTCCATCATCTGGCGGGCATAATTCCATTCATACACGGCCGAGGCGATGTCCAACCCTTCATAGCATTGCAGGCGAATCAGGGGACGGTCCAATGTTTCGGACAAGACCTTCGCAATCTCCGTCTTTCCGGTTCCAGCTTCGCCTTCCAGGAAAAGGGGCCGATGCAGCTTTAGCGACAGAAACAGCGCGGTCGACAGGGACCGATCTGCGACATAGCGCCCGTCAGACAGCATTTTCTGTGTTTCATCAACAGATTGGGGAAGGGTGCCAGACATAAAACCTCACGTAATATAGAACCAGTACCCTACGATATAGGGTTCCGGGCATACGCCTCAACCGATTTGATGGTACCAGGTGGCCGTGCGGGCTATTTCTGAACCCAGCCACTTTCGGTCAGGAACCACCAGCCACCGGGGGCCTTGTCATAGATGGCCTTGGCATAAATGACCTGAATTGCCGTGATGTCCACGCCCTGCTCATTTGCCTTGGACTGATAGAATTCTTTGCGCTTGGCGTTGATAGAGGCGACAAGCTGTTGGACATCGCCGCCTGCGCCCTCGCGCACAACGGCATAGCCATCATAGCGTTCCCCCACCGTGCCGGCGGATCGTGGGCCGTCCAGCGAATCAGCGGCCAGCGCATTTGGCATTTGGGCAAACAGAACCGGAAGCGCGAGGATCAGCGCAACCAGGGCGAACATGCCCTGACGTCGAGACCAGAGAGCAGCAGGTTGAGCGTTAGAATATCGGATTTTGCTTAACATCTTCTTGCGCCTCTTTGATCAGCCGTAAGCGGACATCGGCGTCCAGCTTTACATTTAAATTGATAGTGATTGGCTCTCGCGGAGCCTCCAACTGGACGGTCGGTGTGCAGGCCGATGCCAGCGATACGCTCATTAGGGCGGCGGCAAGGCCAAGTTTTCCGGGGGCCATAAACACGGGGTTTTTATCCGATCGTATGCAGTGACAATCTGTTAAGGGACTCTACAACTGATTTATGACATTAGAAAAGGGCAAGATCAGGGCGATGGGAGCTGTGCCGAATTAAGAACAGAGCCATAAGCATCCATAAATGCCAGAAGTATACGAAATAAGTTCCTGAAATCGCTTTCTAAATTGACATTTATAACGAATGGGTATCCGTCCATAACTTCAGGATTCCGACCACTTAGCGATAAGCCTATCGTTCCATTCTGTCCGGCAGGCAGCACAACTGTCGCAGTCAGCCCATCGTAATGAAAGTCTTTTAGGGTTTGGGTCAGCAGTTGAACCTGTTCCTGATCGCTCGCCAGGGCCTGATTGACGGTTTCATTGTCAATTTTCAGAACGCCGCCGCCTTCCGCTGCAAGACTGCCGTCATTCAGGATGACATCCCCCCCTGTGACACGCACCGGTATCAGGCCGGAAATTTTCCCTGTTCCCTCGACCCCCTCAATCTCCAGATGATCAAGGGCTGCGGACAGGTCGACGCGGCGCAGGCGCAGGGTGCCGTTCAGGCTGACCTGGGCCGGATCCATCTGGGTATCAATCAGGGCAAACTGCCCCCCAAACAGATCCAAGGTGGCTTCTGTGATATGAACAAGGCGCGCATCATTCACGGAAAAGGTGATTGTGCTGGGCATATCCGGCAATCCAGGTGCGATAACTGTGCCGGTCAGGACTTGTTGGCCCTGTGTTGCGCCAGGATGCGCCATGTCGAACCGCAGCGAGCCATTGACGGCTTTTGCCCCCATTTCTGCATCCATCACGCCGATATCAGCCAGATTGACCGCCAGTGTTCCTGATTGTCCGGCAGGAGAGTATTTTAGATCCAGCGCGGCGTCGATCTGCCCGGTGACGTTGGGCATCGCTTGATCTGTGCCCAGGAAGGCCGCTGGCAGAATATCCCCAAGTGAAAGGTTTTCCGGTCCAAACTGTATCGGCGCAATTTGCATGGAAACAGAACCATCCCCCGATGCGGCCTGTATGGCGGAAAGGCTGGCCGTGACGCGGCCTTCTGCCAGAGAGATCGGGCCATCGATGGAAAAAACCCCCTCTTTGGTCTGACTTATCGCCATGCTGGCGGTCAGGCGTCCCGGCAGCAGGGGTTGTCCAGAATACACGAACCCGTCCGCCGACAGTGTGGCCGTCCCGGACAGCATCCCATCTGGTCGTGCCCCGAAGTCAATGTGCAGAACAGCGCGACTGAGTCCCGCATCCTGTTCCGGGATATCGACATCGACCGGACCCAGCGCCAGGGTCGCCGCGCCATCCTGATACCGCAGGGAGACGGGCTGTCGATCCAGTGCTATGGAAATCGGTGGGTCGGCACCGGGAATGGCAAGGCTGAGCGCGCCCAGGCGGAACGCCCCCTGAACCGACACGCTGTTAAGGGGGTCCGCAAAATTGATCCCCGCCATCATTGGATCGCGCCCTGCGACATCCAGGCGCAATTGCGGCGATAAGCGTATGTCCCCCGTTCCCGTTAATCCATCCAGTTTCAATTGACTGCTTCGATCTATGGTCATGTCCAACCCCGTTATGCCTTGGCGCAACCGCGCTGTGCCGGTGGATTTCAAGACAGCAGACCGGGCCCATAGGGGCGGCAGGATATCGCCATATACCGTCACATCCGCCTGATAAGGGATATCGATGGCGGGGTGGTTTGCGGGATCGGACAGCAGAACGGGCAGGCTGACCGTGACGCGCCCGGTTTCAATATGACCGGTAATCTGACGCGGCAGATCAAGGCCGCGCACCATATCGATACTGGCCATTGTCACGGTCAGCGTGTCGGGGGTGAAACTGTCGCTTAGGCTCAGGCTTTCCGGTGTGACCTGGGCTGAAATTGGCCCCAGGGCGATACTGGCATCCAGGGCAAAATCGGTGGCCCAGCCGCCGCCCGCATTGGGTCTTAGGACCAAGGCGGGCGTTTCTTCTAACTGGGTGACGGTGATTTGTGGATTGCCATCCCCATAAACCTTCAAGCTGTCGGGCAGCAATTGACGCAAGGGGTCAGGAATTGGCCCACTGTCGACCTCAATCGGGGTGGGCAGGCGGACCAGGGCACGCCCCCCCTCAATCACGACACGGGCAAGACCATCTTCCAACGCCAGGGCGGACCAATCATCCGGTTTGACCGTCGCACCAGACCAGGCAAACTCCGCAGATCCCGTCAGCGCCGCCATCAGACCGGGCAGGCCCATCTCTTCAATCTGAACCCTATCCAGGGGGCCACTGGAAAGGGCCAGACTGGCCGTTGTTCGACCCGTTGCAGCCTGAATGGCAGGCAGAAAGGGCAGCCAATGGCCCAGTGACAGATCCAATGTCGCTTCGGCGACCAATCCACGCGGACCGGCGGCAACGGTTGCCAGAATTGCACTTTGGCTGTCTGGTGCATTCAGGCGGGCATCCAGGGTCATTGGCATCAGGGATGGCGCATTCTCAAGCACCATGGACAGACTGCCGCTTAACAGTTGCGGGCCAATCGGGGTCGTTGCCTGAATTTGTATGCCAGAAACATCAATGCGCCGGATTGGAATCCGGGGCAGGGTGCTATCAGACTGTGCGGATGACTGGGCATTGAATAGGGCGTCCAGCCCCTGTATTTCGGTGCCGCCCGTATCGGTCACGTGAATATTGGCACGGATATCGACCAAGGATATGGAATTCAGATAAACCCCATCGGACATAGATAAATTCGGGGCCATTTTCAGGGTCGCGATGCTGGGACCATTCAGAACAGCAATGTTTTCAATTGTTACGTATGATAATTCTATTTGTGTGATGTCCAGTGTAACCGGTTGACCTAAATACGATTCCAGGACTTTTGGCAGAACCGCATTTGCGAATGGCACCCGAAACAGCCAGCCCAATCCCAATATCAGGACCAGGACTGTCAGCACGACCAGGGCCACCCATAGTCCCCGCGCCAGCCAGTACAACAGTCCTGGCCCCGGCGGCGGCTCTTCCTCCACCAGCCGTTCACCAATTTTTAATTCCGCTTCGGGGGGTGTCGTCATGGACGAACCATGGGGCCACCGATGCGGCAGCCCGCCTGTAGGCACTGTTTCAAGGCGGCTTCCAGATTGGGGGAGAATTGTCCGTCCACTGGCCCTTGATAATATCCAGCGGCCGTCAGGTAGTTTTGAAACCGTTGCGCGGCACGGGGGTCTTGCCCCGCCAGCGTCTGATAGGTTTGCATGGCCCCATCGATATCACCGGATTCTGCCTGGGCTGCGGCATAGACGACCTGATCGGTCTTTGCCTGTTGGCCGCCATCGATCAACCCGATTGCGCGGGGACCATCCCGCAGGGATGTATCCGGGACAACCGACAGCATCCAGGCCAGGGATCGTCGCGCCGCCACGCTGGTGGGGTCAAACTTCAGGGCCGTTTCCAGGTCCTTGATTGCGGCCCCATATTCTTTATTCGCAAACAGGGCCAGGGCGCGATTGGCATAAGGTTCCGCTATCAGGGGTTCCAGGCCGGCTGCAACACTGAAATCCAGTATGGCACGATAGGGCTCGTCCCTGGATAAAAGCACTGTGCCGCGCTGAATATAGGCGGGATAGGAATACGGGTCATAATCCAGTGCCGTATCCAAATCAGTCATTGCGGCATCCAAAGCACCGGTCTGTGCCAGGGCCTTTCCCCGGTTTAAATGGGTCACCGCATAGTCCGAAAGGTTGGTATAGACGGACCCTTCGATCAAGCTGCCACAGGCACTAAGGCGCGTTTCTGCGGGGGTATCTGTTCCCCGGCACAGGGCTTCCCGTTGGGTAACGGATTGTGCACCAGATTGAGCCACCGCCTGTGTACTGGCAATGACCGATACAGTCAGGAAGGAAAGGAAGAACCGGTATGGCTGCATGGTAAGGATCCAGTGGATTTGTCCATCCAGGTACTTTGCCGACCAATGCTGAAAAAGGAAAGGGTTGGAAAAGAAACGGCCCCGCCGCGTATTACCGAGGCAGGGCCGCTTTCTATCAAGATTGTTGATTGGATTAACCCGCCGCTGCAACAGCGCGTTTGGCCATAACCCCAATCAAATGCTTGCGATAGGCCGCGGATGCATGGATGTCAGCATTCAAGTCGCTTTCATTGATGCTGCTGCTGTCAGGGGTTTTGCCAGCGGCAATCTGATCTTCGATCTCTGTTGACCGGAACACGCCCCCCTGTCCGGCACCAGTGATTGCAATCCGGGGACCGTCCGACGTTTTGGCATAAAACACACCAACCAGGGCATAGCGAGAGGCTGGATTGTCAAATTTGGCATAGGCGGCCGCGTGTGGAACCGGGAAGCGGATGGCGGTGATGATTTCATCTTCTTCAAGCGCGGTTTCAAACATGCCGGTGAAGAAGGCATCTGCGGACAATTCCCGTTTGGTCGTCACAATCGTAGCCCCAAGCGCCAGGGTGGCGGCGGGATAATCTGCGGCCGGGTCGTTATTGGCCAATGACCCCCCGATTGTACCCCGATTGCGCACCTGGGCATCCCCGATATTGCCCGCCAATGCCGCCAGGGCCGGGATTGCCTTTTGCACATCGGCTGAGCTTGCAACGGCGGCATGGGTCGTCATTGCCCCGATGGTGACCGTTGAGCCGTCTGACGATATGCCAACCAGGTCCCGGCATCCCCGCAAGGAGATGACATCGGAAGGTGAGGCAAGCCGTTGCTTCATTGTTGGCAGCAGGGTTTGGCCACCCGCCAGGATCTTCGGATCATCCGCCGCTCCTATGGCTTGTGCCGCATCTGCGACTGAGCTTGGTTTGTGATAGGAAAATTCATACATGATAGTCTTCCTTTCTTGTCCCAGCCTGGCTTATTCAGCCGCGGCGAGCACAGCGGCGGCCTGAATTGCCTGCCAGATTTTTTGTGGTGTTGCGGGCATTGAAATATCCTGGACACCGACATCATGCAGCGCATCCAGAACGGCATTGATAACCGCAGGCGGGGACCCAATCGCGCCCACTTCACCGCATCCTTTGACACCCAGGGAATTATGGGCGCACAGCGTGGTTTCCGTAGCCGCCTTAAAGTCTGGCAGGTTATCAGCCCGTGGCATGCAGTAATCCATATAAGAGCCAGAGGTGAGCTGGCCATTATCATCATACTCGCACGCTTCCAACAGGGCCTGACCTATACCTTGCGCCAGACCGCCATGGATCTGACCTTCCACAATCATCGGATTGATGACGCGCCCGACATCATCGACTGCCGTCATGCCAACCACCTGTGTGGTGCCGGTATCAGGATCGATTTCCACCTCGCAAATATGGCATCCGCCTGGATAGGTGAAGTTCATCGGATCATAGAAGGCGTTTTCTTCCAGACCGGGCTCCAGCGTTTCATGGGGATAGTTGTGGGGCACATAGGCGGTCAGGGCCACTGTGCCGAAATCAACTTCCTTATCCGTGCCCGCAACAGTGAATTTGCCATCCTTGAATTCAACATCCTCGGGGGAGGCTTCCATCAGATGGGCAGCGATCTTGCTGGCCTTGTCCACAACCTTGCCCAGCGCTTTCATGATGGCTTCCCCGCCAACCGCCAGGGAGCGGGATCCATAAGTCCCCATGCCGAATGCGATGCGGTTCGTGTCCCCATGTTCAATATTGATGTTTTCTAAGGGGATACCCAGTGTTTCCGAAACCAATTGTGCAAAGGTCGTTTCGTGCCCCTGACCATGGCTGTGAGAGCCGGTATAGATTGAAACCGATCCTGTCGGATGGACCCGGACATTGGCCGATTCAAACAGGCCAGCGCGGGCACCCAGCGAGCCGACAACGGCTGAGGGTGCAATCCCGCAGGCCTCAACATAGGTGGAAATGCCGATGCCACGCAATTTACCGCGAGAGGCCGCTTCTGCCTTGCGTTTAGGAAATTCAGTCCATTTTGACAATTCCATCGCCTTTTTCAGGGTCGCTTCATAATCGCCACTGTCATATTGCAGGGCAACCGGCGTCTGATAGGGGAAGGCATCGGCAGGGATGAAATTCTTCTGGCGAATCGCAACCTGATCCATGCCCAATTGCTTGGCGGCCTTGGTCACCAATCGCTCCAGCAGATAGGTGGCTTCCGGACGGCCTGCGCCACGATAGGCATCAACCGGCACGGTATTGGTGAAAATCGCCTTCACATTCACATAGATTTTTGGGGTCGTGTAGACGCCTGCCAACAGTGTCGCATACAGATATGTCGGCACGCAGGTGGAAAATGTGGACAGATACGCCCCCATATTCGCCTTTGTATAGACTTTCAGCCCCAGGAATTTGCCGTCCGCATCCAGCGCCAGGTCGGCATGGGAGATATGATCGCGACCATGGGCGTCTGACAGGAAGCTTTCAGACCGCTCCGCCGTCCATTTGATCGGGCGACGGACTTTTCCAGCCGCCCAGGTGACAATCGCTTCTTCGGCATAATGATAAATCTTAGAGCCGAAACCGCCGCCGACATCAGGTGCGACAACGCGCAGCTTATGTTCCGGCAGTTGCAGCACGAATGCCCCCATCAAAAGCCGGATCACATGCGGGTTCTGGCTGGTCGTGTACAGGGTATATTCGCCGGTTCCGGTGTTATAATCCCCAATTGCCGCGCGGGGTTCCATCGCGTTTGGAACAAGGCGGTTATTGGTCAGATCGATGGAGACGACATGGGCGGCATTTTTAAATTCCGCGTCTACCTCAGCCTCGTCACCCAGTTCCCAGTCGTAACACATATTGTTCGGGGCGGCGTCATCATGGACCAGCGGCGCACCGGGCGCGATGGCCTTTTCAGAATTGGTAACGGCGGGCAGTTCTTCGTAATCGACCTCGATCAGCTCTGCAGCATCTTTCGCCTGGGAATAGGTTTCCGCAATAATAACAGCGACCTGATCGCCGACATGACGGACCTTGCCCTGGGCCAGGGCAGGGTGGAACGGTTCGTTCATCGGGCTGCCGTCTTTATTATTCACGCCCCAGCCACAGGGGATGGATCCAACCTGCATATCTTCGCCGGTAAAAACTGCGACGACGCCCGGGGCAGATTTTGCCGCTGTCGTATCGATGCCCTTGATCTTGGCATGGGCATGCGGGCTGCGCAGGATATAGGCATAGGTCTGATTGGGTTGGTTGATATCGTCTGTATAATTGCCGCGTCCGGTTAAAAAGCGGAAATCTTCTTTGCGCTTCACAGAGGCGCCGATCCCAGTAGCACTCATGACGTTTCTCCCTTGGGTGATCCCGACAATACGGGACTGCCTGTTTGCTGCGCCGGAACTCTTATGGGGTTCTATTTTGGCGCGCGTATAGTCCTGACACTCCTTCTTCTGCGGCTACTCTGCGGCAGCCTTTTGACCTTTCATCGCGGCCGCACCGGCAGCGATGGATTTGACGATGTTATGATAGCCGGTACAGCGACAGATATTGCCTTCCAGCCAGTCACGGATTTCATGGTCGGTCGGGGTCGGGTTGTTGTTCACAAGGTCGATCGCGCTCATCACCATGCCTGGGGTACAGAAACCGCATTGCAGGCCATGATTATCCCGGAAGGCTTCCTGCATCGGGTGCAGAACGTCCGCATTTCCAGCCAGGCCTTCGATGGTGGTTACGGTTGATCCATCGGCTTCCACGGCCAACATGGCGCAAGACTTAACCGACGCCCCATCGACATGAACCACACAGGCACCGCATTGGCTGGTGTCACAACCGACATGCGTACCGGTCAGATGAAGATTTTCACGGATGAATTGGACAAGCAGTGTCCTGGGCTCAACAGTGCCAGAAACCTGCTTTCCGTTCACCGTCATTGAAACGGATGGCATAAATTACTCCTCCCTTATGACGTGATATACATGACGATAATAGGTCATGGTCTTACCGCTTCTTCTTACCGCCATAGTCTTACCATTGAGTGTGGAACTGACAGCGCGCGCGGTCAAGTCCGGTCGCACCCACAATCCCGTGAATTGATGATGACAGGCCGTTTCTGTGAGACAAGGCGTCACCGAAGTGTCAATTCCCCGTACCCGGCATAGGGGCATCCCCACCAAAAACCAGGGACAGGCCTAACATAATCAGAACCAGGATCATGATCCATTGCATCGGCGTCAGGCCCCAGCGTTTGGCGGTTTGTTTATGCACCGCGTCGACGGCAGCGCGTTTCGCCTGTGCCTTGATCGCGTCGCGATCTGCGGGCGTTTCCGGTTGCGCGGGGCGGGGGGGCTGTTCGGCCTCTGGTTGATGCTTTTCGGGTTCCGGTGCTGGGGCAGTTTGTGCCGGTTCTGCTGTGGCCTCCGGCGCGGTTGCCGCAGTTTCTTCGGATGCGCCAGGGGCTGCTGGTTCCGCATTCACGGTTCCAGAATCCCGTTCCTGGGCAATGACGACGAACTTGTCAAAAAAATCGGTCGCATATTTCTTGGCCGTTGAATCAACCAGACGCGCCCCGATCTGGGCCAGCTTTCCGCCAACCTGAGCATTAACCTTGTAGGTCAGAATCGTCTCTGCGCCGTCTTCGACCAGATTGACATCCGCGCCGCCCTTGGCGAAACCGGCTGCGCCGCCTTTGCCTTCCCCAACGATGGTATAGCTTTCCGGGGCATTGACATTCTCCAGGCGAACCGCCCCTTTGAATGTGGCGCTGACCGGGCCAACCTTTGCTTTGACGGTGGCTTCAAAGCCGCCATCTTCGGTGCGGTCCAGGGATTGGCAGCCCGCGATACAGGCTTTCAGGACTTCCGGATCGTTCAGCGCTTCCCAAACGGTCTCACGCGCCGCAGGAATGCGATACTCGCCAGTCATTTCCATTAGATAATCCCTTTCATTTCGTCGCGTTCAGTCGTTTCAGCGATCAATATCGCCACTTGGCACTCCATTTGCTATACCAATTCAGAACAGATTTGAAAATCAGGGGACGAATAAGGCATGACAGTACCGATTGTTTCTTCCGCGCTGGACGTGGCGTTATGGTTTTTTGACCAATCGCGCCGCGATGATCTGCATTTGCCAGCGCAAAAGCTACAGCGTCTGTTGTGGATTACCCAAGCCCTTTATGCGGCGGAAAACCATGGGCGGATGTTCATGCCCGCTACCTTTGTCGCGGAAGAAACCGGCCCGACAGAGCCTACCGTCTTTCATGCCTTTGAAGACAGCCGCCCCCCCATCATGATGCGCAAGCTGGTGCCGGTTGCCGATAATTTTCTAAATCGCATCTGGCGGAAATATGGTCATCATTCTGCCGATTATCTGAATCGCATGATGACCCATAACGAAGTTTATCGCCGTGCCTATCGCAAGGAAGCGGGGACCGTTATACCCTTTGAGCGGATCGCACAGCATTTTACACAGAAGCCGGAACCTAAATCCCAGGTTAAAACCTCTGACGGTCGGATATTGCGGAAATGGATGCCCTCTGCAAAACCGGCCCTGCGACAGGGATAATGTCGCAGGCGATCAGCTAAGACTTTCCCAGACCCGATTTGATTGTTTACAGTGCGCGCGGGTATCCATTCTGGAGTGTGCCCTGTCATTGAGGAGTTTGGTATGCCCGGTGTCTTCGGGTCTTTCTTTGCGCTTTTGGCCAGCATAGCGCTTCTATATGGCGGCAACACCCTGATGGGGACATTGCTGCCAGTGCGCGCAGGGCAGGAAGGCTTCAGCGCCATTTTTGTCGGTGGCATGGGGACTGGCTATTTTGTCGGCTTTATTCTGGGGTGTCAGTTGACGCCCTGGCTGGTGCGCAGGGTCGGGCATATCCGGGCCTTTGGGGCGATGGCCGCCATCGCTGCCAGCAGCACTCTTTGTTTCATATTGTTCCTGGATCCCATCGCCTGGATCGGTTTTCGATTCATATATGGTGTTGTGGGTGCCGGTCTGATCATGGTGGTGGAAAGCTGGCTGAACGAACGGGCAGGGGCCAATAATCGCGGTCGGGTGCTGGCGATGTATACCCTGTGCTATATCGGCGCACAGCTTGCCAGTCAGCAGCTCTTCCTGTTTATCCCGGCGAAAGAGGCCACGCTGTTTATGGTCGCATCGATTGTGGTCTGCCTGTCGCTGGTGCCCATCGCGCTGACCACATCACAAACGCCAGCCCCTTTGCGCACTGCGAAGCTGAAACTGGCTCCCCTGTATCGAACGTCCCCGGTTGCGACTTTGGGGTGTTTGGGGGTCGGGCTTGCCAATGGTGCTTTCTGGAGCCTGTCACCGCTGTATGCCCAGGGAATCGGTCTGTCCACCCAAACCGTGGGGATGTTCATCACCGCTGTTATCCTTGGCAATGCGGTCCTGCAATGGCCGATTGGCTGGCTGTCGGACAAGCTGGATCGACGCATACCCGTCCTGATCTGTTTTTTTGGTGCGGCGGCACTGGGAATTGCGCTGTCCTTTATTAATGGCGTCATTCTGACCCTGGCGGTCGCAGCTATTTATGGTGCCTTCGCACAATCGATTTATGCGATTCTGGTCGCCCATGCCGGGGATCGGGCTGAACCAGAAGATTTCGTATCCACCAGCGGCGGCTTGCTGTTGCTGTATGGGATTGGGGCCTTGATCGGGGCCCTGCCAGCGGCAACCCTGATGGATATGTTTGACTATCATTCCCTGTTCTGGTGGACGGCAGCGGTGCATGGCGGAATGGGCTTTTACATTCTGTTTCGGATGCGTCAGCGTCCGGGGCGGATCAAACCATCCGGCGAAGGTTTTCAACCGGTGCCGAAATCAACCCCTGCGGCCGTTGAACTGGATCCCCGCGCGGATTCCTCCCCCAGTCTTGAAGAAGAAGATGCAGAGCGGGAAGCGGCATCCAGGCCATCTTGATCTATTGCAACAAGGGTATTAGACACAAATCCCATCACAAAAGCGCCTGACAGGGGGGCGTGACCACAAACAACGGTCCAGAGGGTATGAACGCGGTGATGATTTCAAACAGGATTGGTCTTTCAACGATTGGCGGCGCTGCCTTCTATCTTCTGACAGCGTGTATCAGTACGGCCTTTGCAGCCGGTGAGGGCGCACCGCATTTAAACGGTGCGGATTTGCAACTGCTCTGGATCGTACCCTTTGTTGGGATTCTGTTGTCAATCGCTCTGTTCCCCTTGGTTGCACCCAATATCTGGCATCATAATTTTGGCAAGATTTCCGCCTTTTGGGCACTGTTGTTCCTGGTGCCGTTTACAATTTTCTATGGCTATGAACTGGCATTGTTCGAACTGGTACATGTCATGTCCCTGGAATACATCCCCTTCATTATACTGCTGCTATCCCTGTTTACCGTTGCGGGTGGCGTTCGGGTAAAAGGGTACCTGCAAGGGGCCCCGATTGTGAATGTGGGGATCTTGTTGATTGGCACATTCATCGCCAGCATCATGGGGACAACCGGGGCGGCGATGCTGTTGATCCGCCCGCTGATCCGGGCAAATGAAGACCGCAAATACCAGGTCCATACTATTGTTTTCTTTATCTTTCTGGTTGCCAATATCGGTGGATCGTTGACGCCCTTGGGGGACCCGCCTTTGTTTCTGGGTTTCCTGAAAGGGGTCTCCTTCTTCTGGCCGACGGTGCATATGTTCCTGCCCATGGTGGTGGCGGCCAGCATTCTGTTGGTCGGCTATTTCATTGTTGATAGTTTCCTGTACCGGAAGGAACAGCAGGAAGGCCTGCATGTGGAAACCCCGGCGGAGGAAGACCGCCACCCGATCCGGTTGGAAGGGGGGATCAACATACTGCTATTGGCTGGTGTCGTCGCCTCTGTCCTGATTTCCGGAATTTGGAAGCCGGGCATCAGTTTTGAAATCTACCATGTGACCATTGATTTGCAGAGCCTTGTGCGGGACGTCGCCTTGCTGGGCCTGGCTGTATTATCCTGGATACTGACATCCAGAAAAAGCCGCGAAGCCAATGGATTCAGCTGGTTCCCGATCCTGGAGGTCGCAAAGCTGTTTGCCGGTATATTCATCACAATCATTCCCGCAATTGCGATCTTGAAAGCCGGAACGGCGGGCGCATTGGAACCGGTCGTGTCGCTGGTCTCCCACAACGGGGAACCTGTGAATACGATGTATTTCTGGGCCACGGGCATTCTGTCCAGCTTCCTGGATAATGCGCCGACCTATCTTGTGTTCTTCAATACGGCAGGCGGCGACCCCCAGGCCTTGATGGGGCCGATGGCCAATACTCTGTTGGCGATTTCTGCCGGGGCTGTGTTCATGGGGGCCAATACCTATATCGGGAATGCCCCGAACTTCATGGTCCGATCCATTGCGGAAGAGCGCGGCATCCCGATGCCCAGCTTCTTTGGATATATGCTGTGGTCCGGCCTGATCCTGCTGCCGATATTCGGGCTGATAACCATTCTGTTCTTTGCGTAAAAAAGATCAGAATGGTTTCACTGTCAGTGCGACATCAGTAACGGAACATTTGCGTGGCCGATGACATAGCGACTGGCAGAGCCAAACAGCCTGTCCAGCATAGAACTGTGACCATAGGCCCCCATGACGATCATGTCGGCCTTCACCTCTTCGGCCAGGTCCAATATCTCCTCACCGGCATGGCCTGATTTGGAATGGTTGATATGGTCTGCCTTTATTCCCCGGCGGGCCAGATATTCCAGAACGGGCTTTGCCAGGTCTTCGCCAACTTTCGGGGCCTTGCCGCAGGTGAACAGTTTCACCGATTTGGCATTTTCGATCATCGGCAAGGAATCGCGCAGCGCCCGAATGGCCTCTTTTGTGTAAGTCCAGGCGATCAGGACAGTATCGAAGGATTTCAGGTCAACCTGATCCATGCCCTTTGGCAGGACCAGTACCGGACCACCGGCCCCCATCACCAGCTTTTCCGGTAACTGATAAATCAGACGATCCTCAAAATTATCAAAGCTGACCTGATTCAGGACCGTCAGATCAGCGTGATACACTTCTTCCAGCAAGTGTTCTAAATGATCTTCCTCTCCATACACCCATTCCCAGGATATCCCTGCGGCGTCGCAGACGTCCCGGACATGCGCTTCAACCGCACCAGCCTTTTCCTTTGCCGCAGTTCGCGCTTCATGCAGATAAAGGGAAGAAGCCCCCCGTCCTTCGGCCCCTGCTGGCATATGGACCGGCATAGCGACATAAAGGGCGATTAAATGGGCATCCAGTTGCTTGGCGATTCCAACCGCTGCCTTTAATCGTGTTTCGCGATCAGGGTCGGGTGCAAGGTGAACCAGCAGTGTCTTGATCGACATAAATAACATCCCTTTGCGGCTTGTGCGTTTTCTGACGTAAAACTACTGCCCTGCCTGTATCATTGCAATGCGGGCAATTGCCTTTCGAACCTGTCGATGCCACTTGCTATACTGTCCACGCCGCCTTATCGAAAGAACATGATGCAATCCGACAGCAAGCCCAAGAATGCGAAACGCAGTGTTCATTTCAAGACTCTGCTGACGGTTGTCCCGTATTTGTGGCCGAAGGATCGCACTGGAATCAAACTGCGCGTTATTGCAGCCATGGTCGCCCTGGCTTTGGCAAAAGTCGCCAATGTCTGGGTGCCCCTGTTTTACCGCGATGCGGTGGATGCGCTGGATCGGCTCTCCAAGACATTGGATACCAGCACATCCACGACAGCGGCGGTTGCAACGGGGGCTGGCATTGCCGCCATTCCCGTTGCCTTGCTGCTGGGCTATGGATTGATGCGCCTGATGGCGGTTCTGTTCCAGGAATTACGGGAAGCCTTGTTTTCCCGTGTCGCGCAGAATGCCATTCGCACAGTCGCGCTGAAGACATTTGAACATCTGCATGGCTTGAGCCTGCGTTTTCATCTGGAACGTCAGACCGGCGGGCTGTCGCGGGTGATAGAACGAGGGACCAAGGGCATCGAATTCGTTCTGTCGTTCATGTTGTTCAACATCATTCCGACGCTGCTGGAAATCGGCATGGTCTGTGGCATTCTTTGGGGACTGTTTGATTTCAGCTATGCGCTTGTCACCTTTGTGACAATTGTCGGCTATATCGCCTACACGCTGTTGGTGACGGAATGGCGCTTGAAGTATCGCCGCCAGATGAATGAAAGCGATACCGTCGCCAATACCAAGGCCATCGATAGCCTGCTGAATTATGAAACCGTCAAATATTTTGGCAATGAAGGGCATGAGGCCAGTCGCTATGATCATGCCTTGCAGCGCTATGAAAATGCCGCTGTGCGGTCGATTACCAGTCTGGCCGTGGTGAATGTCGGGCAGGGGGCCATCATTGCCGTAGGGCTGGTTGCCCTGATGTTGATGGCCGCCAACGGGGTTGCAGCGGGGGAGTTGACCCTGGGTGACTTCGTTCTGGTGAACACCTATCTGATTCAGCTGTATCTGCCCCTGAACTTCCTGGGCTTTGTGTATCGCCAGATCCGGCAAAGCCTGACGGATATGGAAGATATGTTCCAATTGATGGGAGTCCCATTCGAAGTCGTGGACAGGCCAGATGCGGTTGCGCTTAAAACACCAGAGGGTGTGTTACGGTTTCAATCTGTGGATTTCGGCTATGATCCGCGCCGCCCGATCCTGAAAGGGGTCGATTTTACTGTTACACCCGGCAAGACCCTGGCGATTGTCGGGCCGTCCGGGGCGGGGAAATCAACAATCAGCCGATTGCTGTTCCGGTTCTATGACCCCAGCGCCGGATCCGTCACACTGGATGGTGTTGATGTGCGCGACGCGACCCAGCACAGCGTGCGCGCCGCCATCGGGATCGTGCCGCAAGATACGGTTCTGTTTAACGATACCATTGAATACAACATCGCCTATGGTCGCCCAAGCGCCAGCCGCGAAGAGGTTCGGGCGGCGGCGAAGTTGGCCCGCATTGATGAATTCATTGAAAGCCTGCCGGATGGCTATCACAGTATGGTGGGGGAACGTGGCCTGAAATTATCCGGTGGCGAGAAACAACGTGTCGCAATCGCGCGGGCGATCCTGAAGGCACCGCGCATCCTGTTGTTTGATGAGGCGACATCCGCCCTGGACACCGCGACCGAACGGGAGATTCAGAAATCCCTGCGCGAAGTCAGCCAGGGCCGCACGACCCTGGTGATCGCGCACCGCCTGTCGACCGTGGTGGATGCAGATGAAATTCTGGTCCTGGACGCGGGCAGGGTGGTGGAGCGAGGCACCCACGCAAATCTTTTGACGTCGGACGGGATTTACGCGGCCATGTGGCGACGCCAACAGGAAAGCACAGACGACGCATAATCGTCACAAGGATGCTTGCATTCTAAGGGGTGGCGGTTTATAGCCGCGCACAACACACACACGGAGCTTCCGGGATGTGGCCGTCATAGGGTCCGTTCCGTCCGGTGCCAGGGGATAAAATCCTGGCTAACCAAGGCTTCGTGGAGGATCAACCGGAGAAGCAAAGGAGCCATTTTATGGCCGTGCCAACTTTTACCATGCGTCAGTTGCTTGAAGCTGGCGTCCATTTCGGACACACAACCCGTCGCTGGAACCCAAAGATGAAGCCCTTCATCTTTGGTGAACGCAATGGCATTCATATCATTGACCTGGAACAGTCCGTTCCAATGTTGACCCGCGCGCTGGAAGAAGTCGGCCGTGTCGCCGCTGCTGGCGGTCGTGTGCTGTTCGTCGGCACCAAGCGTCAGGCACAGTCGATTGTCGCTGAAAACGCCCTGAAATGCGGTCAGTATTATGTCAATCACCGTTGGTTGGGCGGCATGCTGACCAACTGGAAGACAATCGCAAATTCGATCAAGCGTCTGAAGACCCTGGAATCCCAGTTCGAAGACGAAGCAAACCTGCAAGGCCTGACCAAGCGCGAGCGCCTGGGTCTGGAACGCGAAAAGGAAAAGCTGGATCGCGCCCTGGGCGGTATCAAGGACATGAGCAATGTCCCAGACGTGATTTTCATCGTCGATACCAACAAGGAATCGATTGCGATCAAGGAAGCCAACAACCTGAACATCCCGGTTATCGCGATCCTGGACTCCAATTCTGATCCAGATGGCGTGACCTTCCCAGTTCCTGGCAATGATGACGCCATGCGCGCCATCAACCTGTATTGTGATCTGGTTGCTGGTGCTGTTCTGGGTGGATTGCAGCAGTCGATGGTTGCGTCTGGTGTTGATCTGGGTGCGGTTGCAGAGCCTGCTGTCGAGCCTGTCCTGGAAGCAGAAGCGGCTGAGGCTCCTGTTGCTGAAGAAGCGGCAGCCCCTGTTGCTGCTGAAGAAGCCGCAGCAGAAGACGACGCAAAAGTCTAAGGATCGTCGGGAATATTTGTCGCGACCGTCACTTTGTCACAATTTTGTGGCACAGCGACGGGACGCGCGGCGAACAGTTGTTCCCGTAGCCTAACATTTTGAACCGAGAGACGAGAGGAGCAATTCCATGGGCCAGATTTCGGCAAGCATGGTGAAGGAACTGCGCGATACGACCGGCGCAGGCATGATGGATTGTAAGAAAGCATTGGCGGAAACCGATGGCGATATGGATGCCGCAGTTGATTGGCTGCGCACCAAGGGCCTGGCCGCTGCTGCCAAGAAAGCCGGGCGCATTGCAGCTGATGGCTTGGTATCCGTCGTAACCGATGGCACCCGTGGTGCGCTGTTGGAAATCAATGCGGAAACCGACTTTGTTGCCCGTAACGAAGGCTTCCAGACATTTGTAAGCGACGTTGCCAGCATCGCATTGGCGGAAAACGGCAATGCGGAAAAAGTTCTGGCCGCAGCCTATCCCGAAACCGGACGCACGGTGCAGGAACAGTTGACCCATAACATCGCAACCATTGGCGAGAATATGAGCTTCCGTCGCTGCACGGCGCTGTCGGTCAATGATGGCGTGGTTGCTGGTTATATTCACAGCGCGGTTGCACCGGGCCTGGGCAAGATCGGTGTTCTGGTCGCCCTGGAATCAACCGGCGACAAGGCGAAACTTGAAGCTTTGGGCAAACAGATCGCGATGCACATTGCAGCGGCTAAGCCGGAAGCCCTGAATATTGAAGATGTCGATTCCAGCAATCTGGAACGGGAACGCGCCGTGCTGGTCGAACAGGCCCGCGAATCCGGCAAGCCTGAAAGCATCATCGAAAAAATGGTCGAAGGCCGTATCCGCAAATACTACGAAGAAGTGGTGCTGCTGGAACAGGTTTTCGTCATCGATGGTGAAACCAGAGTTCGTAAAGTGGTGGAAAACGCCGCAGCGGATGTTGGTGCCCCTGTGAAATTGAGCGCTTTCACGCGCTATGTCCTGGGTGAAGGCATCGAAAAGAAAGAAGAAGACTTCGCAGCAGAAGTCGCAGCCGCCGTCAAAGGCTGATCCTGACCGCCTTTAAAAGGGGCCGCTTCCAGATTGGGGCGGCCCTTTTTTGTTGCTTTTGTTTTGCCTGAATCGGGGGCTCAGGCCACAATGCGCCCGCTGGAATAATCCCGCCCCAAAGACCTGACCCGTGGAGAATATGCATGCCCAACGAAACCGGCACCCTTGTCTACAAACGTGTTTTGTTGAAAATCTCCGGCGAGGCCCTGATGGGCGACAGAGAATTTGGCTTAGATCCGGAAATAGTGGGGCGCATCGCTGACGAGATTATCAGCGTTCGCGCCATGGGATGCGAAATCTGTCTGGTGATCGGGGGCGGTAACATTTTTCGGGGCGTGTCTGGCGCCGCCAAGGGGATGGAGCGCACGACAGCCGACTATATGGGGATGCTGGCCACGGTTATGAATGCCCTGGCAATGCAGGCGGCGCTTGAGGCCAAGGGCGTCCCGACCCGTGTTCAATCGGCCATTCCCATGGCAACAGTGTGCGAGCCTTATATCCGCCGCCGCGCGACGCGCCACATGGAAAAGGGCCGCATCGTTATTTTCGCCGCTGGCACCGGAAATCCATTCTTTACCACAGATACAGCAGCTGCCCTGCGCGCATCCGAAATGGATTGCGATGCAATGTTGAAGGCGACAAAGGTAGACGGGGTTTATTCCGCCGACCCGATGAAAGACAGCACTGCCAAACGCTATGACCGGTTAAGCTATCATCAGGTTTTAACGGATGATTTGCAGGTCATGGATGCCTCCGCCATAACTTTGTCACGCGAGCGCAATATTCCGATCCTGGTTTTCTCGCTTTATGATCCAGGTGCGTTTGCGAAGGTTGTGTGCGGTCAAGGGCGCTTTACCATTGTTACGGACGCTGTGTGATGATCGGTTGGACCCAACCGGCCAAACCAGTTAAAAGGGTCACGGTTTAAGCATTCAAAGAGATCCCAAGGGGATCCAGATTAGTGGGAAAGAACGAAATGTCTGCAAAAATTAAAGATCTGCGCCGTCGTATGGATGGGGCACTTGACGCATTGGCGACGGAATTCCAGGGCTTGCGGACGGGCCGCGCTTCTACGGACCTGCTGACGCCGATCCATGTCGACGCCTATGGTGCGTCAATGCCGCTTAATCAGGTGGCCAGCATTTCCGCCCCTGAACCCCGCATGTTGATGGTCACGGTCTGGGATAACAGCATGGTAAAGGCTGTTGAAAAGGCCATTCGGGAATCAGATCTGGGCCTGAACCCCATGACCGAAGGCACGGTAATGCGTATTCCCTTGCCGGAATTGAACCAGGAACGCCGGGCCGAATTGACAAAGGTTGCCGGGAAATATGCGGAACAGGCCCGAATCGCTATTCGCAATATTCGTCGTGACGGTATTGATACCCTGAAACGCGAAGAAAAAGACGGTGATATCGGTCAGGACGAATTGCATAAGGGCCAGGATGATATTCAGAAATTGACCGATGAATTCGTCGCCAAGGTAGATGCTGCCCTGGCTGAAAAAGAAAAGGACATCATGCAGGTCTGACGGGGCACGCATACACCTTTGCACAATATGGTCTTTAGCATGAATGCAGATCACGACACGAAACCCACGCCAAAACATGTTGCAATCATCATGGATGGCAATGGTCGTTGGGCGAAACAGCGGGGCCTTCCCCGGCTGGCCGGGCATCGCAAGGGCGCAGAGGCCGTGCGATCCGCCGTTGAGGCCGCGGGCGATATGGGGATTGAGTATCTGACCCTGTTTAGTTTTTCGTCCGAAAACTGGCGTCGACCGGAAACGGAAATCAGTGATCTGATGGGGCTTTTGCGTCGCTATCTGAAGTCTGAAATAGCAGAATTGCATGGCAAGAATATCCGCTTTCGGGTGATTGGGGAGCGTAAACGCCTGGCCCCTGATATCCAGAAACTGGTTGAGGAGGCGGAGCGCACCACAGAGCACAATTCACGCCAGACCCTGACGCTTGCGCTGTCCTATGGCGGTCGCTCAGAAATCACCGATGCTGCCCGGCGGATTGCGCAATCTGTAAAATTGGGACTACTGGAACCCGATGCGGTGAATGAGGCCCTGTTTGAAAATTACCTCTGGTCCGTTGGATTACCCGATCCGGACCTGATTATTCGCACCAGTGGTGAAAAGCGGATCAGTAATTTCCTGCTGTGGCAATGTGCCTATGCCGAACTGTTCTTTACGGATGTTTATTGGCCTGATTTTGATAAGGCGGCGTTTCAGCAGGCGGTCGATGATTTCCGCCGCCGTGATCGACGCTATGGCACGACCGCGCATTACGCATGACCGATCCGGCCCCCACACTTTCTCCCAAGCTTGCGTCTGATCTGAAGGTTCGGGCCATTTCTGGATTCGTGCTGATTCTGATCGCCGCGGTTGAGCTGTATATGGGGGGAACGTTCTTTGTCATCTTTGTCGCTGCTATGGCGGCGGGCATGATTTGGGAGGCCCTGGACCTGACCGGGGTTCAGCGCGTTGCCCCCCGTTTGCTTGCCATGGGCTTATGCGCGCTTGGTCTGTTGGCGATGATACCGGCCCTGCCAAATCAGGGATTTCCGGTGTGGGTTGCCTTATTGCTGATGGCAGGGACCCTGCTGGTTGCTTGGGGCGCATCAACGCGCAAGCGGGCCTTTCCCATGGGAATGGTCGCTGCGGCGTCGGTCTGTCTGGCCTGTCTGACAATGGTTTTGTCTGAATTGCGGGCTGATTTTTATACAATCCCGCCGCTGCTGCTATTGGTGCCCGCAGTTATTGGAACCGATATCGGGGCTTATTTCACAGGACGCCTTGTTGGTGGGCCGAAGCTGGCCCCCAGGGTCAGCCCCAACAAAACATGGTCAGGCGCAATTGGGGGCGTGGTTTCCGCCATTATTCTGGGCTTGGTGACGATTTATCTGTTCCATGGGGATCTGGTGCCGCATTCTGAATTTGAAATGGTTCTGATGCTGGCGGGATTGTCCGTGTGTTCCCAAATTGGGGATCTGGTGGAATCCTGGTTGAAGCGCCGTGCGGGGCGAAAGGATTCCGGGAACCTGATCCCTGGTCATGGTGGTTTGTTGGATCGATTTGACGGGTTTCTGGGCGCGTCCTTGCTGGGGCTGGGACCGTGGTTGTTGTATCAGGAGTTCGGGGGCATGGTTCCATGACGGGAAAACGCCGCGTCACCATTCTGGGCGCAACCGGCTCTGTCGGGCAAAGCACCCTGGACCTTATTCGCCGCGCGCCCGATCAGTTTGATGTCTATGGATTAAGCGCCCATCGCAATGTTGCAGCCCTGGCGCGGGATGCCAGAGCATTTGGGGCAAAGGTTGCCGCCATTGCCGATGAGGCATTGTATGATGACCTGAAGGCGGCATTGGCGGGCAGCGACTGCACGGCGGTTGCAGGCGAATCGGCGGTCATAGAGCTGGCGTCACAGCCGGTGGACTATGTCATGGCCGCCATTGTTGGTGCCGTGGGTCTGAAGCCGACATTGGCGGCGGTTCGGACCGGCACCTGCGTTGCCTTCGCCAATAAGGAATGTCTGGTGTCAGCCGGTCCTTTGATGATGCAGGAGGTCGCAACCCATGGCGCGACCCTGTTGCCGGTGGATTCAGAGCATAATGCGATATTTCAGGTCTTCGAAGCGCATAACAGGGCTGCGATTTCACGATTGATTCTGACCGCGTCTGGTGGCCCGTTCCGGACCTGGAGCGCCGTGGAGATGGCGGCAGCAACGCCAGAGCAGGCCGTTGCCCATCCCAACTGGGCGATGGGGGCGAAAATCTCCATTGATTCCGCCAGTATGATGAATAAAGGGCTGGAACTGATTGAAGCACATTATCTTTTCGATATGCCGGAAGATAAAATTGAGATCGTGGTACACCCGCAATCGGTCATCCATTCCATGGTTGAATATGCCGATGGGTCGGTTCTGGCCCAGCTGGGCAGCCCCGATATGCGAACGCCCATTGCCAATACCCTGGCCTGGCCAAATCGGATGGAAAGCCCGTCTGCCAGACTGAATTTTCTGGAAACCTGTCGATTGGATTTCGAAGCGCCTGATCCTGAACGGTTTCCCTCTTTGCGATTGGCCAGGGATGCCTTGATCGCGGGGCCGCATGCCCCATGTATCATGAATGCGGCGAACGAGGTTGCGGTTGCGGCGTTCCTGAAAGGGACGGGACGTTTCTGTGATATCTGGGACACTGTCGAACGTGTAATTGATGCAATTCCAGCGCGCGCATTAAACAGTTTGGACGATGTTTTCGCCCTGGATGAAGAAGCCCGGGCAAGGGCATTGGAATTAACCGCGCAGGCGGCGGAATAAAGGTAAGGACCCAACATGGACTCTTTTATTGGTGGCATCGGTTATTTCAATGCCGTGATTGTTTTTTGTATTTTGGTCTTTGTTCATGAAATGGGGCATTATCTGGTCGCACGGTGGTGCGGTGTTCGTATTGAGGTCTTCTCAATCGGATTTGGCAAAGAATTGTTCGGCTGGACCGACAGCCATGGCACCCGATGGAAATTCAGCATTGTTCCCTTGGGGGGCTATGTGCGCATGTATGGCGAACACAGCATGGAATCCGTCCAGGGTGAAACCGGCATGGCGATGTCTCAGGAAGAGCGCGCGGTATCCTTTGATCATAAGACCTTAGCCCAACGCTTCGCGATTGTCCTGGCGGGCCCGATGGCCAATTTCATATTCGCAATCGCGGTTTTGGCGTTGCTGTTTGGTGGTGCTGGCGTTCGGGAATCCAGAGATGTCGCGACCTATGGCATCGGCGCAATTGTTGCCGACAGCCCCGCCGAGCAGGCCGGATTGATGGAAGGGGATCGCATTCTTTCCATCGATGGCCGTGATATTCCAGACTGGTCAAGTCTGGTCGAAGCCGTCCAGGCCAGCGAGGGGCGGGAGCTTCTGCTGAAAGTCGACCGGGACGGACTGGTGCTGACCAAAAGATTACAGCCTAATTTTAACGAGGCTTCGTCAACCTATCTGATTGGCATCCATGCCCCGTTTCAGGTCGTGACCTTTGGCCCTCTGCAATCTGTTGGCATGGCAGCAGAGCGAACTTGGGACTACAGCATCCTGACCCTGTCTGCGATTGGGGAGATTATTACCGGCGATCGCAGTTTGGATGATATGGGCGGGCCTGTGAAAATCGTCGATATGTCCAATCAGGTGGCCCAGCGTGGTGCCTTGGATCTGGTTGTCTTCATGGCGGTTCTGTCTATCAATTTGGGGCTGTTGAACCTGTTGCCTATCCCGATGCTGGATGGGGGGCACCTGATGTTCTATCTGATCGAGGCCGTGCGCGGAAAACCGATGAACGAGCGTATGCAGGAATATATGTTACGCGCTGGCCTGGCCTTGTTGTTGGGCGTCATGATCCTTGTGACCCTGAATGATCTGAAACTCCCCGCTTTGCTGGGCTTCTCTGGATAGCGGTCCTCTGACTTTTTGAGAACATAACGAATCCGGGCTAAGCAATTTGATTCATAGCGCATTTTCCGGTTTAATCTGGACTCAGTATAGGGTATGAACAGTGCATTGATCAGTGTAAGCTGAATCAGGTGAGTCTCGTTTTGTGTGCGGTTGCTTGAAAAAAGGGCGTGTGGGTGAGGAACAATTCCAACAACGGTTTCGGCCTTGAGATTGCGCAAGCGGACCTTGCGAGATTAGGTGTGACTGACGGACCTTATAAGGCTCCGCTAAAGGGTCACGCCGGGTCGCGTGGTGTGTTCCGGCTGGCCTGTGGATTTGTCGCGTTTCTTCTGCCGCTGACAGTTTCAATTGATCACGCCATGGCACAAACCGTGCCCCCAATTGTTGCCCCGCAGCCGCAGGGGACAGCACCGGGTGTCTCTGGGTCAGGCTCAAACACGGTTCAGCCCGGATCCCCGACGATCACGCGCATAGAAGTTGAAGGCACACAGCGGATCGAGCGTGAAACCGTTCTGTCCTATATCGGCGTGCGGGAAGGCGATCAGATCGATTCTCGCGGTGTGAACAACGCCTTGAAAACCCTGTTCGCCACTGGCTTGTTTGCCGATGTCAGCATGCAGATGAGCGGCAGCACCTTGGCCATTCGCGTGGTGGAAAACCCCATCATCAACCGCATTGCGTTTGAGGGGAACCAGCGTCTGGATGATGAAACGCTGCAGACGGAAACCCAATTGCGTCCGCGTGTTGTCTATACGCGCACCCGGGTTCAAACGGATGTTCAGCGAATCATTGATCTGTATCGGCGCAATGGTCGTTTCGCGGCAATGGTGGAGCCCAAGGTTATCCAATTGGAGCAGAACCGTGTCGATCTGGTCTTCGAAATTCGTGAGGGCGCATTAACGGGTATTGAAAATATCGGGTTCGTTGGGAATCGGTATTTCTCTGACAGCGCCTTGCGGGAAGTGTTGGTCACCAAGGAATCCCGTTGGTATCGCTTCCTGTCCAGTTCAGACACCTATGACCCAGACAAGCTGACCTTTGATCGTGAATTGCTGCGTCGTCACTATCTGGCCAATGGATTTGCTGATTTTCGTGTCTCCTCCGCAGTGGCCGAACTTTCGGAAGACCAGGAAAACTTTTTCATCACCTTCACGGTTGATGAGGGGCAGCGGTATAAGTTTGGTGAATTTGATCTGACGTCCAAGATTCCTGATATTGATCCGGAAACCCTTAAGCCCGTGATCGAGTTGGAAACCGGCGATTGGTACAATGCTGATGCCGTGGATGACACAATCGTCGCCATTACAAACGCCGTGGGCGATTTGGGCTATGCGTTTGTGGATGTCCGGCCCAACGTAAACCGCGATAATGAAGTACTCACAATTGATATCACCTTTGAAATTCAGGAAGCCCCGCGCGTTTTTGTGGAGCGTATTGAAGTGCGCGGCAATGTGCGCACCCTGGACGAGGTCGTTCGTCGCGAATTCCTGCTGGTGGAAGGCGATGCCTTTAACGCCACCAAATTGCGCCGCTCTCGCCAGCGTATTGAGGATCTGAATTTCTTCTCTAATGTTGAAGTGACCAACGTTCCTGGTTCTGACCCTGACAAGACCGTTGTGATGGTTGATGTTGAAGAACAGTCAACCGGGGAACTGTCCATCGGGGCAGGGTTCTCGACCGCCGATGGTGCCTTGGGTGAAATCCAGATGCGGGAACGCAATCTGCTGGGTCGGGGTCAAGATCTTCGCTTGGGGACAACACTGTCACAGCGCCGCACGACCATCGATTTCTCCTTCACCGAACCCTATTTCCTGGATCGGGAACTGGCCGCCGGATTTGACCTGTTCCATACAGTGATCGACCGGCAGGATATTGCCTCCTATGACAGTCAGGAAACCGGCGCGGGCGTTCGCCTTGGATATGATTTCAATGAAGACTGGCGGCAACAGGTTCGCTATCGCCTGTCCCAGGAAACCATTGAAAACGTTGATCCCAATGCCAGTACATTCGTGAAGGCGTCTGCTGGGGATGATCTTGTATCAACCTTTGGGCAGACACTTACCTATGATAAGCTGAACAGCCGTTTGGACCCGACAGATGGGTACCTTATCGCGCTGGGAACTGATCTTGCCGGTTTTGGCGGGTCTGTGCGTTTTCTTAAATCCACCCTGTCGGGATCCCATTATCTGCCGATTACCGATGAAATGCGTTTGGTGACCCGCGCTGAAGTCGGGTCATTGATTGGCTTGGGCGATGATATCCGCTTGAACGACCGCTTCCTGTTGGGTGGGGACAATCTGCGCGGTTTCGCAAATGGCGGGGCTGGCCCACGCGACTCAATCAGCGGTGACTCCCTTGGGGGGGAACGCATGGCGAATGGGTCACTTGAATTGGTATTCCCGCTTGGACTTCCGGATGAATTCGGTATCTCTGGTGCCGTCTTTACCGATGCTGGTTATCTTTCCGGGGTTGATTCCGGTGGAGCGAGCATTCAGGATACGGGATCAATACGCGCGTCAGTGGGGACCGGAATCAAATGGATCTCACCATTTGGCCCTATACGGGTTGATTTCTCCCAGGCCGTGTTAAAGGAAGATTTCGATGATACTGAAATTTTCCGCTTCAACTTCGGAACGAGGTTCTAACATGATCCGCTTTATGCCGCTATCAGCGGCTGGATTGGCCCTGATTATGGGGCTGATCACCGTTGGATACAGTGCCGTCACCCCTGTTATTTCGTATGCGCAAGATGTTGCCGCCCCCAAAATCGCTGTGCTGGATGTCCCGGAAATTGAGCGGCGGGCCCTTGTTTGGCAGGATTTGCGCGCCAAATTCAAGCAAGCAAATGAAGCGACGCTGACCGAATTGCGCCAAATGCAGGCCAGTCTGGAAGAGGACGGAAAGGCCTTGCAGCAACAGCAAGCCATTCTTTCCGCAGACGCTTTTGCCGCAAAGCGTAAGGAATTTGAAGAACGACTGCAGCAGTCCAACAAAAAGGCTGCGGAACGCAAGCAGGCGATGGAAAAAGCGTTGGCAGAAGCAAAAGGCCAAATCGTAACTTACTATCGCGAAATTGTTGGTGAAATCGCTACAAGTAATGGCATCAACTTGATCCTGGATCGCTCCCTGGGGGATCCAACCATCGTATTGGCGACCGATGATATCGAAATCACCGATATCGTGATTGAACGGCTGGATAAACGCGTTCAGACAATCGAATTCACCGTCCCTCCCGCCCAATAGCATCGACGGTTTATATGGCGGACAAACGATTCTTCCAGAAAGCCGGCCCGTTTTTGCTGAAAGAATTGGTCGATACCGTCGGCTGCGCCGTTGCGGATAACGCGCAAACGCATATTTCCATAAACGATGTTGCGACTCTGGATGGGGCCGGACCGGATACATTAAGTTTCTTTTTCAATCGGCGCTATAAGTCCGCACTTGGGAAAACCAAAGCGGGCGCTGTTTTGGTGACCAGGCAGGATGCTACACTCCTGCCATCCGAGACAATTGCCCTGATTTCCAAAGATCCTTATTACGATTTTGCACGCATTTCCCAACTGTTCTATCCACTTCCGCCTGTTGAGCCCTTTTTGCATCCAACGGCCCATATAGATGAAACTGCCACCATTGATCCCAGCGTCCGATTAGAAGCCGGGGCCAGTATCGCGGCGCATGTCGTGCTGGGGGCGGGCGTTGTGATCGGTGCCAATTCCGTTATCGATACAGGTGTTACCATAGGCGCGCACAGCCGAATTGGCCCCAATGTCTATATTGGCTATGCCGATATTGGGGAGGGGTGCCAGATTCTACCTGGTGCGCGCATCGGTACGCGCGGATTTGGTTTCGCGATGAGCGGTCGCGGGCATCTGGATATCCCCCAGACCGGCAGCGTTAGAATCGGAAACTATGTTGAAATTGGTGCCAATACGGCCATCGACCGTGGCATGGGCCCAGACACCGTAATTGGTGATGGCTGCAAGATTGATAACCTTGTCCAAATCGGGCACAACGTTGTCTTAGGACGCGGCTGTGTTCTGGCGGGGCAATCCGGTATTGCAGGCAGCACAAAGCTGGGCGATTTTGTGGCCTGTGGCGCGCAATCTGGCATTGCTGGGCACCTTACAATCGGCGACGGCGCACAAGTGGCGGCAAAGAGCGGCGTGATCGGCAATGTTGAGCCTGGGGAGAAGGTGGGCGGCTATCCCGCAACATCAATGCGCCAATGGCTGAAACAGCATGCATTTGTAACGGCGTTGATGCGTAAGGGGCAGAATAATAAATAAGAGATGAGCGAATCATGGATGACATAAAAACAGATTACTTGGATGACATTGATGTATTAAAGGTGATGGAGCGTATTCCCCATCGCTATCCATTTCTGATGATTGACCGAATTGATAATGTCGTGCCTTACGAAAGCGCCGTCGGTATCAAATGTGTGTCCATCGGGGAACCCCATTTTCAAGGACATTTCCCAGGAAAGCCTGTAATGCCAGGCGTTTTGATCATTGAAAGCATGGCACAGACTGCCGGCGTCATGGTCGTAACCAGCCTGGGCCCGGAATCTGAGGGGAAGCTGGTCTATTTCATGTCTATCGAAGAGGCGAAATTCCGTCGCCCCGTTGTTCCCGGCGACCGAATGGAAGTTCATGTCGTCAAAAAGCAGAACAGGGGCCAGGTGTGGAAGTTCCGTGGGGAAGCCCGTGTCGATGGCAAGGTCGTCGCAGAAGCTACATTTTCCGCCATGATACGGGATAAACCCTAGGGTCAGGACCCATTTAATGACCAATATCCATCCCAGCGCCATTGTTGATCCTTTGGCAACCTTGGCCGACAGCGTCCATGTGGGACCATTTTGCAGCATCGGCCCGAATGTCGTGTTGGAGGCAAACGTCCATTTGCATTCACACGTCGTGATCGATGGTCGCACGAAGATAGGGGAGGGGTCGGAAATCTTCCCCTTCGCCAGCATCGGTATGGCCCCACAGGATTTGAAGTATCGTGGGGAGGAGTCTTTCCTGGAAATCGGGAAGCGGAATAAGATCCGTGAATATGTGACGATGAATCCTGGAACTGAGGGCGGCGGATTGCTGACCCGGGTCGGGGATGATTGCCTGTTCATGGTGGGCGCGCATGTCGCCCATGACTGCCTGGTCGGAAATAATGTCATTCTGGCCAATAATGCGACCCTGGCAGGACATGTCACGGTTGGGGATTTTGCCATTATCGGCGGCTTGTCAGCGGTCCATCAATTCGTCCGTATCGGCCCCCATGCCATGATTGGCGGCATGTCTGGCGTTGAAAATGATGTCATTCCCTATGGTTCCGTAATGGGCGATCGGGCCAGCCTGTGCGGATTGAATGTGGTTGGCCTGAAGCGACGCGGCTTTGATAAAGAAACCATCCACAGGATGCGGTCTGCCTATCGCATGCTGTTCGCGGATGAAGGCACGATCAAGGAACGTGTCGCAGATGTCGCTGAAATCTTTGGCACGGACGAGGCTGTGAAACAGATCGTGGATTTTGTGCAGGCGCAATCCAGCCGTGGACTGACGCAACCGCGTTCCCTTGGGCAGGCGGACTAGCCGAATAACAGGATTGGACTTCGCCATGGTGCCCTTTGAAAAACTGGGAATAGTGGCGGGACGCGGGGATCTGCCGCTAAAGGTCGCTCAACGTGCCAGCAGCATGGGGGTGGGTGTCACGGTCCTGATCTTGAAGGATCAGGCCGACCCGACCCTGTATCAGGACCAATATGCCTGTCACATTATTCGTATGGGCGCCGCCCAGGCCTCCATCGATCTGGTCCGCAGTCTTGGCATTCGTGATCTGGTCTTTGTTGGCGCGGTTAATCGCCCCTCTCTGTTTGAACTGCGCCCAGATAAAAAGGCCCTGACCATTGTGGGCAGCAGCCTTATGAAACTGGGTGATGACGGGCTTTTACGCTCCGTGATATCCTATCTGGAAGAGAAAGAGGGGCTGATCGTTCATCCGATCCACACCATCCTGGATGATATCATGCCGGAAACCGGACAATTGGGCGCGCTTGCGGTGCCATCAGAAGTACAGGCGGATATCGATAAGGGCTGCGCCGTCCTGAATGCCATGGCTGGACTGGATATCGGCCAGGCGGTTGTGGTTCAGAATGGCGTTATACTGGGTGTCGAAGCAGCGGAAGGGACGGATTCCCTGATTGAACGCTGTGGCCATTTAAAGCGCGCAGGACGGGAAGGCGGACCCGGACCCGTTCTGGTCAAACTGAGCAAAAGACAACAGACAGAGCGCGCGGATTTGCCGACCATTGGTCCGAATACAATCAGCGCCGCCGCCAGGGCAGGGTTTTCCGGCGTAGTCATCCAGGCGGGTCGCAGCCTGTTGGTGTCCAAGGCCGAAACGATCGCAGCCGCGGATGCTGCTGGTCTGTTTCTATTGGCCGTGACGGATGGGAACGACACACAGTGACGATGCCGTCGCGCCCCTTAAAGGTTTTCATTTCCGCAGGGGAAGTTTCCGGTGACATTCTGGGGGGGCGGTTGATTGCCGCCCTGAAAGCCTTGTCGCCCCATGGTGTTGAACTGCAGGGGATTGGCGGACCGGAAATGGAACGGGAGGGGTTGCACAGCCTGTTTCCCCTATCCGATCTGGCGATCATGGGGGTGATTGAGATCCTGCCGCATATCCCGAAACTAAAGCGCAGGATTGCCCAGGCGGCTGAGGCGGCGATCCAATTTGATCCAGATGTCATGGTGACGATTGATGCGCCTGGCTTCAACAAGCGCCTGGCGCGCGCCTGTGGGGACACCACATGGCCCAAAATCCACTATGTCGCGCCCACGGTCTGGGCCTGGCGGCCCAAGCGGGTTCATGCCTTCAAGGCCTTGTTCGACCGCTTGCTGTGCCTGTTGCCGTTTGAGCCCCCTTATTTTCAGGCCGTTGACCTGAAGGCAGATTTTGTTGGTCACTCCATTCTGGAAAGTGGCGCTGACAAAGGGGATGGTGCCGGATTCAGGCAACGGTTTGGCATTGCCCCGGATGCATCGGTTCTGTGTGTGCTGCCCGGTTCCAGACGCGGCGAAATGGAGCGATTACTGCCCGTGTTTAAGGATGCTGTCGCGAAAACACAGGTGAAGCATCCAGGCTTGCATGTGATTATCCCGGCCGTGCCGCATCTGGCACAAGCGATCAAGGCGCATATAGCAGGCTGGCCGGTTACTGTGACGGTTCTGGAGGACCAGACACAGAAATATGATGCCATGGCGGCGTCAAATGCGGCACTGGCGGCCTCTGGTACCGTCGCCCTGGAGCTGGCCTTGGCGCGGGTACCAACGGTCATAGCCTATAAGATCAATGGACTGACCCATTTTCTGGTGCGGCGCTTAATCAAAACGAACTATGCCCATTTGCTGAACATTCTGGCGCAACGCGAAATCGTGCCAGAGCGCATTCAAAGCGACTGTCAGCCAGGACAATTGGCCCAGGATATTGATGCCCTTTTCGGCCCGTCTGGCACGCAACAGGCGGCACTGCTGGCACCGTATCTGGACCAGTTGAAACCACCGGGAGAGGATGCGCCAAGTGTGGCGGCCGCCCGCATGGTCCTTGCCAGTCCGACCATAAAAAACGCGGCCCAACAATAAGTTGAGCCGCGTTCTTAATGTCAGATAATTGCGTATTAACGCTTATCTATTTCGATAAAGTCGCGACGGTCCGACCCCAGGAACAACTGACGCGGACGCCCGATCTTTTGATGCGGATCTGCGATCATTTCATTCCATTGGGCGACCCAGCCAGTGGTGCGGGCCAGGGCGAACAGAACCGTAAACATGCTGGTTGGGAAGCCGATTGCCTTCAGAATGATGCCTGAATAGAAATCCACATTCGGGAACAGCTTGCGGCTGACGAAATACTCATCTTCCAGCGCGATACGCTCCAATTCCTGAGCGATTTCCAACAGCGGGTCATTCACACCCAGTTCCGCCAGAACTTCATCACAGCTCTTTTTCAAAACGCCCGCACGCGGGTCATAATTCTTATAGACACGGTGACCAAAGCCCATCAGGCGGAACGGATCATCCTTGTCCTTGGCACGCTCAATGAATTTGGGGATGTTCTTCACATCGCCAATCTGTTCCAGCATGTTCAAGACGGCTTCGTTTGCGCCGCCATGGGCCGGGCCCCACAGGGACGAGATACCAGCAGAAATACAGGCAAAGGGGTTCGCCCCGGAAGAGCCTGCGATGCGCACCGTTGATGTCGACGCATTCTGTTCATGGTCTGCATGCAGGATGAAAATGCGGTCCATCGCCCGTTCAACAGCCGGGGACAGGATATATTCTTCCGCAGGCACGCCAAAGGTCATGCGCATGAAATTCGCGGTATAGCTCAGGCTGTTATCGGGATACATGAACGGCTGGCCGATTGGATATTTATACGCCATCGCCGCAATGGTCGGCATTTTTGCGATCAGCCGGTGAGAGGCGATCATGCGCTGTGCTGGATCGTTGATATCCGTGGAGTCATGATAGAACGCGCTTAAGGCACCAACCACGCCGACCATAATCGCCATCGGGTGGGCATCGCGTCGGAAACCGCGATAGAAATACAGCAATTGTTCATGCACCATCGTGTGATAGGTGATGGTGTGCTTGAACGTCTCGTTTTCTTTCTTATTGGGCAATTCGCCGTGCAACAGCAAATAGCAGACTTCCATGAATTCACAGTTTTCCGCCAGATCTTCGATTGAATAGCCGCGGTGCAGCAGAACACCTTCGTCGCCATCAATATAGGTAATTGCGCTGTCGCAAGAGGCGGTAGAGGTGAAGCCTGGATCATAGGTGAAATAGCCGGTCTGACCATAAAGCTTTCTGATATCGATCACTTTCGGGCCAACAGACCCGCTCATCACAGGCAATTCCCAGCTCTTGCCCGTCGCATTATCGGTCAGGGTCATTGTATGCTGTTTTTTATCGCTCATGCTGGAACCTCCTAATTATCAATGTGCCCAATCTGTATTGCCGTTGGCCCCATCAGGATAGGGCAGGGCTATAAATGAGCATTATCGTCGCTTTGGTGCGGAACACTACAAGGTAATGACGCAGCGCACAATATGGCGAAGTTGCCTACAGATTTATGACTCTACTGGAACCGCAGCAATCCGGGCCAAACATTCATCACGTCCCAGGACAAACAGCACTTCCATTAGGTCAGGAGAGGCATTGCTGCCTGTCACAGCCCCCCGGATCGGTTGGGCAACCTTGCCAAAACCAAGGCCTTTCGCGTCGCAATAGGCCTGCATCGCATCATGCAGGGACTCTGTTGTCCAGGGCGACAGGGTGGACAGGACCTGATCGGCAAAATCCTTGGCGATTGCCGGGCCATCGCCCGAAACCAGTTTTGCCGCCTTCGGATTTTCCAAGGGGAAGCGGGGGCGTTGAACATAAAATCGCGCCGCATCGGCCAATTCGGGCAGGGTGCTGGCCCGCTGTGTCAGGCCAGGCATACCGGCGGCCAGGCGTTCAATCATGTCCGCATTATCGGCGACATCCAGGGCGGGTGCGATCATTTTGGCCAATCGCACAGGATCGGCCTGTCGCAGATAATGCGCATTCAAATTCTGCATACGCTGAAAATCCATGCGGGACGGGGACCGCCCCACAGAATCCATATCAAACCAGGCAATTGCCTGTTCTTCGGAGATGATTTCCTCGTCGCCATGGGACCAACCCAGGCGCAGCAGATAATTCTTCAGGGTCTCCGGCAGATAGCCCATTTCCCGATACTGCTCCACCCCCAAAGCGCCATGCCGCTTGGACAGCTTCGCCCCATCCGGGCCATGGATCAGGGGGATATGGGCAAAGGCTGGAACGTCCCAACCCGCTGCAACGAACAGGTGATGCTGGCGGAAGGCATTGACCAGATGGTCATCCCCCCGGATCACATGGGTCACCCCCATATCGTGATCATCCACGACAACAGACAGCATATAGGTCGGCGTGCCATCGCCCCGCAGCAGGATGAAATCATCCAACTGATCATTTTCAATCGTCACATCACCCTGAACCAGGTCATGGATGGTCGTGCTGCCACCATCGCGGGGCATTTTGATGCGGATTACCGGATCAACGCCCGCCGGTGCCGTCGCCGGGTCCCGGTCCCGCCAGGTCCCGTCATAGGGCGTTTTGCGGCCTTCGTCCTTCATTCTCTCGCGCATCGCGACCAGTTCATCTGGTGTGCAATAACAATAATAGGCATGTCCTTTAGCCAACAGATCACGCGCAACCTGGGCATGGCGCGCGGCCTGGCTGGATTGCATCAGAATGTCGCCATCGCCTTCCAGGCCAAGCCACGACAGGCCGTCCTTGATCGCGTCTATCGCTTCCTGGCTGGATCGTTTCTGATCGGTATCTTCAATGCGCAGCTTGTATTGGCCGCCATGATGCCGGGCATATAAATAGTTGAACAAGGCCGTGCGCGCGCCGCCAATATGCAGAAACCCGGTCGGAGAGGGGGCAAAGCGCGTAACAACAGTCATGGTCACTCCTAAAATGAGATCGTGATATAGCAAATGCGTGTGTCCTTTAGCACAGCAGCCACCCGTTGGGCAAAGCCTGGAAAAGTATCTCGCCAGCCATGATCTATCGCTCTATGGTGGCATTCTGGCGGGGGGACACCATGAACAGCGGTCATTTCAAAGGCCAAAACGCAGCGTCGTTTATGCGGCGGGATAAAACCCTTTCCGCTCGTTTCTGGCAGAACGCCCTTGCTGCAACTCTGGCAGGGGAGCGGGATCGGTGGGCTTTGTGGTGCCCGGTTTTCTTTGGAGTTGGCATTGCCGCATACTTCTCCTTGCCCATAGAGCCACCCCTTTTGCCCCTTATGCTCTGCAGCGTTCTGGCGGGCCTGATGACGGGCGTCGCGCATTGGATGGGGGCACCGCGCCTTTCTGGAATTCTGATCCTGCTGCTGTTTGCCCTATTCGGGCTGACCTATAGCGTATGGAAAACACAATCCGTGGCCGCCCCAGTTCTGGAGCGCGCGCAGGTCTTTCCGGGGATGAGCGGTCGTGTCACCGCTGTGGAGACATTCCCCGATGGTGCCCGCATTCGGTTGCAGGACCTGGACTTTGGCTGGCGTGGGCGGCGTAATCCATCGCCGGATGTGGTGCGCATCAAGCTTCGGGCCGGGGCGTATCCTGAAATTGGGGATCGGGTCCGCCTGATGGCCCGACTGTCGCCGCCGCCCAGACCATCTTATCCAGGTGCCTATGATTTCGCCCGTGTGGCCTGGTTTGATCGATTGGGGGCTGTTGGGTTCAGCCTGTCGGATTGGGAAAAAGTTCCGCGCCTTTCAGAACCAGATGTCTCGGAAATTGCCCATATCGCGATACAGCAAACCAGGATGAATGTTTCCGCCGGGTTGCAGGCTGCGCTGCCTGGCATACGGGGCGGGGTCATGGCCGCCCTGTTGACCGGGGATCGCGCCGCCGTGCCGGAACCAGTTCTGGAAGACCTGCGCCAGTCAGGCCTGGCCCATTTGCTGGCCATTTCAGGACTGCATATCGGCATGATCGCGCTGATCGTTTTCGCGACCCTGCGGTTCCTTTTTGCCCTGCGGGAATCCTGGGCACGGGATCTCCCGATTAAAAAATGGGCAGCATTCGGGGCCTTGGTCGCATCCTTTGGCTATCTTTTGCTTTCTGGCGCGACGGTTCCGACCCAACGGGCCTTTCTGATGACCGGACTGGTTCTGGTGGCGATCTTAACCGATCGACAGGCGATTTCCATGCGATTGGTTGCCTTTGCCGCCATGGTCGTGCTGTTGATCGCGCCACAGGGCCTGAGCGGCCCCAGCTTCCAATTGTCCTTTGCCGCCGTGATCGCCCTGGTCGCAGTTTATGAAAGCTATCGATTTGGGGGTGGGAAACAGGATGGGGCGCGCGGATGGGGCAGAAAATTCATCTTCTATATGGCGGCGGTGTGCCTGACCACGGTGATCGCGGGGGCGGCAACGGCCCCGTTTGCGATCCATCATTTTGGCCGGATTGCGCATTATTCGGTCCTGGCCAATCTCATTGCCGTGCCAATCGTCACCTTTTGGGTCATGCCAATGGGGTTGCTGAGTCTGTTGGTGATGCCCTTCGGACTGGAAGCATGGCCTCTAGCGGCGGCGGGATGGGGGATTGGGGCGGTGCTGACCATTGCCCATTGGGTCGCGACACTCCCCGGTGCCACCGGACACTTGCCGCCCATGACCGGCTGGGGGCTGGCCTGCGTCACTTTGGGCGGGTTATGGGCTGCAATCTGGCGGCAACGATGGCGATATCTGGGGGTGCCTTTCGTGATTGTCGGGCTGGCCTCCCCCCTGTCACAGCCCATGCCCTTGGTGCTGTTCCATGAAACCACGGATCAGGCGGGCATTGTCTGGCAGGGCAGATTGTGGGTTGAATCCACACGGCGCGATAAATTCACCCTGTCCGTATGGCAGGAAAAGACGGCGCTGCCATTGGGGGGCGATTGGCAGGACCTGATGACCTTAAGGGAAACGCCCCTGAAATGCGACCCTTTGGGATGCAGCCTATACATTTCCCTCTCAGACGGTCGGGCAGGGGTGTTTGCCTTCACACAGGACCCAAGGGCGGTTGCCGAAGATTGCCTACAGGCCGATGTGACGCGGCTGCCCATTGTTCCCCATCCCAGCCTGTGCCGGGAACGTGCGGCGATTACCCCGGCTGACCTATACCGCGAAGGCGTGCATGTGATCTATGACGGCAAGCCACATGTTGCCATAAAAACGGTAGAGGCCGCCCGGGGACACAGACCCTGGACCAAATCCGGATTAATCAGCCAACAGTTTGTGGATTAATATTTCCGCAACAAACCGACCAGCCGGCCCTGAACATTTACCTGATCCGGGCGATAAATACGGGTTTCGTAATTCTGGTTGGCGGGTTCCAGGGCAACACTTTCCCCCTTGCGGCGCAGGCGTTTCAGGGTGACTTCCATCCCTTCAACCAAGGCAACGACGATATCGCCATTGCTGGCATGTTCCGTGCGCTCAATGATTACAGTATCCCCGTCCAGGATTCCGGCATCGATCATCGAATCCCCCTCGACCTCCAGCGCATAGTGATCGCCGCGCCCCAACAGGGTGGCGGGCACATCAACCAGCATGGAATGATCGCGCAGCGCCTCAATCGGCGTTCCGGCGGCGATCCGGCCATACAGGGACAGTTGAACGGTGTTTCCGCCGCCACGCATCATGGACCGTTTGCTGCCAATTTCCTTCTGGCGCAGCATTTCGACGCGGCGATTGCGGATCGGCAATTGCTCCGGCGTCGAATTTTCTGGCAGGCGCACAACTTCCAGGGCCCGGGCGCGGTTGGGCAGGCGTCGCAGGAACCCGCGCTCTTCCAGCCCCGTGATCAGGCGGTGAATCCCAGACTTTGACTTCAGGTCCAATGCTTCTTTCATTTCCTCAAAAGAAGGGGATACCCCCGAATCCTGAAGCTTGTCATGAATGAACATCAGGAGTTCATATTGTTTCCGGGTCAACATCTTGTTCTTCTCCTGTTCATGGGGCGCAGCGGCGCTCTGACCGTGATTGACTGGTCTATGGACTAATTTTGTTCGCGCTCTGTGTCAAGGGGTAAAATTAGAACAAATGTTCTCTTTAGCGGGTATATGTTCCCCTAAAAGCTCAAATACCCGCCAGAAAACAGCATGATTTCAACAGGTTGCCCCGCAACTGCGGCTGGGGCATGCGGTAGGCGCCGAACCAGGCAGTCTGCTGCCGCCAGACGCCGCATCATGGAACTGTCCTGACGCTGAAACGGCTCTGCGACCAGAAAACCATCCGAATCGCGGCGCAGGGTAGCGCGCATATAGTCTTCCCGCTGATCATTCTGAGCAAGGTTAGTGCCCAGGCGTGCTGTTTCGAATACCGGGTCTGTATCCGACAAGCCGCCAAGGCGCGCCAGGGCAGACTGTCCAAACAACAGAAAGCAGACCAGCGCAGAAACCGGATTGCCCGGTAACCCCAACATCGGCATGTCGTTTAACAGGCCAAACATCAGGGGCTTGCCCGGTCGCATGGCAATTTTCCAGAAATCCAGTTTCAGGCCGACATCCTGCAACACACTGCCGACCAGATCATGCTTGCCGACCGACGCGCCGCCCGTCGTCAACAACAGGTCATGGCCCGCAGCATGATGCGCCAGGGCTTTCAGCGCGTCCGGGTCATCCGCCGCAATGGGCAGCAGCGTTGGCACGCCCCCCGCTGCGGTAATCGCGGCCGCCAGGGCGGGCCCATTGGAACTGACAATCTGATTGGGCCCCAGCGGATCGCCAGGCATGGCAATTTCATTGCCTGTGGACAGGATCGCGATGCGGGGTTTTCGATATACCGACAGCCAGGGAATATTCATTCCGGCGATTGTGCCAATATCCCGCGCGGTCAGGCGATAGCCTGCGGGGATTAATTCATCGCCTTCGGCAAAATCCAAACCGGCCTTGCGCACATAGGTGCCGGTGCGCGCGCATTCCCGGATGGTAACCGTGCCGGTCTGTTCGTCCGCATCCGCGTCTTCCTGAATGACGATCGTATCGGTCCCGACGGGCAGGGGGGCACCGGTAAAAATCCGCACACAATGACCCGCAGGCACCTCTGTCTCATAAGATGCGCCTGCTGCAACCTCCGCAACGACTGTCAGGGTGACCGGCACCGTCTGGACATCCGCACCGCGCACGGCATAGCCATCCATGGCAGATACATCCTTTGGCGGCTGTGTGCGGCGCGCCAGCAAAGGGGTGGCCGTGACCCGGCCGAGTGCCTGATCCAGCGATACGGTTTCAATCCCAACCGGCGTCAGGGCTGACCGAATGCGTTCACGGGCCTCAGCAACAGAAATCATCAGGAATTTGTCTCCGCAACCCGATATTCCCCTGATTTGCCGCCCGCTTTATGGACCAGATGGATATCGGTAATCTGCATCGATTTATCGATGGCCTTCACCATGTCATAGACGGTCAGTGCCGCCACGGAAACCGCAGTCAGGGCTTCCATCTCGACACCGGTTCGGCCTTTCAGCTTGGCCGTCGCTTCAATCCTGACCGCAGAACTCTCCTCATCCAGGCTCAGGAAGACCTTTACCGATGTCAGGGCCAGGGGATGACATAGCGGGATTAAGTCCGGCGTGCGCTTTGCCCCCATAATGCCGGCCAATTGCGCGACCGTCAGGGGGTCACCCTTTTTTACGCGGCCTTCTTTGATTGTCGCCAGGGTTTCTGGCGTCATACGCACCAAACCACGGGCCGTTGCGGTGCGTTCCGTCTCCCCCTTGTCGGAGACATCGACCATCACCGCATTGCCGTTCGCGTCAAAATGGGTCAGTTCCGCCATGGGTCAGGCCGCCTGTGCCCGGGTCAAAAGGGCCTGCGTGGCAGCGGTCACATCTTCCTGACGCATTAGGGATTCGCCAACAAGGAAACGCATCGCGCCGACTTTCTCCATCCGCGCCAGATCTGCAGGCCCATACAGACCGCTTTCGGCCACAAGTACCTTGTCCTTTGGCACCATTTTTGACAGTTCCTCAGTAACCTTAAGATCAACCTCTAAGGTTTTGAGATTGCGATTATTTATGCCGATAAGAGGGGACTTTAACTGCAAGGCACGCTGCATTTCTTCCTCATTATGGACTTCGATCAGGACATCCATACCCAGTTCATGGGCCAGGGTTTCCAACTCAATCGCAACCTTGTCCGTCAGGGCCGCCATAATCAGCAGGATGCAATCCGCCCCCAGGGCGCGGGCCTCATAAACCTGATAGGGGTCCAGCATGAAGTCCTTGCGCAGAACCGGCAGGGTCACGGCCATGCGGGCCGCACTGAGATATTGATCCTTGCCCTGGAAATAAGGCTCATCCGTCAGGATGGACAGACAGGCCGCGCCGCCTTTCTGATAGGCCCTGGCCAGGGCGGCTGGCGCAAAATCGGCTCGAATCAACCCTTTGGACGGGGAGGCCTTCTTAATTTCAGCAATCAGCGCATAGTCACCCGCCGCGACCTTTCTGCTCAATGCATCGGCAAAGCCACGCGGGGCAGGGGCGGTTTCAGCCTGGGCCCGAATATCCGATTCCGGCACAGTTTTCTTGCAGGCCTTGATATGGTTGCGCTTATCAGCACAGATTTTGGCCAGGACGTCGCTCATCCGGCTTTTCCCTCTTTTGGATAGTCATTGGTGATGGCCACCAATGTGGTTAGCGTCTGTTTCGCGCGGCCTGAATCGATGCTGTCGCCCGCTTGTTTGGCACCGTCTTTCAGGTCTGCCGCCTTCCCCGCAATCAACAGCGCGGCCGCAGCATTGAATACCACAATATCACGATAGGCAGACGGCGTCCCGTCCAGCAGCGCCATGATGGCTTTGGCATTGAACTCTGGTGTACCGCCCAGCAGATCCGTCAAATCGGCAACAGGCAGACCAATGTCAGCCGGGGAGATTTCAAATGTGGTAACCGTGCCATTCTCCAACGATGCGACACGGGTTGGCCCGGTCGTGCTGATTTCATCCATGCCGCTGTGCCCATGCACGACCCAGGCGCGCTCTGCCCCCAGATCGCCCAGGGTTTCTGCCATTTTCTCGATGAATTCAGGGCGGAAACAGCCAATCAGATAGCGCTTCACCAAGGCCGGATTGGATAGGGGTCCCAAAATATTGAAAATTGTGGGAACGCCCAGCTCCACCCGGGTTGGCATGACATTGCGCATCGCCCCATGGTGGCGTGGTGCGATCATAAAGCCGATGCCGGCTTCTTTGATGGATCGTTCGATATTGGGGAAGGGACAATCCAGATCGACCCCCAACTGTCCCAACGCATCCGCCGTGCCGGACCTGGACGACGCCGCGCGATTGCCGTGTTTGGCGATGGGCACACCACAGCCCGCGACAACCAGGGCGGCGGCAGTCGATACATTCAGGGTTCCCAGCTTGTCACCGCCGGTCCCAACAATATCCATGGCATTGTCTGGTGCATAAATGCGGGACACCTTGGCGCGCATCGTCCGTGCCGCTCCGGTGATTTCCTCCACAGTTTCACCGCGCAGGCGCAGGGCTGCCAGGAATCCGCCCATCTGGGACGGGGTCGCATCGCCGGACATGATGATATCGAAGGCGCGTTCCGCCTCTGGCACGCTCAGGGTTTCGCCGCCAACGACTTTCCCGATCAGTTGTTTCATATCCTGCAGGTCGGCTGCCATGCCAAATCCCCCTAATTCCGCGTTCTTTTTAAGAAATTGGCCAAGATTTCATGACCATGTTCCGACGCTATGCTTTCTGGATGAAATTGCACGCCGTGCAATGGATAGGTTTTATGCTCCATGCCCATGATCACGCCATCATCGGTGCGCGCGGTCACGGTGAAACAGTCCGGCAGATCCCGTTCCGCCACCACCAGACTATGATAGCGCGTCGCCTTCAGCCGATCCGGCAGACCTTCAAACAAACCTTGCCCGGTATGTGAGACTTCAGAGACCTTGCCATGCATGGGCGCAGGGCCGCGCTCAACCGTTGCCCCATAGGCATATCCGATGGATTGATGCCCCAGACAGACCCCCATCAGGGGCACATTATTTTCTGCCGCAGCCTTGATCAGGTCCAGACAGATGCCAGCCTTTGGCGGGTCGCAGGGACCGGGTGAAATGACAATGCCTTGCGGTTTCAGGCTCATCGCCGTTTCAACATCAATTCTGTCATTGCGATGAACCACACATTCCGCCCCCAAATCCCCCAAAAAATGGACCAGGTTATAGGTGAAGCTGTCATAGTTATCGATCAAGAGATACATGGGCCCAATCCAAGCGGGTAAGGACCTGTCGGCCCAAAAGTGATAAGATGTTCGCGTTATAGCAAGCGTTCCGGCGTGGGAAAAGACATCTGGCAAAGGATCGGCCCCGACGCACTGCCTGGGCTACTAAAGAATAACCGCAGAGAGCCCAGAGAAGACGCGAAGGACGCTGAGAAGCTGGTATTCCGCTTTCCACCTTCAGCACCCCTCTCATCCTGAGGAGGCGCATACGCGCCGTCTCGAAGGATGCGCTGTAAGTTCGGTGCTTACAGAGGGCTCACCCTTCGAGACGCTGCGCTCCTCAGGGTGAGGGGGGGCTCGCAATACCGTCATCCCGGACTTGATCCGGGATTCAGGGCAAAAAGCGCGATTGGTGCGTGCTGCCCTGGACTCCCGCCTTCGCGGGAGAGACGAGCTTGCATTTGCCTTCGCGCCCTCTGCGTTCCTCCGCGCCCTCTGCGTTCCCCACTGTCGTCACCCCCGGACTTGATCCGGGATCCAGGGCGGCAGGTGCAGTGGGGCGGGGATGTCCGCCTGTGTGGATAGGACTCAACAGGCTTGACCTCATGGTCAGACAGCATCACATGCCAGTCCCTTGCCTTTGTCTGTCCGACGGCTTTAGACTCACCACCAACAGCGTCTGGCATTTGCGGTCAGGCCCAGATTTTGGATATGCCTTATGGCGAAAGCATCACAAAAAAAAGGCAAGGGAACGTCTGGGGCGCGCATTCGTCACGCGGCCCATCCTTTGCCATGGTTCCGGACCACCCGGTTTCTGTACAGTGCGGTCGTTGGTGGGGTTCTGGTTATAGGGATAGTGGTAGGGACTGGGCTTGGTTTATGGCTGTCGCCCTCTGGAACGGGGACGTCCCCCCAGTCTACGGTTCCGATCCGTCAGAGTGATATCGACGACGTGACCCTGCCGAAAGGTCCGCCTTTACCGGTCATCGTACAGGGATCTGAAACCGCAAAACGCCTGTATGAAGAAAGCCTGGCAAATCAACCAGAAGCGCTGCGCCCGAATCCGAATGAAGCCCCAGCGCAGGCGGCGAAACCTGACCTGATCGCAGCACTTCCCGCCCCCCTGGCATTGCCAGACCCAGAACCAGCGACCCCAGAGAACTCAAAACCGGAAACCGGAATTTCGGACGCGCCCGCTGTGGTCGATCCTGGCCCCATGGCCGATCCGAATACCTGGCTTGCCAATGCGGTGCCACTGACGCCCGATCCTGGCATGCCCATGATAGCGCTGATTTTTGATGATCTGGGCATTGATCAGGCCCACAGCCGCCAGGCAATTAATCTGCCAGCACCGCTGACCCTGGCGTTTCTGACCTATGGTCATCATTTGCAGGAAATGGTAACCGCTGCGCGCCAAAGGGGCCATGAGATTTTGGTTCATTTTCCCATGGCCCCGCTGGACCTTAGCGTTGATCCCGGCCCCAATGCGCTGCAAAGGGAATTGGGGCCCCAGGAAATCCTGCGGCGCCTGGATTGGGGGCTGTCCCAGTTTTCCGGCTATATCGGGATCAACAATCATATGGGCAGCCGTTTCACGGCGGACTCAGAGGGTATGCGCCTTGTCCTGAGCGAATTAAAGCGACGCGGTTTGATTTTCGTCGATTCGGTTACGACCTCGGGCTCTAAAGGATACAGCACCGCCGCCGCACTGGGGATGCCCTACGCCGTGCGGGATGTTTTTCTGGATAATACGATTGATCCCGATGCAATCCGTAAGCAATTGAGCCGGGTTGAAGACACCGCCAGACGCCAGGGCTATGCCATCGCCATCGGTCACCCGCATCCAGAAACACTGGCGGTCGTGTCGGAATGGATGAAGACCGCGCGTGCGCAGGGATTTCAACTGGTCCCGGTTTCAACCATAATACGCCTGCAACAAGGCTCACCGCGCAGTTAGGGGGCAGTTAGGGGGCAGTTAGGGGATTTGGGGCCGCCAACAAAGTTCGCTGTGCACTTGTTCTCAGCGCTCCGCTATTGCTTCTCCACCCCTTTGGCAGCGTTCCAGTGTCGGTCCAACTCGGCCAGGGGCACATCCTCGATGCGTTTTCCTTCGGCCGCGACGGCCGCTTCAATGGCGCGGAACCGCATCTCAAATTTCCGGTTGGTGCGGGCCAGGGCTTTTTCAGGATCGACTTTCAGCATGCGGGCCAGATTGGCGGCGACAAAGAGAATATCGCCCATTTCGTCTTCCAACCGGTCCGGGTCGCCGCCTTCCGCGATGACTTCCTTTAATTCTTCGACTTCTTCTTCCAAGTCGCGGAAGACTTCGCTGGGTTCCGACCAGGTGAAGCCAACTCTTGCCGCGCGTTTGGAGAGTTTCTCAGCCCGGATCAGGGCGGGAAGGGCGCGCGCCACCCCGGACAGGGCGCTGTCATCCTGACCCTTTTGCGCCCGTTCAGCGGCCTTGGTTTCTTCCCAGCTTGCCTTGACCTTGTCAGGTGTATCCGCGCCATCTGTTCCAAAGACATGGGGGTGACGGCGGATCATCTTGTCCGTGATCGCGCCTGCGACCGCATCAAAGTCGAAGCTGCCTTCCTCCTGTGCCATGCGGGCATGGAACACGACCTGCAGCAACAGATCGCCCAGCTCGTCCTTCAGATCGTTACGGTCGCCGCGCTCGATCGCGTCTGCGACCTCATAAGCTTCTTCGATCGTATAGGGGGCGATGGTGCTGAAATCCTGTTGCAGATCCCAGGGACAGCCGCCATTGGGATCGCGCAATCTGGCCATGACCGCCAGCAGGCGATCAATATTGGAAGTGTCGGTCATGGGGTTCCTTACAGATACCAGTCATATTCACGGGGCAGGGCGGCAGACAGCAGGTCCTTGAATTCATTCTCTTTCACGGTCTTGTACATCTGTACATAATCCGCCCCCAGATAGTCGCTGAGGATCGGGGCATCCTGCAATCGCTCCAGCGCGTGCCAGATCGTCAGGGGCAGGCGCGGGTCGACCTCTTCGCCGGCATTGCCCGCGCGCGCCTCACTCATCGGCTCCAACTTGTTCGACAGGCCATGATGAACGCCTGCCAGAACGCTGGCCAAGGCCAGATAGGGATTGGCATCCGCGCCCGCGACCCGGTGTTCAATCCTTTTGGCCTGTCCCCGCCCGGATGGAATGCGGAAGGCGACAGATCGGTTGTCATAGCCCCAATCCAGTGTGACCGGCACAAACAGGTTGGGCGCGAACCTTCGGAACGCATTCAGATTGGGCGCAAAGATCGCCATGGATTCCGGCATGGCTGCCTGCAACCCCGCCATGGCCCGGCGCATCTGGACTTCATCCGTGTCCGTTTCTTCATGGAAGATGTTATGCCCATCTTTGTCGCAGAAGCTCATATGGACATGCAGGCCGGACCCGGATTCTTCCAGGAAGGGTTTGGACAGGAAGGTCGCTTCCATGCCAAAGGTCCGTGCGACGGCGCGCACGGTGCGCCGCAGCAGGCAGGCATGATCCGCTGCTGCCATGGCATCGGCCACATGGGTCAGGTTCAATTCAAACTGTCCCGGCGCAAATTCACCCGACGCGATGGAGGCCGGGACACCTTGGGCCGCACAGGCATCGGTAATCGCCGTCAGGATCGGGGCATATTCTTCCAGCGCCTCAATACTGTAGACCTGATTGGCGCGGGCCGTGCGACCGGTCAGCGGAGATTTAACGGGCAGGGGCCCACCATCCTGTGTCCGGTCCATGTCGATCAGATAAAATTCCAGTTCCAGCGCGACCACCGGTGTGATGTTCAGGTCTGCAAAACGGTCCACAACACGGCGCAGAACCTGACGCGGCTCGAACGGGACAATGTCACCGGTCTGGGGGAGGCGCATTTCCAGCAGCACCTGTGCTGTGGGTTCCGATGCCCAGGTAACAGGTGCAAGAGTGCCAGGGATCGGCAGGGCCAGCGCATCCGGATCGCCATCCGACACGCCAAGCCCCATCGGATCACTGGTATTGCCCGTCGCATCCAACAGCGACACCGCCGCACACATTGTCAGTCCATCCGCATACAGCTTGTCAATGTCCTGGATCGGATAGCGCTTTCCCAGGGGAAATCCGCACAGATCAAAGATAAACGCATCGATGTATTTCGTGTCGGGATGGGCGGCCAGGAAGGTGGCAATTTCGCTATTATTCGAAGGCTTTGGCATGTGGACTTATCCATTTAATATGTCGGATGTGCACACAGTTTAGGGAGAATGACCTTACCCGTCGAGGCCTAGTCCGGAATTGCTTGGCTTTTGCGTGCTGTCTTCAGGCACGGGGCTTGGTTCGACCGGATACCAGAATGCCAGCCAGGGTTATAACCGCCATGCCTATCACGGTCGTAACAGACGGGATCTCTGCAAAGAACAGGAACCCCCAGACGGCGGCAAAAACCAGATAGCTATAGTCAAATGTCGCGATGATCTGGGAGGGGGCGATCTGATAGGCCCGCGCGACGCCCAAAGAGAACGACGCTGATAATAGTCCCAACAGCGCCATGATACCCCAGGCGTTCAAGGTCAGGGGTGTCCAACTGCCAAACAGGAAATAGGAGAAGTCCCGAACCGTGTCGGTGACACCAATCCCCGCGATAAGCAGCGTCGCCAATGCTCCTGTGATGATGAAGGAGACATGCAGCGATGCGGCAAGGGTGAGGGCGCGTTCGCCCTGACATTTATGGCGCGTCACTAGGCTGGCCAAGGAATAGCAAAGGGCGCCCGCCAAGGGCATCAGGACAAACCAGGAAAAACTGTCCGTGCCGGGCCGCAGGATGATCGCAACGCCAATAAATCCAGACAGAACGCCCAGCCATTGTTTGACTGAAACGCGCTCTTTAAACAGCACCGCAGACAAAAGCGTCGTGAAGATCACATTGGTGTAAATCACCACGGCGGCCAGGGAGAGATTGAGAACGGGAAGGGAGGCGTAGAATGACAACCATGTCAGAACCAGGAACAGGCTGCGCACCAGGACCCAGCCATACTGTCGGGGGGCAATCGGGCCGCGTTTCCAATAGGCATAGGCACCCAGACAGCACAGCGCAAAGACGGACCGGACGACGAATATCTGCCAGATCGTCAGATCCGCGCTGACATATTTGATCAACGCATCGCCCAGCGCCATGATCACATTCGACGCCAGGATCAACGTGATACCCAACATCTGCCGATCAGAGGCGTTTCGATCCGATGATGCGGTTGTTGTGTCGGTCATGAAATTCGTTTCTGATGACGGTAGATTTAAGGCGTTGATCGGGCGTAATTGGTTTCTGGTCGGATGGCAAGAGTGCGCCAGGGAACAGGCCCCTTTATCCTCGTCTTTCTCTCTATTTCAATCGTGATAATGTATATTATGGAAAATTAATTATAATTCAGAAAGGTACACTTATTCTTTATTAACTGAGTGTTCTAGCATTTTCCTAAGAAACACTCTAAGGTCTAGAATGTATAATTCAACGTCAGGGAAATATTATCATTCCTGTCATAGCGCCCAAACTGAGTGCCTTCATTCCCGTGATATTCAACAAAGGAAATCATTGTCCATAAATTATCGTTGGGTTGATAGCGCGCAAAAACCTGGCTGGTGGAATCCCAGTCTTTTAAGGAATGACCGTGCATGCCCCCAAACTTCCATTCATCGTTCGCTTCAACTGTCAGCGACATCAGGACATTATTCGGGTTGGGTCGCGCCTCTTTCGAGGATGTATTGTAATCTGGATGATCCTGAAGACCGAACCGCCATTCTTTTGAATATTCAATAATTGGCGTGATTTCCTTCCATCCAATTGAATTCGCAAATTGGGTTTCGCGATATTTCGCACCGATCAACGCGCGTGCAAAATCATCATCGGTATCTTCTTCTGCCCAATATGCCAGACCTTCGCCATAGAACTTCCAGGATCCCTGAACCAGCGCGCTGCCTGCAGAGGCAATCGATACGGTGGGATATACCTTTGTATAGGGATTGAATTGTCCTGAAGCTGGGTTCTTCAAAACCGGATAAGGACCAACCCCGTTGTAAGCAGTTATGAAGTAATCAAGATTCGTTGCCGTGCCTTTATACTGCAGCAGATAACTCCAGTTGGATGGCGTGCTATCCCGGTAATCATCAACGATTTCAGGCGAAATGCCGACCGGCAGTCCGGTGATGTTCAAATTGGCGAAATCCGACCCACCAGACCCGTTCGGTCCATTCCAGCGCGAATGTTCTGCGGGGCCTGGGGCACTTTCTTCAATTGGCAGAATAATGCCGGTCAAGCGATCACTGCCGACATAGAGGTCGGTGCGCAATTGCCAAACGCCATAGTCGACGGGTTGTTGGGGATTGGCGGTATTTTCAGCACCATACAGATCGGTTGGTGAGTAAATTTCAGCCAGTCCGATTGGAACAGCATCCTTGCCCGCCAGAACCTCAACCGTATCACCCAAATACGATAGGGTCATGCGGCTTAAATCAACATAGCGGCCATGGCCTTTACGGACACCAGGCGCGCTGAACGCGCCTCTTTCCGCGCCGCGATAGGTTGATGCCAAAGCTTCCAGACCCAGACCGAAAGTCCAATAATCATCCAGAAAGGTTGTGCTGTCTAAACTCAGATGCGTCCATGCCTCGACCGGTTCATCCTCAATCCCACTGGAATCCGCCTGATGAACGGCCCGGGGAAAGGCCGTCATCACCGTCTTTGACTCATAGGTAGCGTTTTCCAGAACCTGCCCCAAAAGAGTGGGCTCTGCCCCCTGCTCCGCCACTGCGACACCGCCCTGAATTCCGACACAGGCCAGACCGGAAACAGCCACCGCAAGGCCACGAGAAAGTGCGGATTTATCAATCACTATGTCAACCCTTCCTGCTTCTCATATCGCGACAGACGGTTGGACGTGCTGGCAAGTCGCATTCCCAGAATGCGGGCAATGTTCAAATTCAGTTTGTTGGCAATATGGGGATAGAGACGCATGTTCTTTTGAACCGTATCCGCATTCAGGCGCAGCATTTCCCCGTCGGTTACAGCATCAACATTTGCCGTTCTTTGCTGCTGCGTGATAAATCCAACCTCACCCAGAACGGCCCCTGCCGCCAATGTGTCCAACTCGGTATGGCCGTGGCTATGATCCAGGGTGACTGCTGCTGAACCAGACAGAATTACATACAAATCCCGGCCAATCGTCCCCTGCTCCAACAAACGGTCCCCCGCTTTGAAGGGGACAAGCTCTGACAACAAAATAGCCTTCCGGATTTGATAGGACGTCATATTGGTAAATAACGGGCTGTTGGTCAGCACGTCCTTGCCGACCTTCAGCGTCAATATCTCGTACAATCCGACCAGGCGCACCATGGACATCAAGACCGGTGTCACGATCAAATCGGCGATCATGGCAACGATCATCGCCACGGCGGACAGCGCCCCAAACTGCCAGATGATGGAGAAACTTGACCCGCTCAACACAAGAAATCCCGCGGCCAGAGCGATAGAGGTTGAGATCGCCGGCACCGCCTGCCCCCGGACCGTTCGGCGAACAGCCAACCCGCGATCCGCCGTGCGCAGGCTTTCATGGGTATAGGATGATAACAGGTGAATGGTGTCATCAATCGCGATCCCGATTGCAATCACCGCCACCGTGGCCGTTCCTGGATTCAAGGGGATGCCAAACAGGCCCATAATTCCAAGCACCGCAATGATCGGCAGAATATTTGGCACCAGAGACAGGAATCCACCGACCAGTGAGCTGTAGACAATGGACATGATGATGAAAATCACCAGCAGCAACAGGCCGACAGACTGAACCTGGGCTGCGATCAGATCATCAGCGGCGTTATTGATCATCAGGTTTTGACCAACCAGATTGACGGTCAAATCAGGCCCTGCGATCCGCCGTACTTCCCGATCCAGATCCACCAATGCCTGCTTCAAATCATGGCTGTTATGGATGTTATGGCGCACGACCATATTGGCCCGTTCAAAATCATGGCTGATATAGTTTTCCAGATCAGCGCGTTGAAAGAACAGAAGATATTGATCCACCAGCGCGATCGTGTCTGGGACAACCATCATCTCGACATCGCCGCCATGGAATTCCCGGTTCACCAGGGACAGGTGATCGGCAATCGACAGGGCGGTATCAAACCGTCCATCCTGGACGATATAGTCTTTAATTTGTGCCAGTCGCCTCAGGTTTTCCGGATTACGGAACGCATCAGGCTTGGTCGAAGACAGGTTGATATAGAATATCTCCATCCCCGACAGCGTCTCAGCCAGCGTGTTGACGTCCTGCACAAGGGGATGCTTGGGCTTAAAAAACGCAATCGGATCATTGGACACCTTTGTCTGAAAGGCAAAAATTCCAAAGAAAACGGTGAAAACAACCGTGCCCCCGATGACATAGCGTGGATGGCGCGCCGCCGCATAACACAGTTTCAAAATGGCCCCGATAAGTCCGCGATACCCCTCTTCTTCTGGATCGCTGACCTCCTGTTTCGGGGATTTATTATGCAAATTGCTGCGCAATGGCCCAAAGAGTGACAGCAACGACGGCACCAGCATCAGGGTGATAACCCCATTGGCCGCAATCGCAATCGAAGCTGCATAGGCAAAATTGCGCATCAGCCCCATTTCCGCGAAGGAATTTGCGGCAAAGCCAAGGGTTGTTGTAACCGCCGTCAGGACCAGCGGCAGGCCCAGATGCCGGATCAGAAACAGAACCGCATAGCGTCGTCGTTGCGCCCCGGTTCCCTGTTTATCTCCCGAATGGATACCGTTCAGATAGGTCGACAGCATATGGGTGTCTTCTGTCGAGCCGATAACAATAACCAGAGACGGAAGCATGGCTGATAAGATATTGATGGGAATACCAAAATACCCCATCAATCCGAAGCCCCAGACCAGACTGATTGCCGATGTGATTACGGGAAAGACCAGGGCAAGGCCACTGCGCAGGAACAGCACAATGGTGACGGTCAGAACGCCCAGGGATAACGGGGCCAGCAAGCTGAGGTCCGATATAAGGCCGGTTTCGGTATCGGCGTTCACCCGGGGCGGGCCGACCTGAAAAATCTCCTCAAACTGATCTGCATAGGGCGCAATCGCCTCGTCAATCGCGCCATAGGCATAGTGATCGAAATTGGGATTGTCGGGGTCTTTAACGATGGTAACGTTGATCGCCGTTACGATCCCGTCTGCAGAAATGAAGTTGCCAACGACCAACGGGGAATACAGCGCATTGTCCCGGGCCGTCTGCATTTCTGCATCATCAAACGGCACACCATCCAAGACGGTGGACGAGTCAATCATGCCGTCGCGATCACGAATGCTGCGCACATTAAACAGGCTGTCGACCCGCTGGACAAAGGGCAAATCCTCCAGCGCGAAATGCATATCTTCCAGGGCCGCGAGTCGATCCTGCGTCCACAGCTCTGACGACCTTGCATAGACAATGGTCGTGTTGTCCGAGCCGAACTCTTCTTTTACTCGTTCATAGACCTGTTTGGTTGGATCATTATCGCTGATCAGGCTGTCAAAGCTGGTATCAATCCTCAGCTTATCCAAACCAAAACCACAGAAAATCGTGATTGCAGCGATTATGGCAATTGCTATGCCGCGATGGTTCACCCCAAACGTTAAAAACTTTTGCATCCGGCAAACGCCCCAGAAAAATACTACAATTCAATAATTTGATTTTATCAGCGCAAATGCCGTCCCGTTGTCACCCAACGCTGCTCAAACATTCTGGCTGGGACCGAGCCTTCGGTCAGATCGCGGCTTTTGACCTGGATCAGGGTTTGATGGTTCAGCTTGTCATTGTCCATCAGGACCCGGTTGGCGCGCCAGGTATCGCCCTCAATCTGTTCCATGTCCCAGGAATATTGGGTTTTCAGGAAGCGCCCTCGCCGATCAAAGAAATCGATCCGACGGATGAAAAAGCGGTCTTTGCTGACATACAATCGACGATATTGATATCCGGTCTGACTGGCCAGTTCTTCATCTTTGGGATAGGCATCAACGACATAGCCATCAACCGTATCCAGAACAGAACCGGTTTCGTCTTTTATCTCAAAAGTTTCATCGGGTTGCCGATCATAGCGGAATTTCTCCCGCTCTTCAGATGTCATATCTTCAAAGGCGAAATCAGTCCCCATGAAATAGTTACGCTTACCGCCATCTGCGGATCGCTTCATCTCCCGTCCATAGGCGGGCAGATGCATCCATTGATCATCGCTGGCCCCCTTGTTTTGCCAGGTCAGCAAGGCAACGCCGCGCACCCCGGCAGGTGAATCAAAAACCAGCAGATATCGGTACAGGCCATTGTCCCATTCGCGGGCATATCGCCGAACTTCACGATCTTCTGTGTTGCCCCTGTCATCGATCAGGATCATCGCCTGCTCTTCAAATTCAAACGGACGATCATGCCGGGCCGAAACCTCATCCATGATCTGGCGTCCGCTTAAATCATCTGCATGGGCTGAAAGAATGAAAGATGTCGCCAGAATAAAACCAAACAACAACCGAAAAACCGAACCAGATACCTGTAACACGTAATTCCCCAAGGCTGTGACATTTACTATTTTTTGCCTATCATAAACGACACATGGAATCCAAGGCTTAAGAAAAAATATCTTAACATTTTCAATACATTGAATGTGTTTTGGTTGTCGATTACTCAAGAAAGAACGACTGGCGTTCCGATTTCTTCACATCTAAAAACCGGCGACCAAATTGCTGGTCGCGCACTTATTCTTAGACTTCTTGTCTGATTCAGACACACATATGGATAACATGGTAAACTAGCGCGAACGTCTAACTCTCTTAAGGGTTTTGGATATATGCAGGCCCGGTTGCGTGCCCTTAGTGGGTCTATTCTTTTTGCCTATCTGACCTGCCATTTATTAAATCATGCCTTTGGCTTGATTTCCTTCGATGCGCTTGGGATCGCCCATGACATCCTTATGGAGATTTGGCGCACACCTTTGGGCAGCGCCATCCTGATCGGCGCAATGGTCACCCATATCGCGGTCGCGTTTTTCAGTGTCTATAAACGCCGAACGCTGAAATTGACCGGGTTGGAAATCACTCAAATCGCGTCCGGCTTTGTCATTCCCTTGCTGATGGTCAATCATGTGATGGGCACGCGGGTGGCAGAAGAAATTGCAGGCATTGACCCCACATATGAATATGTCATCGCCGCATTATGGGTCGCAAGCCCGGTTCTGGGTGTGTTACAGGCGGTAACATTGGTTCTGGCCTGGCTGCATGGCTGTATCGGCTTGTATCTGTGGCTGCGGGTAAAGCCCTGGTATCAGACCTGGCAACGCGAGCTGACCGTCGTCGCAATCATCCTGCCGGTATTGTCCCTTGCGGGGTATGTTTCGGCCGGATTTGAAATTCTGTTTGAATTGGACAGGGATCACATGATCTCCACAATTCTTCAGGATGCTCGATACAACAGCAGTGCCATTGAACCCCTGCAAGCCCTTGTTACACCAATAACATTTGGATTGGCCGTGTTGGGAATTGCGCCCTTTGGGGCCAGGAAATTGCGCGCATTGTTAGAGCAAAAGTCGCGCATTTTGTTGTTGCTGCCTGATGGCACGAAAGTACCGGTCCCTGCCGGAGCCACGGCATTGGAGGCATTGCGATCCTCCGGGCGGCCACATGCGGCCGTCTGTGGCGGTCGCGGTCGCTGCACTACCTGTCGTGTAAAAATTCTTGAAGGGGGCGATGTTTTGGAATCGCCAGAAGGGCTGGAACTAACCGCCCTGACCCGTATCAAGGCCATGGCTGGTGTGCGGCTTGCCTGTCAGATCCGCCCAAAGGAGTCGCTGGGGATATCCCCTCTCCTGCCGCCAACGGCTACGGCCAAGGATGGCCAGCAACTGGGCGGGCTGGAAGGGGAAGAACGCCGCGTCACCTCATTATTTATCGATATACGGGCCTCCACAAAATTGGCGGAAGAAAAGCTGCCCTATGATGTTCTGTTCATCCTGAACCAGTTCTTTTCAGAAATGAGCAGCGCAATCACCGAAACGAATGGCCATTATGCACAGTTCAATGGGGATGGATTGATGGCTCTATACGGATTGATGGGTACTGAAGAGGATGGGGCAAGAAGTGCACTTAAAGGGGCACGGGCCATGTTGAACCGGCTCGACGCGCTGAACAAATCTTTAGCCAGTGAGCTTCCCTTCCCGCTGCGGGTCGGCATAGGCCTGCATCATGGTGAGGCGATCGTCGGTGCCATGGGCCCGCCGCGCGCCCAGATCACCAGCGCCATTGGCGATACCATCAATATCGCCGCACGCCTGGAAGGATTGACCAAAGCCCACGATGTTTCCGTTATCTTCTCGCAAGAAGTCGCACAGGCTGCGGGGGTGGATACGGCCGGCCTGGAACGGTCAGAAGTGCCGGTTCGGGGGCGAACCGCACCTGTCGTGTTCTTTCCGATCCGGGATCCGCATCGTATCCTGCCCCTCTAAACAAAACGCCCCCCATCAAGGGATGGAGGGCGCTTTTAATCAGGGCGTGGTGCGTTCGCTATCAGCCAGGCACCTTGCCATTTACCCCTTCGACATACCAGTTCATGCCCAACAACTCTCCGTCCGGGGCCGTTGCCCCATCGGCAATCGCAACCTCTCCAGCCTGATTTTTGATCGGGCCGCTGAATGGATGCAATTTACCGTCATGAATGGCCTGTTCGGCGGCTTTGGCCTCTGCGACGACAGCTTCGGGCAGATTCTTGTTATAGGGGGACATTTCGACCATCCCACTGTTAAACCCACCCCAGACATCGCCAGATGTCCATGTGCCATCCAGAACAGCCTTGGTCCGCTCCACATAATAAGGGGCCCAATGATCGACGATGGCGGTCATATGGGCGGTCGGGCCAAACCGTTCCATATTGGATGCCTGACCAACGCACAGAACGCCGCGTTCTTCCGCCGTCTGCACGGGGGCTGGTGAATCCGTGTGCTGCAGAATGATATCAGCGCCCTGATCGATCAGTGCCTTGGCCGCATCGGCTTCCTTGCCTGGATTGTACCATTCGTTGACCCAGATCGGGGTCACTTCGATGGCCGGATTGATTTTGCGCGCGGAATGGGTAAAGGCATTGATGCCCCGGATCACTTCTGGAATTGGGATCGACCCGATATAACCGATCTTGTTCGTCTTGCTCAGGCGACCCGCCAGAATGCCCGCAACATAGCGCCCTTCATAGAAACGCGCGGCATAGGTCGCGACATTGTCGGCGCGCATATAGCCAGTGGCGTGTTCAAACATGACATCCGGGAAGTTCTTCGCAACCTTGTTGGTTGGCTCCATATAGCCAAACGAGGTTGTGAAGATCAGCTTGTGGCCGCTGCGAGCCAATTGGGTGATGACGCGGTCTGCATCTGCGCCTTCGGGGACGGATTCGACAAAGCTGGTCTTAACCCGATCCCCAAGTTCCTGTTCAATCGCCAGGCGGCCCTGGTCATGCTGATAGGACCAGCCAAAATCACCGACCGGTCCGACATAGATAAAGCCGACCTTTAACGGGTCTGCTGCGCGGGCGGGAAAGGCTGCGGCCGCACCGGCGGCAAGCGTCAAGGCGGAGAAGGACCGCCGGGTCAGTTTGGTCATGCTGGGAACCCCCTGTTCTTGAAATATGGTGTTTTAGAAGTGTGCTGCGATGCAAAATTGTAACCGTTTAGCCATCAGGATGAAACACTTTCCCGATGCTGGCTGGTGCATTCATACGAATTCGTGTGGCGTCCCTGGAAATAAGAACAAGCACCACAATGGTTGCGATATAGGGAACCATATTCAGGAATTGGGATGGTATCGCGGAACTGCCCATTCCTTGCAGATGCAATTGCGCCAGAGTCAGCCCCCCGAACAGATAGGCCCCCAGAACCACCCTTCCCGGCCGCCATGTCGCAAACACGACCAGCGCCAGGGCGATCCAGCCGCGCCCGGCGGACATTTCTTCTGCCCACATCGGGGTATAGGACAGGGACAGATAGGCACCGCCCAGCCCGGCCATCGCGCCCCCGAACAGAACCGCGAACAGCCTTATGCGAATGACGGGAAATCCAATCGCATGGGCGGCATGGGGATTTTCCCCGACCGATCGCAGCACCAGCCCGGCCCGCGTCCGATACAGGAACCAGGCGACCAGCCCCGTCACAACAAAGGATAGATAGACCAGCACATCCTGACCAAAGACAACTGGCCCCAGGACTGGAATATCTGTCAGGCCGGGAATGTTCAGCTTTGGCAGGGCCGTCAGCGGGGTGCCGACATAGCCCTGACCCAATAGCGCGCTAAGGCCGATGCCAAACAGTGTCAGGGCCAGGCCGGTCGCGACCTGATTGGCCAGAAGCCCCAGGGTCAAGACGGCAAACAGACCGGCCATCATCGCCCCCATGGCTGCGCCTGCGACAATGGCCAGGGCGCTATTGCCGGTTTCGACGGAGATGATAAAGGCGATCACCGCGCCGCCCAGCATCATGCCTTCGACACCCAAATTCAGGACGCCAGATTTTTCGACCACCAATTCACCAATGGCGGCAAACAGCAAAGGAGTCGAGGCGGCGATAATTGAAATCAGGATCGGGGCCAGGATATCCATTACACCCCTTCCCGCGCCGGGCGCAGCTTGATTCGGTAATGGACCAGGACGTCACTGGCCAACAGGAAGAACAGCAGCATGCCCTGAAACACCCCGGTTACTGCCAAAGGAAGCCCCAGTTCAATCTGTGCGGATTCCCCGCCAATATAGCTGAGCGCCATCAGCAGCGCGGCAAACAATATTCCCAACGGATGCAACCGCCCCAAAAAAGCAACAATAATAGCGGTAAAACCATATCCAGGCGAAATGGACGGGGTTAATTGCCCGATTGGCCCTGCAACCTCTATGGCACCAGCCAGGCCCGCCAATGCGCCACTGGTCAACAGTGTCGCCCAAATGATCCAGGCATTACTGAATCCCGCATAGCCCGCCGCAGGTGGCGTCAGGCCCACCACCTTTATCTGAAATCCGATGAAGCTGCGGGCGATCAGAAACCACGCGGCGGCCACGGTCACCAGGGCAATGGGAAAGCCGATATGCATGCGCGATCCCGCAAAAAGGGTCGGCAGCAATGCCTCATCCCCAAACATCCGCGTGCGGGGAAAGCCAAAGCCCATCGGATCCTTCCATGGACCGGTGACAAGATAACTTAACAGCAAACCCGCAACATAGGTCAGCATCAGGCTGACTAGAATTTCATTGGCGTTGAACCGCGTGCGCAAAAAGGCAGGAATCGCCGCCCAGGCCGCACCGCCAACCATTCCCCCGATCAGCATTAAGGGGGGCAGCCAGGGCCCTTCCGCACCATAGAACAGCAATGCCAGCCCACCCCCGGTGATCGCCCCCAGGGTCAGTTGCCCCTCTGCCCCGATATTCCAGACATTGGCACGGAAACCGATGGCCAGCCCGATGGCAATGATCGCCAGGGGCGTTGCCTTGATGGTCAATTCCCCCAATCCATAACTGTCCCGCAAGGGGCTTATGAAATAGGCGGTCAATGCCTCAATCGCGTTAAAGCCCAGCAGGGAAAACAGAACCGCCCCGGACAGAACCGTCAGGAATACCGCCAGAACCGGTGTTGCATACAGCCACAGTCGCGATGAATTTGGGCGGCGTTCCAGGGCGATCATGGCGTTGCCTCAAATAATCCACCCATTAGCAAGCCGACATCCTCTGCGGATGTGGCATGGGTCGGGCGGCTTTCCGATAGGGTTCCGTCAAAGATGACCGCCACCCTGTCGGCGATGGTGAAAAGCTCATCTAAATCCTGGCTGACGACAACAACCCCGGCACCCGCCCGTGCCAGGTCGATCAGGGCGGATTGGATTGCTGCTGCGGATCCTGCATCGACGCCCCATGTCGGTTGCGCCGCTATCAGCAGCTTGGGATCCTGCATGATCTCGCGCCCGATGATAAATTTTTGCAGGTTGCCACCAGACAGGCTGCGGGCCGCTGCCCCGGTGCCCGTGCTGACAACATTGAAGGCTTCAATCACATCCTCTGTCTTCTTGCGGGATTTTCCACGCGAAATCAGACCGTGACGGATCAGCCCCCACCGGCCCCAACCACTCAGCAGGGCGTTGTCTTCCAGGGGTAAGTCCGGGACAGATCCATGGCCCAGGCGTTCTTCCGGTACGAAACTGATACCCATATCCCGGCGTCCGCGCGCGCCGACGCGCCCGATAGAATGGCCTTCAAATTTTACCCAGTCGTCCCGGGGGGCCGTGCGCTCCCCACTCAGCGCGGCCAGCAGCGTGTTCTGTCCATTGCCCGCAACGCCCGCTATGCCAAAGACTTCCCCTGCCCGCACCGTGAAACTGATATTCTTCAGCGACGTGCCAAAGGGGGAGTCCGCTTCCATGCTCAACCCCTGGACGGACAATAGGGGAACCCCCTCCCCCACCTGAACGGGCTTACCAGCCTTTGGTCCATCAAAGGCGCGCCCGATCATCAGCGCCGCCAGCGAATTGGGCGTCTCTTGGCGCGGGTCGCAACTGGCGACAACCTTGCCGCCACGCAGAATGGTCGCGCGATCACATAAATCACGAATTTCCTGTAATTTATGGGAGATATACAGGATCGTGCGCCCCTCATCACGCAGGCGACGCAGAACGGTGAACAGCTTTTCAACCTCACTGGGCGTTAGGACCGATGTTGGCTCGTCCATCACGATCAGGCTGGGATTCTGCATCAGGCACCGGACAATCTCGACCCGCTGGCGCTCGCCAACGGATAACTCATGCACACTGCGTGTGGGATCCAATGCCAGACCATAATCCGCACTCAGCTTTTCGATTTCAGCCAACAAGGCGGGATCGCGGCCCGTTCCCCGCTGCATAGCCAAGGCGACATTATCGGCAACGCTGAGCGTCTCAAATAGCGAGAAATGCTGAAACACCATGCCAATGCCAAGGGCGCGCGCGGCGCTGGGGCTTGGAATATCGACTTTCTGCCCTTCCCATTCGATTGTGCCGGAATCGGCCCCCTGAACCCCATACAGGATTTTAACCAGGGTTGATTTACCAGCGCCATTCTCTCCCAACAGGGCATGGATTTCCCCAGGGGCCAGATCCAAGGAAACGGCATCATTGGCCAAACAGCCGGGAAACCGCTTTGTAATCTCACGAAGCCGCAAACGAGGCGGCGTGTCTTGGGGAACGGTGGAAGGTGTGTCAGAGTTCATCTATCGTGTTTAATCAAACTATGTGAAAATTCCAAGTGTAAGAATTTTCACATGATGTGCATTTTTGCCGTGACCAGATGAGACTCTTTCCCTACACTCAAAAATCAATAAGGGGATCAGTTGACACGGTGATGAAATTACTGTCATAAATTCCTCACCGAATGGCGACATCTGGCAATGAACAGATAATAAAACGTCAACGGGGCCCAAGTTTAGGGAGGGCAGATTTTACCAGGGATGCGCGGTGAAAACACCAGCTGCGTCTGAGGTTTGGACGGGATAAAGGGGCTGCCTAAAAGGCAGCCCTTTCTTTTTGAGTACCACCCCCTTTACAGTCTCACTCTGTCGCCCTGGACACCCGCGTACGCGGATGTTGACGGGAAGAGTAAACGCAAAGGGCGCAGAGACGGCGCAAAGTGCGCTGAGGCGCTTTCGATCTTCGGCACCATTCTCATCCTGAGGAGGCGCGATAGCGCCGTCTCGAAGGAGGGGCTGTAAGTTGTTGTACTTGCAGAAAGGTCACCCTTCGAGACGCTGCGCTCCTCAGGGTGAGAAGATAACTGTTA
>TARA_R100001143_G_scaffold63576_2_pt1 | contig 62603 bp, 52 predicted proteins | sample TARA_R100001143 | Tara Oceans TARA_R100001143 (sample SAMEA2621300) | marine metagenome | biome: marine biome (ENVO:00000447); feature: mesopelagic zone (ENVO:00000213); material: "saline water (ENVO:00002010), including plankton (ENVO:xxxxxxxx)" | depth 800 m | reverse complement strand
GCGCTCGCATGAGCTCAAACCAGATACGCATCATGCGCTCGCATGCGCTCAAACAAGATACGCATCATGCGCTCGCATGCGCTCAAACAAGATACCCTATAGCCTGGGGTGAATGCGCCGCGACAATATAGCCAGTCCAATCAAGATAAGCGTTAGAACCAGATAAACGACCTGAATACCAAAAAAAATCAGCAATACTGAAAAAATTGCGGCGTGGATCAGTTCTGCGATATCGCGATACGTGGTGAATGTCGGGGTCATCTCCGTGCGACGACTGGGGCGGCAGGCCCGAAAGAAAAGAGAATTCCCATAGCTGTCATTCGCCGACATTGCCAGGGCAGCGCATAATAGCCCGGCAGCACCGATGATCGGCATGCTGACAAAGGCGCAGGCTACCGCGCACCCGGTTGCACCAATTGTAAAGCAGGCCATCGCCATGCGACGGATACCAATGTGGCGGGCAATTCTGCCCCAGAATGGCATGGCCAACATGCCAAATGTACCCAGGGATAAAAGGGCCCCGGCGACAACTTCACCCATCCCGGTCTTTACGGCATAGATTGGGGTGTACAGAAAAAAGCACATCCAGAAAAAGGCCCGCCCGGTGGCGTTGATCCAGGCATGCAACAGTCGCTTTTGCCGCATGAATTCATGCAGATGACCCAGAACATTCCGAAAAGCCCGATTTTGCGTTGGTCGGACGCCGGGCGCAGATTTGAATCGCAACAGCCAGAATACCGCCATCAAGGTCAACATGGATGCCGCAGAAAAATAATAGGGCGCTGCATGAGAGACATAGCGTGCCAGCAAGACGCCAATCATGGGCCCGATGATCCATCCTACCCCAAGCGCCAGCATTCGAATCGGCTCAGATCGGCCCAGATCGCCGCGCCTTACATAATCCATAACGAAAAGATTCAAACAGATGCTGACCAGCCCGACGCCAAGGGCGCGCAGGATAAAGCCCAGAACTTGCACATCTGCGATGTTTAATGAAAACAGGACCGCCGCCAGGGCCCCTATAATACAGAAAATACTCAGCAGGGTCGGTCGACCGAACCGACTGGCCAGGGCAGGGGCGGCCAGCACTGAGGGAATCGCCACGGCGGAGGCCGCCAGAACGCAAAAGCTGACCGCTTCATCCGAACCCAACAGCCGAACTGTATCGATGGGCAGAACCGCCGATGCTGTTCCTCGTGCAACAGCTTCAAGTCCATATAAAAAAGCCAGAGTTTCTGCACCGGGCGCTTTAATGCGCCGCAGCCATACAGCATCGGAACCAATCGCCACCGTATCCCCCGCAAACTTCAAATCAACTTGGAAACCACCCCAATTTCGAATTTCAGTGTGATCCTTAATGGATGATGGTGAAAGCCCCCTGTTTTTTTGCCCTTTGGAACCCCCACTTTACCTGTGTTTCTGCGGATTTTATGCGTTGCAGCAATTTTAGCGGAAAAACCATGCCTGAGTCTTGTTGCACGGGTCGGACCCTTATGCTAAATCCCGCTCGGACTTGGGGCGTACTGTTACCAAAAAGGCGATTTGCTGCTGGTTTCGGTGTTTCCCGTCGGATTTCAGTCTGAACTGTCTCTGTTGCATGAATGCGGTGGGGGACGACAGGGAAGACTGAAATCGTTGGACGTGACTGCAACGAATTTTTTTTAGGGGGTTTCCCAGCCGTGGCAGCCAAAGGTGGCGTAAATGAAATCGCCGATCGTTACGCGAAAGCGCTGTTCGATCTGGCCGATGAAAACAAACAACTGGATGTCGTTGCGGATGACCTTCGCACGCTCAGTTCTCTTATAGACAGTTCAGACGACTTGCGGCGCATGGTGCGCAGCCCCGTTATTTCCCGCGCTGATCAAGGTGCGGCAATGGGGGCTGTTGCCGAAAAGGCCAAGCTGAGTGATCTGACCACCCGGTTCGTGGCCTATGCTGCGGCAAGCCGGCGTCTGGCTGCGATCAAACCAATTGCACAGGCTTATCTGACCGAATTGGCCAAGCGCCGCGGTGAGGTTAGCGCTGAAGTCTCCTCTGCAAAGCCGCTCAGCAAAGAGCAGGTGGCGGCCGTGGAAGAGGCGTTGAAGAAAGCTGTGGGAGGCAAAATCGCCGTCTCGCAAAAAGTGGACCCGTCGTTGATCGGCGGTCTTATCGTCAAAGTCGGCAGTCGGATGATCGACACGTCGGTCGCGTCACAACTGCAGCGCTTGAAGCTTGCGATGAAGGGAGCTTAAAGAGATGGAACTCCGGGCCGCAGAAATTTCTGCAATCCTCAAAGACCAGATCAAGAATTTCGGTGCCGAAGCCGATGTTGCTGAAGTCGGGCAAGTGATTTCCGTCGGTGACGGCGTTGCGCGCGTGTACGGCTTGGACAATGTCCAATCCGGGGAAATGGTTGAATTTCCTGGTGGTGTGAAGGGCATGGCCCTGAACCTTGAAACCGACAATGTCGGTGTCGTGATTTTCGGCAGTGACCGCGCCATTAAAGAAGGTGACACGGTAAAACGCACAGGGTCCATCGTGGACGTGCCCGTCGGCAAGGGGCTGTTGGGCCGTGTTGTCGATGGTCTGGGTAACCCAATTGATGGTAAAGGGCCGATCGACTCGACAGAGCGCGCCCTGGCTGAATTGAAAGCCCCTGGCATTATCCCGCGTAAATCCGTGCACGAGCCGGTTCAAACCGGACTGAAGGCGCTGGACGCCTTGGTGCCGATTGGCCGTGGTCAGCGCGAATTGGTCATTGGGGACCGCCAGACCGGTAAGACGGCGGTGATCGTCGATACCATTCTGAATCAGAAGCCGACCAATGCGGGCGATGATGATACGAAGAAACTCTTCTGTATCTATGTTGCCATTGGTCAAAAACGCTCCACGGTTGCGCAGGTCGTTAAGACCCTGACGGATCTGGGCGCCATGGAATACACCATCGTTGTGGCCGCAACGGCGTCGGATCCTGCGCCTCTGCAGTTCCTGGCACCGTATACCGGTTGCGCAATGGGTGAATATTTCCGTGACAACGGCATGCATGCGGTCATTTTCTATGACGATCTGTCCAAGCAGGCGACTGCCTATCGTCAGATGTCGCTGTTGCTGCGCCGCCCGCCAGGCCGTGAAGCCTATCCGGGGGATGTGTTCTATATTCACTCCCGTTTGCTGGAGCGCGCCGCGAAAATGGGCGATGCGCATGGGGCTGGTTCTTTGACCGCTCTGCCGGTTATTGAAACCCAGGCGAACGACGTGTCGGCCTATATTCCAACCAACGTGATTTCGATTACGGATGGTCAGATCTTCCTGGAAACCAGCCTGTTCTATAAGGGTGTCCGCCCGGCCATTAACGTTGGTCTGTCGGTTAGCCGCGTTGGCTCCGCCGCCCAGACCAAGGCAATGAAGAAGGTATCCGGATCGATTAAGCTGGAATTGGCGCAGTATCGTGAAATGGAAGCTTTCGCGCAGTTCGCATCGGACCTGGACGCTTCGACCCGCCAGTTGCTGGCCCGTGGTGCCCGTCTGACAGAATTGCTGAAACAGCCTCAGTATTCACCGCTGAAAGTGTCTGAACAGGTTCTGTCCATCTATGCCGGAACAAAGGGCTATCTGGACAAAATCCCAGTTGGCGATGTGAACCGCTTTGAATCCAAGCTGTTGGATCATGCGCGTGCGGACCACAAGAAGGTTCTGGACAAGATCGATTCGACCGGTGTTCTGGATGAAGACACTGAAAAGGCCATTGTCGCCCTGTTGGACGCTTTTGTGAAAACATACGCGTAAGGATTAAGGCGCTCGCTCAGGGCAGGCTTTCGGCCTGACCTGGAAACGACACTGCAGGTATCGGGATAAGACATGCCGTCTCTTAAGGACTTAAAGACACGCATTTCTAGCGTTCAGTCGACCCGCCGCATCACTTCAGCGATGAAGATGGTGGCTGCGGCGAAACTGAAACGTGGTCAGGAATCGGCTGAAGCCGCACGCCCCTTTGCCGAGCGTATGGAACGGATGCTGGGGTCGCTGGCCGATGGTGTGTCGAAAGAGGGCGCACCAAAATTGTTGGCTGGTACCGGGGATGACAAGACCCATTTGCTGGTCGTCATTACGTCGGATCGTGGTTTGTGCGGTGGTTTCAACGGCTCAATCGTTCGTGCGGTAAAGCGCCGGATTGTTGAACTGACGGACCAGGGCAAAACCGTGAAGGTAATCGCGGTCGGTCGTAAAGGGGTGTCCCTGCTGCGTCGCGATCATCGGGACAAGCTGGTTGCCACGTTCGAAGAACTGGTGAAACCCTATCCAGCTTTCGAGCAGGCAGATGAAATCGTCACGAAGGTCGTTGAGATGTTCGAGGCCGGTGAATTCGATGTTTGCACGCTGTATTATAACAAGTTCATTTCCGCGCTGACTCAGGAAGTCACGCCGTTGCAACTGATTCCCTTCACATCTGTCGGCAAGAAAGATGATGAAGACCAGGATTCAGGCATCGGTGACTCTCAATATGAGTTTGAGCCGGATGAAGAAGCAATCCTGGAAGCCTTGTTGCCCAAGAACCTGTCGGTTCAGGTCTATCGCAGCTTGCTGGAAAGCTTTGCCTCCGAACAAGGGGCGCGGATGACCGCAATGGATAATGCGACGCGGAATGCAGGCGATATGATTAGCTCGCTCAGCATTACCTATAACCGCGCACGCCAGGCTATGATTACTAAAGAACTGATCGAAATCATCTCGGGCGCTGAGGCGCTCTAACAGACTAGAAGTCCGAGACAGGAGCACGACATGAGCAAGACTACCGGTAAGATCACGCAGGTTCTGGGTGCCGTCGTCGACGTTGCCTTTGAAGGCGATCTGCCCGCGATTTTGAACGCGGTAACGACCAAGATCGGCGATCGTACACTGGTGCTGGAAGTCGCGCAGCATCTGGGTGAAAAGACGGTGCGCACCATCGCCATGGACACGACCGAAGGTCTGGTTCGCGGCCAGGAAGTGCTGGATACCGGTGATTCCATCCAGGTTCCGGTTGGTCCTGAAACGCTGGGTCGTATCATGAACGTGATTGGCGAGCCCGTCGACGAGCGTGGCCCCATCGGCAACAAGATGAGCTATCCAATCCACCGCGAAGCCCCGGCCTATGTCGATCAGGCAACCGAAACGGAACAGCTTGTCACCGGGATTAAGGTCGTGGATCTGCTGACCCCGTATCCGAAGGGCGGTAAGATCGGTCTGTTCGGGGGTGCTGGCGTGGGCAAGACCGTGTTGATCATGGAATTGATCAACAACATTGCGAAAGGCCATGGTGGTTATTCTGTTTTCGCGGGCGTCGGGGAACGGACCCGTGAAGGAAATGACCTGTACCACGAAATGATGGAATCAGGGGTTATCGACCTGGAAGGCGACTCGAAAGTGGCGCTGGTCTACGGTCAGATGAACGAACCTCCTGGCGCGCGTGCCCGTGTGGCGCTGACCGGCCTGACCCAGGCGGAATATTTCCGTGATGAAGAAGGCCAGGACGTGCTGTTCTTCGTGGATAACATCTTCCGCTTTACGCAGGCTGGCTCGGAAGTGTCCGCTCTGTTGGGCCGTATTCCCTCCGCTGTGGGCTATCAGCCGACCCTGGGGACCGATATGGGCGCGATGCAGGAACGCATCACCTCCACCCATAAGGGTTCGATCACCTCGGTTCAGGCCGTGTATGTGCCTGCGGATGACTTGACCGACCCGGCACCTGCAACAACCTTTGCTCACTTGGATGCAACGACCGTGTTGTCGCGCTCCATTGCAGAGCTTGGGATTTATCCGGCTGTGGATCCGTTGGACTCCACCTCGCGCATTCTGGATGCGGCCACCGTTGGTGAACAGCATTACCGCGTTGCTCGCCGCGTACAGGAAACCCTGCAGCAGTATAAGGGTCTGCAGGAAATCATCGCGATCCTGGGCATGGACGAATTGTCGGAAGAAGACAAACTGACCGTCGCCCGCGCCCGTAAGATCCAGCGCTTCCTGTCCCAGCCATTCCACGTTGCGGAAGTCTTCACCGGCTCTCCTGGTAAATTCGTTGAACTGGCCGACACGATCAAAGGGTTCGAGGCGATTGTGAACGGTGAATATGACGATCTGCCGGAATCAGCCTTCTATATGGTTGGCACGATCGAAGAAGCTGTTGAGAAAGCGAAGAAAATGGCGGCTGCTGCAGCCTAATCGCTGCTGTAATTCAGACGCTCTTTTTACCGCAGAGGAAGTGAAGATATGTCGGACAAGGTGACCTTCGAACTCGTCTCCCCAGAGAAGCTGCTTTTCTCTGGCGAGGTCGATATGGTGGTACTGCCTGCCGCTGAGGGGGATATGGGTATCTTGCCCGGACATGCGCCGGTCATTACCACGATCCGCCCAGGCACGATCTGCATTTTCAATGGCAATTCTGTTGAAAAACGCTTGTTCGTCGCGGGCGGGTTTTTGGAAGTGACACCGGATCGTTGCACGGTTCTGGCCGATACTGCGACACCGGTGGAAGACATTGATGTTTCCGCCGCACAGCAGATGGTCAAGGATTGCACCGACGATGTTGGGTCCGCCAAGGATGAGGATGCGCAGGCCAAGGCGCGTCTGGCATTGGCAACCGCCGAAGCGAAGCTTCAGGCCGCACAAAGCCCCGCGTATAAATAGACTGGTGGCATAGTCATCTGGAAACAGCCCGCAGTCTTGCGGGCTGTTTTCGTTTCGGCGTAGTGTCAGTGCATGAAAATCAAAACTGCCCGTCTCTATCGCCAGAGTCAGCCCTTTGCGGATGGCCCCTATATTTGTCGGGGCCAGACCGAGGATGGATTTGATAGCTGCATCGTCGCCCTGGAAGCAGAGGATGGGACGATTGGCTGGGGGGAGGCCGCGCCCCTTGGGGCCTTTTATGCAGAGGCCTTTCCAGAAGCAATGCGGGCAGGGATTGAGCGTTTGTTGCCGGTCACAATTGGTCTATCCGCGACGGCCCCCGACAGGCTGGCGGATGCCCTGAACCATGCCATGTTGGGACAGCCTGCCGTAAAGTCTGCCATAGATATGGCGGCCTGGGATCTGGCGGCGCGGGTCATGGACTCCCCCCTCAGTGATTTATTGGGGGGCGCGGATGGCGACTCCGTGCCCTTGTATCGCTCCATCGGCCAGGCCGATCCGGATGCCATGGCGCAAAAGGCACAGGATTATGTGAGGCGGGGTTATCGCCGCCTGCAGGTAAAGGTTGGTGCCGATCCCTTGGAGGATGTTGAACGGTTGAAGGCTGTGCGCGCCGCTGTCCCAAACGATGTGCCGTTATATGCCGATGCCAATGGCGGCTGGCTGTTGGAAGACGGGCTGCGATTCGTTGATCGCACGCGCGACATTGATTATTGGCTGGAACAACCCTGCATGGCTTATGCCGATAACCGCACGATTGCCCAGCGCTGCGCAAAGCCCATGGTGCTGGACGAGGGACTGGTGACGTTAGCAGATTTATTGCGTGCCCATCAGGATGGCGTGATTTCCGGCGCGACCCTCAAGATTGCCCGGATCGGGGGCATAGGTCCCACCCGATTGATGCGCGATATCGCCGTCTCCCTGGGCCTGAAGGTCACAATCGAAGATACGGGCGGCAGCACGATCAACACCGCTGCTACCGCCCATATGATGCTATCCACCCCCAAAGCACATCGTGCCCATACCGTTGATTTCATGAACTGGGTCACGGTACAGAACGCAACGGGGATGCCAGCGACTGCGGAAGGAATGCTGTTTGGCCCATCCGGTCCCGGCTTAGGTATTACGGTGGATCCCGACCTCTTTCTGCAATGATCCAATTTGGGAATATGAATGGGTTACAGGTTCTGGCCCCCTGATACTTCGATCCGCTGACCTGTCATCCATTGGCTGTCACTGATCAACAGTGCCGCAACAGCCTTGCCAATATCGTCGGGCAGACCAACCCGACCCATTGCGGTAGAGGCGGCGATCATGTGATTGATTTCCACATTGTCCCGCACCACGCCGCCGCCAAAGTCAGTTTCAATGGCACCGGGGGCCAAAGTGTTGACGGCGATGTTGCGGCCACCCAATTCCTGGGCAAGATAGCGTGTGAATACCTCAACCGCGCCTTTCATACAGGCATAACCGCCATATCCGGGCAGTGAAAACCGTGTTAGGCCAGAGGATACATTCAAAATGCGTCCGCCATCTGCAATCATCGGCAGTAAGCGTTGCGTCAGGAAAAAGACGCCTTTCAGATGGACATTCATCAGGGTATCGAATTCAGCCTCCGTCGTGTCTGCGATGGATTTGTAGATCCCTGATCCCGCATTGTTGACCAGGAAATCAAGGGTCCGCCTGCCGAAGTCCCGTGTCAGGATAGATTTCAATTCTGCCCCAAATTCTGAAAACGATGCCGTGTCGGTCATGTCCAGTTGAAGCGATGTGGCGCTGCCCCCGTTCTTTCGGATCGTGGCAATAACTGAGTCTGCTTCTGCTTTGCCGGTGCGATAGGTGATGATGACCGGCACACCAGCCAGGGCTAAATGTTCGGCGGCGCTGCGACCAAGACCGCGGCTTCCGCCGGTGATAAGGGCGATTTTCTGAGGCATAGGGCACTCCTTTTGTTGCTGTGCCCTGAAAATACGGTGGCCCCATGATATTTGCCTGCCTCTTACTCTTAAATTCTTGCCTGATTCTCCAGAATTGGTGCGGTTGGAATGGTTAAACCCATAAAAATCAGTATGGTTTATGGAAATTTCTACGGAGAAGAGGATGGCCCGGTCGGACCTTGTCGAACGCATTTGCCGCTATGCCGATGCAAAAGCGGTGCCCCATACGCCCTTTGAAACCGATATCAAGGGACTGTCCATCGTGCGGTGTACCCGACCCACGGCATTGGAGGGCATGATCTATAAGCCGCTGTTATGCCTCGTGCTTCAGGGGGCCAAAGAATCCTTTCTGGGAAACCGGTCTGTGCGGTTCGGTGAGGGCCAGTCGCTGATTGTCAGCCTGGATTTGCCCACCGTTGCCCGTGTGACGGTCGCTGGTCCGGATCGTCCCTATGTCGCGATTGCTCTGGAACTGGATATTGCACTGATCCGGGGACTGGCCGCTGAAATCCGTGAAATGGAGCCGGTTACAGGGGACCAGAAGGCAATCGCTGTTGGCACAGCAGATGCCCTGCTGGAAGAGGCCATGGCCCGTTTGTTTAACTTAGTCGATAATCCGATGGAACAACGCATCCTGCTCTCCCAGCATCGGCGGGAAGTGCATTTCAGGCTGTTACAGGCCCGTCATGGGGAAATGTTGCGCCATCTGGGTCAATTGGACAGTCACGCCAGCCGGATTGCGCGAACCATATCGCGAATTCGGGCCGACCTGGCTGTTCCGGTCCGTGTCAATGAACTGTCTGAAATCGCAGGGATGAGCGTGTCCAGCTTCCACGAGCATTTTAAGGCGGTGACAGCAACGACACCCCTGCGGTATCAAAAGGACCTGCGATTGCTGGAGGCGCGACAACGCCTAACGTCCAGCAATCGCCCGGTGACAGAAATCGCCTATGAAGTAGGCTATGAAAGCCCGACCCAATTCAGCCGTGAATATGTCAGGAAATTTGGCATCTCCCCCAATCGGGATCGGGTCGTTACTTGATGCGCTATTCCTTGATGATCATTTCGCGGGGATAGGAGGTCAGGCATTCGGCCGGGCCGCTTTCCTTGATCAGGATGCTTTCGGTGATTTCCAGGCCCCAACTTTCCATCCACAGGCCGGGCATGAAATGGAATGTCATGCCGGGCTTTAATTCGGTCTGGTCGGTTTCGCGGAAGCTGATGGTGCGTTCGCCCCAATCGGGGGGATAGCTGATGCCGATCGCATAGCCGCAGCGGGCTGAGCGTTCGATCTTGCCCTTGCGCAATTCCTCCGCCAGAGCATTGGCGATATCACAGGCGCGGTTGCCGGCAACCGCCGCCTCAATACCCGCCTGCAATCCGTCCAGCAGGGACTTTTCCGCATCAATGATATGCTGTGGCGGCTTGCCTAGGAAAACCGTGCGGCTCAACGGCGTGTGATAGCGTTTGTAACAGCCTGCGATCTCAAAGAACGTCCCCGCACCCGTTTCCATCGGGGCATCATCCCAGGTCAGATGGGGCGCTGCGGCATTCGGCCCTGTCGGCAATAGGGGCACGATGGCGGGATAGTCGCCGCCATATTCCGGCGTTCCTTCAATGCCGGTATGGAAAATATCGGCCACAATATCGCACTTGCGGATGCCAGGTTCCATCTTTGCGGCGATCACGCCATGCATGCGGTCCACGATCTTCGCGGCCTTACGCATATATGCGATTTCAGTTTCCGACTTGATGCCGCGCTGCCAGTTCACCAATCCTGTCGTATCGACAAATTTTGCATTCGGCAGGTGTTGTTGCAGGGATTGAAACGCCTTGGCAGAGAAGTAGTAATTGTCCATCTCAATGCCGATGCGCAGTCCGCCCCAGCCGCGATCTTCGATAATACCCGACAGTTGATCCATCGGGTGGCGCTCTGTGGATTGCACATAGATATCAGGATAGGACAGGACGTGATCGTCGTTCATGTAAACCGTGCGATAGGCACCGTTGGCATCTTGATTGCGCCCCCACCAGATTGGCAGCCCATCCGGTGGCACCAGGACGCCCTGATGAACATAAAACGACCAACCGTCATATCCGGTCAGCCAGGACATGTTGGACGGGTCGGTCACCCAAAGCAGATCAACGCCCTTGGCGTCCATGGCCTTGCGGGTCTTGGCCAGACGCGTGGCATATTCCGCAGCAGAGAAGGGCAGATCGGTTCCCGGCATATATTTCTCCATTCACAAAGGGATCATCACAAAGCGATGTTTTGAAACTGTGCTACGACTTGTGGCGCGTGACAAGTGCCCGTGCCGACGCCACAATCGGCAAAAAAGGAAAGCGGCATGACCAGTCTGGATGATCGTGATTTAAAAATTTTGACCATATTACAAACCGAGGGGCGTCTGACAAAGGCGGCCCTGGCGGAGCGTGTCAACCTGTCCCCCGCCGCTTGTTGGGAGCGTTTGCAGCGTCTGGAACGGGCGGGAATCATCATCGGATATGAGGCCAGGATCAATCCAAAACTGTTGACCGGTGCAGCAGAAGTTTTGATGTCTGTTGAACTGGAAAGCCATCGTTCCAGCGACTTTCAGGCCTTCGAAAAGGGAATAGAGACGATCCCTGAAGTGGTCGAATGCTGGGCTGTCGGGGGGGGCATTGATTACATGCTTCGGGTGGTGACCCAGGACATCGCTGCCTATCAGACCCTGGTCGATGAAATGCTGTCTGCGGGGTTTGGTGTAAAGCGCTATTACAGCTATGTCGTCACCAAATCCATCAAGCGAACAGCCGTCCCGTTGGACCTTCTGGACCTCAATGAACCGAAGAATCGTCGGTCTGCCTCCTGAAATATCGGTGAAACACCGTCCAATCCCTTTCCCTTACATCGGTTCTTCGCCGCAATCTGATCTATGGTAGCGGCATCTGAGTAATCTACCCATCCGCTTTCCGGGGCATCCTGCGGGCACACAGCGCGCACACGGTGTTCTGGCTTGTTGTTTTTCGCAAACCATCGCCGCAGATGTCACCATCTGCACGGGGTTTGCTCTATCGAATCAGTGAGGTGCCATGTCGCAGGAATTGTCCTCTCCGCCGGATCGTTTGTTCAATGCGTCCCTGTTTCAAACAGCCAGCTTCATTGATGGCCAATGGGTCAATGCCGCGTCGGGGAAGACGATCGCTGTCACCGATCCAGGCAATGGCGCGGTGATCGGTCATGTGGCCGCAATGAGTGCACAGGAAAGCCGCAAGGCCGTGGATGCGGCGCATCGGGCATTTCCGGCCTGGTCTGTGATGTTACCCCAGGATCGCGCCGCCCTGTTGCGGCGATGGTTTGATCTGGTGAACGAAGCCCGGGAAGATCTGGCGACCCTGATGGTGATGGAACAGGGGAAGCCAATTTCAGAGGCGCGGGGCGAAATCGCCTATGCGGCGTCCTTCATGGAATTCTATGCCGAAGAAACCAAGCGCCCGAATATTGAAGGTGTGACATCTCACCTGCCGGATGCAGAAGTTGAATTGTGGCGCGAACCCGTTGGCGTCGCGGCCCTGATCACCCCCTGGAATTTTCCCTGTGCGATGATCACCCGCAAGGCGACCGCGGCCATGGCGGCGGGCTGCACCGTTGTTGTGCATCCGTCCAAGGAAACCCCCTTTTCAGCACTGGCCCTGGCCGAGACGGCGCGCCGCGCGGGCATTCCACCCGGTGTCTTCAATGTCGTGACGGGGGAGCCTGAAACCATTGTCACCCCCTGGACCGACGATACCCGCGTGCGGGCGCTGTCTTTCACCGGGTCGACGGAAATCGGGCAATTGCTGTATGCCCGCAGCGCCAAGACGGTGAAGCGTCTGGTGCTGGAACTGGGCGGGCATGCGCCGTTTATCGTGTTTGACGATGCAGACCTGGATCGCGCCGTGGACAGCGCCATTGCTGCGAAATTCGCAACGTCGGGTCAGGACTGTCTGGGGGCCAACCGGTTCTATGTTCAGCGGGGCGTCTATGCGGACTTCTGTGAGCGATTCGCAGCACGTACCGCGGCGCTTACTGTCGCGTATGGCATGGATGACCCGGATATCGGGGCATTGATGAATGAGCGCGCGGTTGCTAAGCAGGAAGCCCATGTTGCAGATGCCCTGTCCAAAGGGGCGCGCTGTCTGGTGGGCGGTGCCCGGCATGAGCAGGGGCCGCTATTCTATCAACCGACCGTCCTGGTCGACGTGCCAGCGGATGCCCTGATCTTTCAGGAAGAGACCTTCGGTCCCGTCGCAGCGATTGCACCTTTTGACACTGAAGGGGCTATTCTGGAACGGGCAAATGACACAGAATATGGATTGATCGCCTATATGCATACGATCGATCCGCGGCGCATATTTCGCATGAGCCGGGGCCTGCAATACGGCATGGTCGCGGTGAACAGAACGAAGGTGACGGGCGCCCCTATTCCGTTTGGCGGGATGAAACAGTCCGGTCTTGGTCGCGAAGGCGCACGCCAGGGCATGGAAGCCTTTACTGATGTTAAATATGTCTGCCGCGACTACGGCGACCTAACCCTTGTGGAGTGATTGATATGTTAAGAAACGAGCCGCTAGAAGAATGGGACCGGGATCACTTTTTTCACCCGTCCACCGCAATGGGTGCCCATGCGCGGGGGGAGACGCCCCACCGCATTATTGAATCCGGTAAAGGCGTTTATATCACAGATGCCGAAGGCAATAGCTGCCTGGATGCGTTTGCGGGCCTGTATTGCGTGAATGTCGGGTATGGCCGGACAGAGATCGCCGATGCGATTTCCGAACAGGCGCATGAACTGGCCTATTATCATGCCTATGTCGGTCATGCGTCCAAGCCTGCCATTCGCCTGTCGAAGATGATCGCGGATCGCGCCCCGGAAGGCATGAACCACACCTATTTCGGCCTGTCGGGTTCCGATGCGAACGAGACCAATATCAAGCTGGTCTGGTATGCCAATAACATCATGGGGCGCCCGGAGAAGAAGAAGATCATCTCCCGCTGGCGGGGCTATCATGGGTCGGGGATCATGACGGGGTCACTGACCGGCTTGGCACTGTTCCACAATGCGTTTGATTTGCCGCGTGCGCCGATCCTGCATACTGAAGCACCGTATTATTATCGCCGGGAAAACCTGGATCAGTCGCCAGAGGAATTTGCGCAGCATTGCGCTGATAAGCTGGAAGAAATGATCCTGGCTGAAGGCCCGGATACGGTTGCTGCCTTTATCGGGGAACCGGCGATGGGAACAGGTGGACTGGTGCCGCCACCCCCCGGTTACTGGCAGAAAATTCAGGCGATCCTGGATAAATATGATGTCATGTTAATCGCTGATGAGGTCGTCACCGGCTTTGGGCGGCTGGGCAGCATGTTCGGTTCCGCCCATTACGGAATGAAGCCTGATATCATCACCATCGCCAAGGGTCTGACCTCTGCCTATGCGCCGCTGTCCGGATCGATTATTTCTGACAAATTATGGGCGATCCTGGAGCAGGGGTCTGACAAGATGGGCGCGATTGGCCATGGCTGGACCTATTCCGCCCATCCGATTTGTGCCGCTGCCGGTGTTGCCAATCTGGACCTGGTGGACAAGCTGGGCCTGGTTGAAAATGCCGGAACTGTCGGGGCCTATCTGAACAAGACTATGAAGCAGGCATTGGCCGACCATCCCCATGTCGGGGAAGTGCGCGGTGAAGGCCTGATGTGCGCGGTTGAATTTGTCGATGACAAGGCAGATCGCGTGTTCTTTGATCCGGCCAAGAAAATGGGCCCGGCCTTGTCAGCGGCGGCGCTGGAGCGTGGATTGATCACGCGGGCGATGCCACAGGGGGATATCCTGGGGTTTGCCCCCCCGCTATGCGTGACCAAGGACGAAGCCGACACGATTGTTGCAAAGACAGTCGAGGCGGTGAAAGCTGTGTTGGGTTAAGTCTATTAGATTAAGTCTGTAAGATTAAGTCTGGGAAAAGGGGACCTGTATGGCGAGCAACCCAATTTCGCCAACCGTTGATTTTGATCAGGATGGTGTGCAGCATGGGTTTCTAAGGTTACCCTATTCCCACGACGAATCCGCATGGGGATCGATCATGATCCCTGTCACAGTGGTCAAGAACGGCAGCGGCCCAACTGCCGTCCTGACCGGGGCCAATCATGGTGATGAATATGAAGGCGCGATTGCCCTGTATGACCTGGCATCGCGTATTGACCCCCAGGATGTCACAGGGCGGATCATCATTGTTCCGGCCTTCAACTATCCGGCCTTTTTGAACAAGTCACGAACCTCGCCGATTGATGGGGGAAACCTGAACCGAACCTTCCCCGGTCGCGCGGATGGCACGGTTACGGAAAAAATCGCGGACTTTTTCCAGAATCAGATTCTGGCCCGGGCGGATTATGTGCTGGATATTCATTCCGGCGGTAAGACCTTGGATTTTGTCCCCTTCGCGGCGGCTCACTTTCTGTCTGACCAATCCCAACAGGCCCGCTGTGTGGAGGCGATGAAGGCGTTTAATGCGCCCTATTCCCTGATGCTGTTGGAGATTGATTCTGTTGGCATGTATGACACGGCGGCGGAAAATCTGGGTCTGGTCTTTGTCTCCACCGAATTGGGCGGTGGCGGGTCTTCCAGCGCGCGCACCGTTGGGATTGCCCGCAAGGGGATTGAGAATTTCCTGAAACATGCGGAAATCCTGCCAGGTGAGTTGGAGATCGGGCCGACGATCAATCTGGATATGCCAGACAACCGCTGTTACGTATCCTGCGACACACCGGGCCTGATCGAATATAAGGTCGATCTGGGCGCGACTGTTGAGGAAGGCCAGTTGATTGCCGTGGTGCATGAAATCACCCGCACGGGGCGTCCGCCAGCCCTATATTTCGCAGGGATTTCAGGCATTTTCACCGGGCGTCACTTCCCGGGCATGATCGGGATGGGCGATATCGTTGCGGTTATTGCGGTGCCGGTTTGAAGATGCGCTGGTAATATGGGGCCAGCAGGGACGGCATGATATACATCGGCATCTGCCAGATCGCGAAATACAGGAAGATATCGGGATGGGACCCGGCGGGCAAAACCGCCAGGAGTATGCCGACATTGCGATTGGCACAGATGAACCCGATGCTGGCCCCGATACGTGCCCCGAAAATGCGCCCTGCCAGGCTGCTGAGGCCCAATAGCAGGAAATAGGCGGTAAAGGCGATTGCGATAACGCCTAAAACAAAGTCTGTTTCGGATATTAAACGGGCGGTGACCCCGTCCATGATGGCAATCGAAAACAGCACCAAAATAAAGACAATAGACAGGTCCAACGCTGCCTTGGCATGCGTGATCCGGCTTTGTCCTATAAGTTTCTGTAGAACGAATGCGGATCCAACCGCGCTGCCAACAAAGATGCTGAGGTCTATGCTCCAGCTAATGGGATCGATGCCCAGATCCAAATCCAATAGGTGCAAGGCGATGAAGGGCAGGGTGAAGGGCACCAGCGCCATGGCGACAATCATGATCAGCAGGGCAAGCTTGTCATCCAGCCCCAATAACTGTGCCAGGGACGGCGTTGACATCAGGGGGGCCGCGCCCGCCATCAGGATCAGGGCAATCATCAACCCCTGACCGGGTGGCAGGGCACTCAGAATCCCCCAGCACAGAACGGGTGTGATCACCAACAACCAGACCACTGTGGCGATCAGGGCCGTTGGCCTGCGCAACAACAGTACGGATTGCAGAAAATCAATCCGCAGGGCCGCCAGAAACAGCAACAGCCACACGGCCGGTCCCAATGCCGGGCGACAGAATTGCGCCAGTCCCGGAGCAATCAGTCCAATGCAGACGCCCAATGCCAACAGCAATGGTGCCTTGCGGGAGAGGTACAAAAGGGTGCGGCGCAACATGAAATGCCTTAACGAATGAGCGTGGCCTCGTTCTATCAGAATTTCCCTGAAGCACCATAATCAATGCGGCACAGGCCCTTGGCGTTTGGGTCTTAAAATGCCATATCCGTGTATATACAATGGTCATTGGCAATGCCACGATGTCTGTGACGGGACAAATCTTTAAGTGGTAATACCAGTTGAAGGGGCATTGTATAGGCCGTAGGATGGCCGTTAATAAGATGACCCTATAATATCAATGGTCTCATTTTAGGGAATGGAAGGGTGGCTTTTATATGGCCGATCTGATCGATCCGTTCGGGCGCGAAATTGAATATCTCCGGATCTCCGTAACCGATCGTTGCGATTTTCGCTGTGTCTATTGCATGTCGGAAGATATGACCTTTTTGCCAAAGTCAGAGATTCTGACATTGGAGGAACTGGATCGTGTGTCTTCCGCCTTTATTGGCATGGGCGTGCGGAAATTACGCATTACCGGCGGGGAGCCCCTGGTTCGACGCAACATCATGTCCTTGTTCAAATCCCTTGGGCGGCACCTGGAAACAGGCGCGCTGGAGGAATTGACACTGACCACCAATGGCAGCCAGTTGGCGAAATATGCCGATGATCTGTATGCCTGTGGCGTGCGGCGCGTGAATGTGTCGATTGACACGCTGGATCCTCAGAAATTTGTGGAAATCACGCGCTGGGGCAAGTTTGATCAGGTGATGGCTGGCCTTCAGGCGGCAAAGCGTGCGGGTCTTAAGGTCAAGATCAATGCCGTCGCGCTGAAGGGTGTCAATGATGTTGAAATCCATGATCTGGTCGCCTGGTGCGGTGGGGAAGGCTTCGACCTGACCTTTATTGAGGTCATGCCAATGGGCGACATCGGCAATGAAAACCGGATTGATCAATATTGGCCATTAAGCATGGTGCGTGCCGATCTGGCAAAGCGCTGGACCCTGGAAGACAGCGACTATGCGACAGGCGGTCCTGCGCGGTATGTGACGGTCAAGGAAACCGGCGGGCGGGTTGGTTTTATTACGCCCCTGACCCATAACTTCTGTGAAAGCTGTAATCGGGTTCGACTGAGCTGTACCGGCACCCTGTATATGTGTCTGGGTCAAGAGGATGCGGCTGATTTGCGGACCCCCTTGCGGGCGTCTGAAGCCAATCATCTGGTTGAGGATGCGATCCGGGAGGCGATAACCCGCAAACCAAAGGGCCACGATTTTATCATCGACCGCCGCCGTGGTGCGAAAAGCGTGTCGCGGCATATGAGTGTCACCGGGGGATAAGGATCAATGTCCATCCCTCCTTTGCCGGGCGAAATGCGTGTTTATGCCCTGGATTGCTATCCAGACCCAAAGGCCGATCCAACTGTTGTAATGATCGTCTGTGCCATCAGCGAGCAGATGGCGATACAGCATGCCTTCGATCATCCAAATGCCAGCCAGTATCAGGCGGTTCAATTGCATCCGGGCAAAAAGCACCGTAAGGCCCCGGGGATGCAGGCCGGTGTCCATGGCTTTGTCAATTGGTCGGCTTTCAAGGCGCTGGGGTAAACCAAACGATAGAAAAGCGATATAGTGCATGAAAATGGGTGATAAAACGGTTCTGGTCTGTGATTGCGCCAAGACGATGCCATTGGATGGTGCTGCCATCGCCAAGGCCTGTGGTGCGGAAAGCTGTACCGTCCACCACCTGTTATGCCGGGACCAGATCGGCCGTGTTGTAGAGGCCGGTCGGAACGGCGATGTCATCGTCGCCTGTACCCAGGAAGGCGCGGCCTTTACCGAAGCGTTGGACGAACAGGGCCTGACCCCGGACCTGCAATTGGCCAATATCCGGGAATTTGCTGGCTGGTCCAAGGAGGCTAAATCCGCAACCCCCAAGATTGCTGCCCTGCTGGCCGAAGCCGCCCTGAAGGCACCGGATGTTTCGACCGTCAGCATGGAATCCGGGGGAATCTGTCTGGTATATGGGGCGGGGCAGGTCGCCTTGGATGCGGCGCGCCAGTTGAATGGGCGCATGACCGTTTCTCTGCTGTTGACGGATGTCGGGGACCTGATGCCGCTGGGCCTTATGGACCTGATGACCGCAACCGGACGCATTGCCAGTGCCGCAGGGCATCTGGGTGACTTTGAAATCAATGTGAATAGCTACGCGCCACTAAATCCATCATCCCGGGATCAGTTGTCATTTGGTCTGTACAGCAATGGTGCTGCGGCGAAATGTGATGTCATTCTGGATCTGTCTGGTCGTGCGCCCCTGTTTACAAATCATGAACGCCGGGATGGCTATCTGCGCGCAGACCCCAAAGATCCGGTTGCGGTGCAGAAGGCGATCTTTGCCGCATCCGATCTGGTCGGGGAATTTGAAAAGCCACGATACGTCAACTTTCGCAGTGACCTGTGTGCCCATTCCCGCAGCCAGATTACGGGCTGTACCCGGTGTCTGGATGTGTGTCCGGCCGGCGCAATCTCTCCGGCAGGTGATGCGGTATCGATTGATCCCTATCTGTGCGGGGGCTGTGGCAGTTGTAACAGTGTCTGCCCGACCCAGGCCGCATCCTATGCCTATCCCAGTGATCAGCATTTATTGACCCGCGCCAAGACACTGTTATCCACCTATTTGAAGGCGGGGGGCACGCGGGCGGTTCTGGTGGTACATGCCGCAGAACATGGCTTTGGCATGATGGAAGCCAGCGCCCGTTTTGGACGTGGCCTGCCGTCGCGCGCTATTCCGCTGGCGGTGCATGAGCCGACCCAGATTGGCGCTGAATTCCTGTTGTCCACCTTTGCCTTTGGCGCGGATCGTGTCGTCATTCTGGTGCCACAGAAACATCGGGATGAATTGGATGGGCTGGCGCAACAGGCTGGGTTGGCAGAATCGATCCTGTCCGGCCTGGACTATCAATCCGGGCTGGTGACGGTTCTGGTGGAAGATGACCCCGATGCGCTGGAAGCGGCGCTGTATGATGCGCCGAAGGTGAAGAAAGGGCTTAAAACCCCGTCTGCCTTCCTGCCACAACCGGAAAAACGCACGAATATGCGCCTGGCTGCAGAACATCTGCGCAAGAATGCACCCGGCCCGACGGATATGATCAGCCTGCCGCCCGGCAGCGCCTTTGGTACCATCAATGTTGATGTGGAGGGCTGTACATTGTGTCTGGCCTGTGTTGGGGCCTGCCCGACCAATGCGCTGGCGGATAATCCAGACAAGCCGCAACTGTCCTTCCAGGAAAGCGCCTGCATTCAATGTGGCCTGTGCAAGAATACCTGTCCTGAAAAGGTGATCACGTTGGAATCCCGGTATCGCTTTGGCGAAAAAGCCAACGACCGTGTGGTGATCAAGGAAGAGGAACCCTTTGAATGCATCTCCTGTGGCAAGGCGTTCGCGTCTAAATCCACCATCGAAAAAATGATTGAGACCTTAAGCGGCAAACATTGGATGTTTGAAGGGGCCGGTGCGGATCGCCTGAAAATGTGTGAGGATTGCCGTGTTCAATCCGTTTTTAACGATTCCCCGCAAATGGCGTCCGGTCAGCGCCCGAAAGTCCGCACAACGGAAGATTATCTGGCCGCGCGCGACCGGGGCGAAACGGGTGATCTGGACTAATCGATCGCACTATCGCTGGAAAATGGAATAGAGACGCAATAGACTCCGCAACAACAATTCTGTTCTGATGATTGTCTGTTTGAAAGGACAAGGGATCGTGAGTCGTCTTGATGCTGCTAAATGTGTCCAGGTTGCTGTTCCAGATTGTGCCCCCGTTGATTGCGTGCTGGTGCCAAAGGCCAAGGATATCGGGGCCTTTAGCGTTCGCCGCGTATTACCCGCAGCGGAGCGCCGTTCGGTAGGGCCCTTTGTTTTCTTTGATCAGATGGGCCCCGCCGTCTTTGAAAATGATACCTATCTGGATGTCCGCCCGCATCCCCATATTGGCCTTTCGACCATTACATGGCTGATCGAAGGGGAAATCCTGCATCGGGACAGTCTGGGCTATGTCCAACCCATTCGCCCGGGGGAGGTCAACTGGATGACTGCGGGGTCGGGTATTGTGCATTCTGAGCGCACACCAGACGAAAGCCGTCATGCAGGCAGCAAAATCTATGGCATTCAGACCTGGATCGCGCTGCCAAAAGATCAGGAAGAAATCGATCCATCTTTTCAGCATTATGCGGCGGCGGATATTCCCTGGATCGACGGGCCCGGATATCGCATCGGATTGATCGTCGGGGATGCCTGGGGCCACAGTTCACCGGTGGAAACCCCTTCTGAAACGCTGTATGCCGATATCAGCATGGAGGCCGACGCCACAGTGGACTTGCCGACCGCAACGGAAGAACGCGCTGTTTACATCCTGTCTGGATCGATCGAGATTGCCGGTACGGTGTTTGAAAGCGACCGCATGGTTGTTCTGCATACCGGTGTGTCGGTCAGTGTGACGGCGCAGGAGAATACCCGCCTGATGCTGTGTGGCGGCGCGCCTTTGGACGGCCCGCGCCACATGTTCTGGAACTTTGTGTCCAGCCGCAAGGATCGGATCGATCAAGCCAAAACAGATTGGCAGGAAGGGCGGTTCGCGCCTGTCACTGGAGAAGTGGATTTCATTCCACTGCCCGGTTGAATGCGCCCCTGATCCTTACGGTTCCAGTTCTGAAATCAGGATGCCATTTTCGTCATAGATCCGCAGAATTTCCGCACCGGATTTGGTCCGGATATGCAAATACAGGCGACCGGGTTGGCTGTTGACTTCCAGGATTGTCCCCATGCCCGTTATCGGCGCAGCCTGGGGAATTGACGGTGCGGTATCAGCCTGTTCCGTGACCAGGGCATCACTATGCTTGCCGGACTTTGTCATAATACCGTATATCATGCCGCCGACGGCAAGGATGATTAATGCGCCAAGGGTCGCAACAACAATAACGATGCCGCGATTGTTGCGGATGACGCTTTCCGCCTTTTCGTCTGGCGGTGGGGTTGGATCGGCAGGCATAAGTGATAATCCTTAAATCTGATAGGGCGTGGCCAAAGGGCGGTATCTGTGATCGATAGCAAGACAGAAGGTGAAGTGCCAGAGGTTGATGGCGATCTGGATGAAGATAATGCGATCTTCAACAGTTCGGTACCGGATAGTGGCGGCAGTCTGGTCGATCTGGTGGTATCTGAGGAACAAGCCGGTGCCCGGTTGGACCGTTACCTTGCTGATTCCCTGCCAGACCTGTCGCGCAGCCGCGTTCAGGCCTTGTTGCGCGCAGATTGTGTGCGTATGGGCAGTGGCCGCGTTGTCACCGATGCCTCTGGTCGTGTGAAAATGGGGGAGCGGTATAGTGTTGCTGTTCCACCGCCTGAAGCGGCCGTGCCGGAAGCGCAGAACATTCCCCTGGATGTCGTGTTCGAAGATCAGCATTTAATCGTGGTCAACAAGCCGGCCGGTATGGTGGTACATCCAGCGCCGGGCAATTGGGATGGCACGCTAGTGAATGCCCTTTTACATCATTGCGGCGAAAGCTTGCAGGGAATCGGCGGCGTGCTGCGGCCAGGTATTGTGCATCGGATCGATAAGGATACGTCCGGTCTGTTGGTGGTGGCAAAGTCCGATAAGACCCATGCTGGTCTGGCGGCCTTGTTTGCGGCCCATGATATTGATCGGCGGTATCGGGCCTTGGTGATTGGCGTGCCTGATACATTGCGCGGTACGATTGATCAGAATATTGGCCGCCATCCAACCGACAGGGTGCGTTTCGCGCCTGTTGGCCCGCATTCCGGCAAATCGGCAATTACGCATTATCGTGTCCTGGGGCAGGCGGATTTATCGGTCTGTCTGGTGGAATGCACCCTGGAAACTGGCCGAACCCACCAGATCCGCGTCCACATGACGGCAATGGGCCACCCCTTGATCGGGGATCGCCTGTATAATAAAACCACCCGCACCCGCAGGGCCGCATTGACGCGGGAACGGCGCGAGGCAATTGATGCCTTCCCCCGTCAGGCGCTGCATGCACAGTCATTGGGATTTGCGCATCCGATCACGGGGAAAGATTTATTGTTTGAAGCTGCACCGCCGGAGGATTTTATCGAGTTACAGGGCGTGTTGGGCATCGCCTAGAGGATACTGGTTGCGCGTTGTCATTGGATCGTCGTCACACAGCCACAGTTTCGCCTTAATAACGGGCGATTATACGATCATCAGAGAATGGTACTGATGGATGATCCGTGCCGCTCACGAACAGGTGATGTAAAATGCGCAAACATCCGTGCCGTCCCATCTTGAATTAAGGGGCGTTCATTCCTATCTGTAGACTGCGGTAGAGTGGCCTCTTGGCCCGTACATTGGGGAGACTATAGACATGAGCAATACAGCGAATATTCCTGTTTTAACGCCGGAGGGTAATCTTCAGCGCTATCTGGATGAAATCCGTAAGTTCCCAATGCTTGAACAGGAACAGGAATACATGCTGGCCAAAAGCTGGCGGGAGCATGGGGACCGGGATGCAGCGCATCAATTGGTCACCAGCCATTTGCGCCTGGTGGCTAAAATTGCGATGGGCTATCGCGGCTATGGTCTGCCTGTTGCCGAACTGATTTCAGAGGGCAATGTCGGTATGATGCAGGCCGTGAAGCGGTTTGATCCTGAACGGGGGTTCCGACTGGCAACCTATGCGATGTGGTGGATTCGCGCCGCGATCCAGGAATATATCCTGCATTCCTGGTCGCTGGTCAAAATGGGGACGACCGCAGCCCAGAAGAAACTGTTCTTCAACCTGCGCAAAATTAAAGGTCGCTTGCAGGCCTTCGATGAAGGCGACCTGCATCCCGATACAGTTGCAAAGATTGCGCAGGAACTGGACGTGCCGGAACAGGATGTGGTTTCGATGAACCGACGTCTGGCCGGCGGTGATAACTCACTGAACGCCCCATTGCGCGCGGATAGTGAAGGCGAATGGCAGGACTGGCTGGAAGACGATACGGACAGCCAGGAAACAGTCCTTGGCGAAAGTGAAGAATTGACCCAACGCCGTGGCATGCTTCAAGAGGCAATGAGCGGCCTGAACGATCGGGAACGCCATATCCTGTCGGAGCGCCGCCTGAGCGACGAGCCAAAAACCTTGGAAGATCTGAGCCAGGAATATGGCATCAGCCGCGAACGGGTGCGACAAATTGAGGTGCGGGCGTTTGAAAAACTACAGCGCTCTATGCGGAACAAGGCGATCGATCAGAACATCCAGACGGTTTAATTCTGGTCGATCCCAAGTAACCGCGCACCACACTAAAGAGCCGCCGTTGATTGAAGGATCGACGGCGGTTTTTCCTTTTGATTATTGTTTTTTGAATTCCTCGTAGGTTTCGTCATCCATTGCCTCTTCCCGGGCCCGCTCCATGGCTTCTTCTTCTTCGGTTTCAGCGGTTTCATCATCTGTGATGGGCCCTGCCTCTAGTTCAGCGAGCTCATCTAGGGGGGCCTTGCCACGGACTTGGGTGCCCCATTCCTTTTCCATTTCCTTTTGTTTTTCGCGCATCGTGCGGCGGCGCATTTCCATCGACAGGCTGAGATAGCGCAGGACCATCAGCGGCACGATCCAATGAATGATCCAGCCAATCGTCGCAGACCCCAGCATGATCAACCAGTTTATCGGGTTTTGCAGCAGATCGATGGCTGACGACAGACTGATTTCGCCCTTCCATAATTCCAGCGCAACGATCAACGCCCCGGCCAGATTGGCCCAGGCCACCGTTTTCGTGGCATGGCGTCGGGGATGGGTATCAATCAGATAGGCGACACCAGTTGGGATCATCCCGATGGTAAGCAAAAGTACGGTTTCCTTGAACAGGACGGTCATCAGGATCGAACAGATCATCACAAATGTGAAAAACCCCGCAGACCGCTTGGGCTTTCCATTCGCTTGGCCTTGTGCAGGATCGTTTTGTGCGCCCGCATTCTTTTTCTTGGGTGCCTGTGCCATTGCTACCTGCTGCTCCCGCTAGGCCGAATGCGTGTCAGGGGTCTGTTTATGCGCGCAATCTTCATATGAATGCCCAAAACCCTGCCAGGGTGATTGCAGCAACACAGCATAACAGCGAAGTCGCAGAGGCCAATTGTCCGCCATATTCTTCCGCTAGAAGTTCCTTGTTATGGATGTCGCGCATTAACGCAATAAGGTCATGTGTTGTTCGGGCATACTGCATGCTTGCATGATCGAATTCTGTCTTGTCCTCGGAAACCTCTTTCGTATCGTCAATGACGTCCAGAAGTTCCTGCATCCGTCCGGACTTTGCCGCCTTGCGCAGTTTTCCGCGTACTTTCTTGCGCCGGTCCCGGCTGAAAAATCGGTTGATGGCAGGTTCCAGCAGTTTTGCCGATGTCTCGCATAAATGGGGAAACTTGATATTGCGATGCATCGTATCCTGCAGACTGGCCAGGATTTTGACCTGCGCCAGGCGGCCTTCTTCTTCATCCGCCCCACGATCAATATCGCGTAATTCGCCCCCGATGGCGCGTTTGAAGCCGGTTCCCAGAAAGGCGGCGATATGGCGATCAATCAGGCGCTTTGGCGGGCTATCCCCCATGCACAATCGTTCAAAAGCGGGTACCAGATGATCAACGGAGGGAATATAATCCCGCTCGAATAAGGTGGATTGGCAGGGCATTGACGAATTCAGCTCGTAAATAACCCGTTCAATGCCAAACCCCAATGTTGTCTGATTCAATACGGCGCGGACTTTATCCAATCGATTGGTATTGCGCAGATGGGTGGGATGAAGCTTTTTCTGTTGTTCCATCCAGAAAGAAACCAAACCCATGGATAAAACAGAGTTGAACAATTGCCGCGCAGAGGATTCTTCGGCGAAAGAGGCGATGAAGGTGCCAATACCGTCAACCGTTGCCGAAAGCTCTTTCAATCGGATCGGTCCTTCAGGGTCCAGGGCAATCAGAATGCGGGCGATCAGGCGATCCTGATTGTCACTGCCCCCGCTTTTCGCCAGATTGACTGCTTCAATTCGATCCTCTTCCCCCAGTGACCGCCGCAACCAGGTGTCCAGCGCACCACTGTTGATCAGAATGGCGGCCTGGTCCCAATTTTTGTGCATCGCATTGGCGACTTCGCGCGCGGTTGAATAGTCTTTTCCGGCAATGGTCAGGCCGCGTGATCCCTTTGACGGCATGGTCTGTTGCTTCGGGGACAGACGTCGCCCATTCAGCCACAGGCCAAGCTCGTCCAATGTCCATCGTTCTGCGGGATCATCATTTAACAGCCCGCGCAATGGTTCCATCATGGTCAGAGAGACGCGGTGGTTTTGAACCAGCGCGCCATAGGACCCCATTGTCAATTTCAGGCGCAGAATTTCTTCATCTGTATAGCCCACCAAAGGACTATTTCCGGTCAACAGGGCCAGGATTGTAACGCCCAGAGCATAAAGGTCGTTTTCAGAACCACCTTCCCCTCGTCCCGCCGCCGTTGCCAACGAACATTCCAGTGTTTCGTATGCGATTGGATTGGTGATGCCAGGCAATGACGAAAAACATTCTCCGATCATCATCTCCTGTTTTTCGGGGCCCCGATAAAACAGGTTATCCGGGCGCAACATCCGATGATACAGCCCGAAACCGTGCATTTCCCGCAGGATCTGTGTTGCCGGATCAATGAAATGGCGGGTAACCAGCTCTTCCTGCATGGGGGCGCGGGGTGTTTCCAGATTCGTAAATACGCGCTCTCCACCGGGGCGTTCCATAATGACTACTGGACAGCGCCTGCCCTCTGGCGGCCAATCGATTACATCCCAATCCAGACACCGAACCAGACTGCGATGATCGATGCGCCGCATCATGCCGACCGCTTCCAGGCGGGGCGGCAGCTTGGGGTCACAGATCAGGGCATACAGGGCGCGTTTGGAATCTCTTTTATGCAGGCAGTGATAGGCAACTGCGGGCTGGGAATCGAGGGCAGGGAGAGGTTTTGAAGAATCGACGTCATAGCGGTCTCTGACGTCGATGATGCGCCCGGTTGTCATGGCAGGTTCAGATGCGCCGCCACCGCTTACCTTCAGCGCCATCGTATATCATTCCCCATCGAAAAGCCTGCCCGCGCGTCGATCAGACGCTATAACAGCAGCTATCACGATTCGTGTCGAATCAAAGGTTCCGTTTACGCGGAATGCCCCAATTTGGGCCCTTTACTGGAGCCTATCCTTCGAATGGATCGCGCACGCGGATCGTGTCGTCCCGTTCCGGGCTGGTGGACAACAGCGCAACCGGGGTTTCGATCAGTTCTTCGATGCGGCGGATATACTTGATCGCGGTGGCTGGCAAATCAGCCCAACTGCGCGCACCATAGGTGCTTTCGTCCCAGCCTTCCAGCGTCTCATAGATTGGTTCAGCGCGCGCCTGAAGGGCTGTGGAGGCTGGCAGGTGGTCGTATTCACGCCCATCGATGCGATAGCCCGTGCAGACATTCAGGCTTTCCAGGCCATCCAGAACATCCAGCTTGGTCAAGGCAATGCCATTGACGCCACCCACTTTCATCGCCTGGCGTACCAGGACGGCATCAAACCAGCCACAGCGGCGCTTGCGCCCCGTCACCACACCGAATTCGCGCCCGCGTTCGCCCAGCCGCTCCCCAATGGCATCGGTCAGTTCCGTTGGGAAGGGACCTGAGCCTACGCGGGTTGTATAGGCCTTGGTGATCCCCAGAATATAGCCCAATCCACCCGGACCCATGCCAGAGCCGGTGGCGGCCTGACCCGATCCGGTATTGGAGGAGGTGACAAACGGGTAGGTGCCATGATCAACATCCAGCATGACGCCCTGTGCGCCTTCAAACAGGATGCGATGGCCCTTGCGGCGCATATCGTCCAGTTTTTTCCAAACAACGCCTGCATAAGGCAACAGTTTGGGGGCAATTTCTTCCAGTTCCGCAATCACTTGTACGGGATCGACAGGGGCGACCCCCATGCCTTTCAGCAAGGCATTGTGGTGGGATAACAGGACGTCCACCCGATCCGGCAGGGTGGCAGGATCCGCCAAGTCACAAACACGAATGGCCCGGCGGGCAACCTTATCTTCATAGGCCGGGCCGATGCCCCGCCCGGTCGTACCAATTTTACCCTCACCGCGCGCCAGTTCCCGTGCCTTGTCCAACTCGCGATGGACCGGCAGGATCAGCGCAGCGTTTTCAGCCAGCAGCAGAGTTGATGGGCTGACAGAGACACCCTGCGCCCGGATGCGTTCAATTTCTTCCATCAGGGCCCAGGGGTCGACCACGACGCCATTGCCGATGATCGACAGCTTGCCCTTGCGCACTACGCCGGACGGCAGCAGGCTTAATTTATAGACCTTGCCGTCGATGACCAGGGTATGACCGGCATTGTGACCGCCCTGAAACCGCACCACCACATCGGCGCGTTCTGACAGCCAGTCCACAATCTTGCCTTTGCCTTCGTCGCCCCATTGAGAGCCGATAACCACTACATTCGTCATCGCGTTTGTCCTTGCGCCTGATCGGAAATTGATTAGTCGAGAGGGCAGGGCGTATCACCCTGCGCCGGATCATAATAATGCGTGCAATCCAGTCGTCGGGCTTCTGCCTGAATGTCTGATACAGCCGTAAGACCCGACAGCGTGCACCAGCCTGCCTGTCGCAAGGCGGCTGCCTGTTTGGGTTTCGTGTTTGCGGGCAGATAGACCGTGACCGGTCGCGCGGCTGCGGGGACCGCGCGCAGCACAGAATCAAGATACAGGGAAAAGCCTGTGGCTGGTTCGGTCTTGGTGCCATCAGACCCAGCACTATAGCGACCGCCACGCCCCAATTCGCCCCGCACACCCTTGGCAAACAGGGTGAAGCTCAATCCGGTCTGATATTCAAAACCGCGATGTTCGACGGGATCGACCGTTAAGGCCAGGTTCGGCACGGCGTCTTTCAACAGGTCCATCACCCGCGCCAGCCGGGCGCGTTCTGCCTGTGCCGCCGGGGGCAGCGGGATATTGTTTAACTTCTCCAGGGCGCGCCGGGCCAGGCCGGACGCATCCAACAGCGCCCCCAGCCGCGTTGCGGCCTCTCCCCCCAGGGCGGCCACATCATGGGCATCCTTGCGGTCCAGCGCCAACCGGGCGTCCTTTCGGGTTTTGGCATCCAGGCCCAGATCGTCAAACACGGCAGGCACGATTGTCGGCAGGCTTAAGTCCACGGACAGATCCCTGGCCCCAACAGCATGTAAGGCATCGGCGGCAACAGCGATGATTTCAGCATCCGCCTCTGCCTGATCCGCGCCATAGATTTCACAGCCCGCCTGGGTCACCTGACGTTCCGGGCGCAATTGCGATCCGCGCACGCGCAGCACCGGCCCGGCATAACACAGGCGCAGGGGGCGGGGGGCCTTGATCAGACGGGATGTGGCGATGCGCGCGACCTGAACCGTCATGTCGGCGCGCACCCCCATCATGCGTTGGGATACCGGGTCCATCAGGCGGAATGTATGGGGGGCGGTGGCCGTTCCCGCACCATCCAACAGGCTGTCTTCAAATTCCACCAAGGGCGGGTCGACGCGACGATAGGCAGAGGCCCGAAAACGATCTATCAGGCCACGCATAACCGTTGCCTCGCGCGTTGCCTCTGGGGGCAGAACATCGCGCAGGCCATCGGGAAGCAGCGTCTTTGAAGGGCCGTCAGTCATTGTTCAAACATGTACCATTGGGAATTTTTGGAAACCGGCACTGTGGTAGCGGGTTTGTCCCCCTTGGGCAAGCGGAACCCGCGGATTTCCAAACCTGTGGCGTGGCTTACCCTCAGCCGTCTTTCATGATTTTACGCAGCGGGATGCTTTCATCGGCCAGGGCGGCGGGGTCTGGATTAACACCCCGTTCCATCATCATCTGGGCCATGCGAACATCTTTTGCGATGGCGGATCCTTTGCCAAAGCCTGCGACCCCGATCAACGTATCGCCTTCCAGACAGAAGAAGATCTGTGCGCCATCCTCATATCGACCCCGTGTGACGATCTTTTCGGCGCGATGGGGCAGGCCGGCGGTTTGCAGGGTCCAATCAAATTGGTCGGACCACAGCCAGGGCACAGGCGCATAGGCTTCGGGTTTGCCACAAATGGACCGGGCAACGGTGCGGGCCTGCATATCCGCATTCTGCCAGCTTTCCAGCCGGATTGCTGCGCCATAGCGCGGGTTGTTCCCACAGGCACAGTCGCCGGTCGCATAGATGCCGGGTACATTGGTCGCACCGAATTCATCCACCAGAATGCCATCGCCGCAGTCAACCCCGGCTGATTTGGCCAGGTCGATACCGGGCGCGATCCCAATACCGATCACGACCGCATCGGCGGGCAGGATGCTGCCATCTTCGAATCGGATGCCGGTGACATGATCGCTGCCTTCAAACGCCTGGATGCGGGCGTTCAGGAGGATTTTGATGCCATTTTCTTCATGCAGGCGGGAAACAGCCGCTGCGACCTCTTCTGGGATGGAACGGCCAAGAATGCGCGGCGCACCTTCCAGAACGGTGACATCACAGTCTTTCTGGCGCGCGGTCGCGGCTGTTTCCAGGCCAATGAAGCCCCCGCCAATAACAACGATCTTTGCGCCGGGTGTCAGGGCTTTGCCCAGTTCCGCACTGTCATCCAGGGTTCGGACAACATGAATGCCCGCCAGATCAGCGCCCGGCAGGGGCAGGCGTTTGACCACGCCGCCTGTTGCGAAAATCAACGCATCAAAGCTGTGGGATGTTCCATCGTCCAGCGTGACCGTATGGGCATCCGCATCAATTGCTTCAACCGTCTTACCGGTCATCAGCGTGATGTTCTGCTGCTGGTAAAAGTCAGCTTCGTACAAGAAGCAATGATCGGCCGTCTTGTCGCCTTTCAGCACCGCCTTGGACAGCGGCGGGCGCTCATAGGGGGGATGTGCCTCAGCCCCGATCAGGGTGATGTCCCCCTGAAACCCTTCCTGACGCAACAGGGCCGCGGCGCGGCCGCCACTTTGCCCGGCACCGACGATAACAACAGACTTAACCGACATAGACGCTCACTTTTCTGCGGTAACGAAGCTAGACCTGTGATCAATCGCGATAAACGGGCTCTTCCTCGTCCAGGATATCGCGCAGGGCGTTGAAATGCTTTTCTGCGGCACCTGGATAGGCGGCCCATTGACCAGCGGTTTTCTCTGCCACTTCATGGCTGGCAATGTTCAAGTCACGCCCGCTGGACAGGGCCAGGAACAGCGTTTCACAGGCACGTTCAAAGAAGAACAGTTCATCAAAGGCTTCCGCGACAGTGTTTCCAACCGTCATGACGCCATGCTGGCCCATCAGGAGGACGCGCTTGTCCCCCAAAACGGTGGACAGACGCTCTGCCTCGTCGCCCAGCCCCATGCCATCATAGTGGTTGTCGACGGCAACACGGTTATAGAACCGCATCGTGGTCTGGTCGATGGGGGGAATGGACGTATCTTTCAGGGCCGACAAAGCGGTCGCATATTTTGAATGGACATGCAGGATACAGCGCGCCTGGGGGTTGTTCCGGTGCATGGCCCCATGGATGCAATAGGCGGTCGGGTCGACGGCATCACCCATGCCCTCCGGCGCGACCTCAGTATTCAACAGCAGAAGGTCGCTGGCGCGCATTTTTGAGAAATGGCGGCCATAGGGATTGATCAGGAAATCCGTGCCATCGTCTGATACGACCAGGCTGAAGTGATTGGCCACAGCCTCATGCATATTCAATCGCGCGGTCCAGCGAAACGCGCAGGCCAAATCTTCCCGTTCAGACTGATACGCCAGAGAGTGGGTTTTCGCGGCGGAGAATGCACTGACAGACATGGTTTTGAACCTCCTCGTTGAGGGTCGGAATTTCAGATATCGTCGAAAAGAGTGATCGTTCATCCCATTTTGCGCAATCAAATTCAATACTGCAAGGTCCTGACGAATGGGCATGCTGTTCAGTTTCCGAAGTGCCAGCCTTGCCCCCTAAAGAAAATGTCGCATCCGGTTAGTGAGAATCCACCTTGTTGATGTAACTATATAACATTATAGTCTGGGGATAGGGTGATTTCGCAGCAATTGATTGGGATACCGACCGTGATTTTAGCATCAAACAGTATTGTTGTCCGTCGCGGCGAGTCGCCACCGCTGTACCTTCCGGACCTGTCCATTGCATCCGGGGCACAGCTTCTGCTGATGGGACCATCTGGGTCGGGAAAGACGACATTGCTGTCCGTATTGGCGGGATTACTGCCGCCGACGGAAGGCAATGTCCTGCTGGAACAGCAGAATTTTTATGCCCTGTCGTCTGTTGCACGGGACCGCATTCGGGGGAAAACCTTTGGGTTCATCTTCCAGACGCTGCATCTGCTCCCGTCGCTGACAGTGGCCCAGAATGTCATGCTGGCAGCAGACATGGCGAAGGTCGCGGTAGAACCCGGACGTTTGGAGGACCTCTTAGCGAAGCTGGGTCTGGCCGATAAGGCGGATCGAAAGTCCGCAGCCCTGAGCCAGGGCGAACAGCAACGCGCCGCCATTGCCCGGGCTGTTTTGCTGCGCCCGAAATTGTTAATCGCGGATGAGCCCACATCGGCCCTAGATGATGCCAATACGGACGCTGTTGTCACGCTGCTTCAGGATCAGGCGACGGAGACTGGGGCTGCGCTGTTGATCGCCACCCATGACGCCAGGCTTTTGGATCGTTTCGACACTGTGGTGACGCTGAAAACACAGGGAGGGCCTGTATCATGAATGCGGTTTCCCTTGCCGTTGCGGCCATTCGCGCCCGCCCGCTGCAATCGGCTTTGTGCATTCTGTCGGCGACATTGGGCAGTGCCTTGCTGGTTCTGGTGTTTCTGCTGTCCCAAACCATTGCGTCTGGTTTTCAGCGCAATGCAGAAGGAATTGATATCGTCGCGGGTGCGAAGGGAAGCCCCCTGCAATTGGTGCTGTCGTCGGTTTATCATGCGGATGTTCCGGCCGGAAATATTGAAATGTCCGATTATCTGGCCTTGCAGAGGGACCGCCATGTGCGCCAGGCGATACCCCTGGCACTCGGCGACAATTATCAGGGCTGGCGGATGGTGGGCAGTACACCTGACTATCTAAAGCTTTATCAGGCTGAATTTGCACAGGGTCAGGTTTTCGCACAGCCGTTTGAAGCGGTTGTCGGCGCGGCGACCGGCATGAAACTGGGCGAAAGCTTCGCCGCCCGTCATGGCTTTGCAGCTGACAGCAACGATATCCATGATGCCGCTATGTACACCGTAACCGGTGTGTTGAAGCCGACAGGAACAGTGCTGGACAAGCTGATCATCACCAGTATGGAAAGTGTCCAGACGTTGCATTCCGGGCATCATCATGAAGACCATGAAGACGCGCAGGCAGAAGGACACGAAAAACATGATGATCATGATGCACACGATCATGATGAAGCACACGACCATGATGCGCACGACCATGATGCCCATGACCATGATGAAGCACACGACCATGATGCACACGATCATGATGAAGCAGCCGAAGAAGCGCTGGGCCATCAGGTTACGGCGGTCCTGATCAAGACCCGCAGCCCGATTGATCGGATGAATCTGCCACGTCAGATCAATCAGTCCTCTGATCTGCTTGCCGCCGTGCCCTCGCTGGAAATGGCGCGGTTGACCAAGAGTCTTGGGATCGGCAAGACCTTGATTCTTGCGCTGGGTGTCGGGTTTGTCGTGCTTTCGGCCCTTATTCTTCTTGCGTCTCTCGCCTCCAGCCTGGCGGTGCGGCGATATGATCTTGCGGTTCTCAGGGTTCTGGGGGCAAGTCCCGGAAAACTGCTGCTGACCGTCGTGGCGGAAGCGGTGTTGTTAAGCGGGGTCGGAACGGTGATCGGATTGGCGGTTGGGCATGGGGTCGGCTATATCGCCGCATTGAATATCGATACCCTTCAAGGCATAGTTCTGCCAGAGACGTTTCTGCAGGTGCATGTCCTTGATGGTGTGTTCCTGTTGCTGGGACTGGTAATTGGGATAACAGCCTCTTTGATCCCCGCGATTTCCGCTGCGCGGACAGATATTGCGGGATTATTGGCGAAAGGGTGATAATGCGGAAAATCCTGGCAGTGCTGATGTTTCTATGCGCGTCGCCGCCAGCCTTTGCCCTGTCGCAGGAAGAAGGAAGCCTGCATGGCACCAAGACGATCCTGGATTACATTGGCGATTATGTTGATGTGCCCCCCGGTGCGTTGGATTGGAAGGTCCTTGGGTCCACCAATGAGGTTCAGATCCAGACAAAAACCGATGATGGCTATGATTTGATTTATCAAAAGCCGGAATTTCAATCGGATGTGATGGCACTGGACGGGAAAGAGATCACCATAAAGGGATATATGTTTCCCCTGGACCAGACAGAAGATCAGCGCCTGTTCCTGTTTGGACCATTTCCGATGAGCTGCCCCTATCAGTATCATGTTGGGCCGGCTTTGGTTCTGGAAGTCCATGCCCAGGATCATCCCGTCGCCTTCAGCTATGACCCGGTGCAATTGACTGGCACGTTGGAACTGGTGCCAGAGGATAAGGAATATAGTGTCTTTTATCGCCTGACGGATGCCAAGCAGGTCCATTGACTGCGTGTTGAGAATTTCACTTGCTGTCGCACGCCCCTTGACCCTATAGGGGTCTCGGCTATTTTGAGCAGTGACCTGATAGGGGAACGCGCGTCAATTGCTTTCACGTTGGAGATACGGTCTTGGCGACCATTTTACCGCTTACTGATAAGAAATCGGCATCCAAGCAAGATGATCGGCCGTCGCTTGACGCCCTGTTGGGGCTGGTTGAAGGCGACCTGAAAAAGGTCAATCAGCATATCCTGGATAATATGAAGAGCCCCGTTGCGCTGATCCCGCAATTGGCTGGGCATATTATTGCGTCGGGCGGTAAACGCCTGCGCCCGGTGCTGACCCTGGCATCGGCGAATTTGTGCGGTTATACGGGCCAGCGCCATATTGGTCTGGCCGCCTGTGTGGAATTTATCCATACCGCGACCCTGCTGCATGATGATGTTGTCGATGAAAGCGACCTGCGCCGGGGCCAGGCCAGTGCGAATGCGATCTGGGGCAATGAGGCCAGCGTGCTGGTGGGCGATTTCCTATTTTCGCGATCCTTCCAACTGATGACAGCCGATGGGTCGTTGCAGGTTCTGCGCATTCTGTCCGATGCCTCCGCCGTGATTGCGGAAGGGGAGGTCCTGCAGTTGATGACGGCCAATGAGCCGACAACGACGGAAGAGGCCTATCTGGAAGTTATCCGATCAAAGACCGCGAAACTTTTCGCCGCAGCGACCCGCATTGGTGCCGTGGTGGCCGAGCGCCCCCAGGCCGAGGAAGAGGCGCTGGAAAGCTATGGCATGAATATCGGCATCGCCTTTCAATTGATTGATGATGTGCTGGATTATTCTGCTGACCAGCTAAAGCTGGGCAAGACTGTGGGCGATGATTTCCGGGAAGGCAAAGTGACCTTACCGGTCATTCTGGCCTATCGTCGGGGCAATGATGAGGAGCGGGCCTTCTGGCATCGCACGATTGCCGAAATGGACCAGAAAGACGGCGATCTGGAAGAAGCCATGCGCCTGATGACATCCCATGGCACGCTGGATGACTCCGTGGATCGCGCCCGTCATTATTGCAGCATCGCCCGCGACGCCCTGGGCATTTTCCAGAATGGACCAACCAAGGAAGCCATGACCGATCTGGTCGATTTTATCATTGATCGGGCTTATTGATTGGCACCATTTGCGCCGGTTACATTCCTGCCACTTGGCTTTGTTTGACACAACCGACCGCTGGGCGGATATATGCCGTATTGTATGACGGCACTAAAAGGCGCGGGCTATAATGTTTGAAAATCCTACTGTATCGGTCATTGGACTTGGCTATGTCGGCTTACCGCTGGCGGTTGCGCTGGCGCGGCATTTTGATGTCATCGGGTTTGATATCAATCGGGAACGGGTTGCAGAATTGCGCGCCGGGCATGATCGAACCGGGGAATTAAGCGCGGGCGAATTGGCCGATTCCACCCTGGAATACATAGCCGACGAAAGCTTTCTGTCCGAAGCGCATATCCATATCGTAACCGTGCCAACCCCTGTCGGGCCCGATAACAAACCAGATCTGCGGGCTGTTGAATCGGCCAGTCGGACGGTTGGGCGTCATTTGAAAATGGGCATGGTCGTGGTTTATGAATCGACCGTCTATCCCGGCGTTACGGAAGATTTCTGTGGTCCGATTCTAGAGGAAGAATCCGGCCTGACATCGGGGCAGGACTTTTTCCTGGGCTATTCCCCGGAACGGATCAATCCCGGTGATAAGGTCCACCGCGTTGATTTGATCACCAAGGTTGTCGCAGGGCAGACCGATACAGTCAGTCAACTTCTGGCCCGTCTGTATGGCACGATGAATGGCAATAATATCTTTGTTGCCCGTGACATTCGCACGGCGGAGGCATCCAAGGTCATCGAAAACGCCCAACGCGATATCAACATCGCCTTCGTTAATGAAATCGCGACGATCTTCCAGAAAATGGGAATTTCCGTCCATGACGTTCTGGAAGCGGCTGGGACGAAATGGAATTTCCTGCCCTTCACGCCGGGCTTGGTCGGGGGGCATTGCATCGGGGTGGACCCCTATTATCTGGCCCATGCGGCACAGCAGTTGAATATTGAGCCCAAGGTGATCCTGGCCGGGCGCAGCATTAATGACGGCATGGCGCATCGGATTGCCGATAACATCGACGCGCAACTATCCGGCCCGTCAAAAATTCTGGTGCTGGGCATCGCGTTCAAGGAAAACGTGCCCGATATCCGCAATTCCAAGGTCGCAGATCTGATCGCCAGGCTGGCCGTGCATGGTCACACAGTTGATGTCTTCGACCCAATGGCCGATGCCGCGGAAACCAAACATGAATATGATATCAACCTGGTTGCAGAACCCGCCACAGGCTATGACGCCGTCGTCGGGGCCGTGGCGCATTCTGCCTTTAATCAGTTGTCCCTGCGTAAGCTGGCTAAACCAGACGGGCTGATCGCGGATATCAAGGCGATCTGGCGTCAACGGGGCGTGCCTGATGGCATGACCTATTGGACGCTGTAGGCCCTTCGCCTCAGACGCGCGCCCAGATATCTTCGGCCCAGCCTTTGATTTGCAGGGATTCTTCCCAGCGGTCGGACAATTCATAGCCGTCTGCGCCGGTGATAGCATATTCGGGCGGGCCCAGTTCGGTCAGGAAGATCAGGGTGTCGTCGGGGCCGTGGCGGCCCTTCCAGGATGCGATGCCTTCTTCCCACCAGGATTTATACAAATCGACCCATTTCTGACTCTGGGGGAAGTGCAGGGGGACCTGAACCTGTTCGCGGGAGGATACGCGCCCCTGGAAGCAATCGGCGCGGGCCAGGATCTGGCTGATATAGCCCTGGTCCCGATCGTTTAAGGGATACCAGAATTCCCGGTCGATCAGATAATGGGACAGGTCCGCACAGATCGGCATATCGGGCACACGCTCCATCAATTGCAGCGTATAGAACAGGTCATTGGTCAGGCAGTTGCGGTGGGTTTCAAACAGGATCGGCATGCCGACCTGATCCGACATCTCCATCCAGCGATGCACCACATCCACGCCTTCCTCAACAGTGAAGGGCATAACCTCCCCGATGATATTGACGACAACCGCATTGGCCGCTTTCGCCGCCTCCAGGATTGGCAGGAACCCTTCCACCGTCTTGGGGAAGGCATTGATCATACAGCCCAGCTTGTGCTGTTCAAACAGCGGGCGGGTGCGTTCAATCGTTTCCAAATCAGACTTTGCCAGATCCAGGCACATGCCGTCGAAACCAGCTTCCGCGACCATGGCAAAGGCTTCTTCGTCAGACCGCTCCACCCCATCCGGGCGCCGCAGTTCCATCGCCCAGCGGGATTGGTACACTTCCAGTTTTTGCATTATTCAGCCGCCTGCGGTTGGGTTTGGGACAGGTTGATCTCTACCTCGCCATCGCGGGTTTCCGGGCCCTTCATCAATTTCCGGATGAAACGCCACTGGAATGCCAGATAGCCGGTCGTCGGTGGTTCATAGCCGGCATGTTTCACCAGTTCCGCATGCAGCGCGGGCAGGGCGTGGAACGGCACGGCGGGGAAGGTATGGTGGGCCGTGTGATATTGCATGTTCCAGGCCATCCAGCGGAAAATCCACCAGGTCTTGATCGTGCGGGTATTGTGCACGGTGTCATTCTCATGCGTCAGGCCGGTATGTTCGGCAATGTTCTGAACGTTCTGGAAAATCTTCATGGCGAACATGGGACCGATCCAGTAAATCACCGCTGCCCATGTCTGGAAATACAGAGATGCCGCAATCACGACTGCATAGCCCAACAGGTGCAGCCGCGATTCCAGCACAACCTTGCGGGTCTGCTTTTCGGTGAAATAGGGCGCGGTTTTGCCCATGGCGACGATAAACAGGCGCTTGATGCGACCGGTCCAATAGGTGATGCCGATCAGATAAGGCAGATAGCTGGCCAGATCATAGGGGCCGCCCCGGCTGATCAGTTCCGGGTCATTGTCCCAATCCTGGGTATGGCGATGGTGTTCAAAATGGTACCAACGCTCATAATCGCGGGGATACAGTTGAACGAACCCGGTGATGCGGTTGAAGACATCGTTGACCCAGCGGGTTTTGAACGCCGTGTAGTGGTTGAATTCGTGCTGGGCCGCGAACAGGAAATTCAGCAGCACCCCGTGGGCAATAAAGAACGGCACGGCCCACCAGGTTCCCCAGGTCATATACAGCCCAAAACCGGTCAGGCCGATGGCCCCAAAATGGCTGGCGGTTTGAATCGCGCCTTTCAGGTCTGATCGTTTGCAAAGCTCCCGCATCCGGGCGGGCGGGATCAGGTTTTTGCGCCCAACGAAATCTTCCATCTCTCATCCCCAATTTCAGTGCGTGTGAATGACTTTCTTGTTCTCACTGTAGCAAATCTATAACGTCGAAAAATCATATTGTATCAATCTAAAGATTAGGAAATATCGACGTAATGGCACAGCCAAGTTTTCAGGGACAGGTCGGGGACGCTGATATCAAGCTGCTGCGGGTCTTCAAAACCGTGGTGGAATGTGGCGGCTTTACCGCAGCAGAGGCGGAACTTGGTCTGGCCCGATCCACGATATCAACCCATATCGCCAATCTGGAAACCCGCCTGGGGTTGCGATTGTGTGAACGTGGGCGGGGTGGCTTTGCCCTGACAGAGGAAGGGCGGCTGGTCTTTCAGGAGGTCGTGCGCCTGATGACGGCACTGGATTCCTTTCGCGCCCAAGTATCGACGGCGCAACGGCGTTTGGTCGGGGAATTCAACCTGGCGATCATTGATGGCATTCTGACCCTGCCGGAAATCCCGATTTCGGAAACCCTGTCCCGGTTTCGGGCCAAGGCACCGGATGTCCATATCACCATCAGCGTTTTGAGCACGGACGAGATGGAAAGGCGTTTGCTGGACGGGACCGTGCATCTTGCCTTCTGTGCCATGCACCGCCCAAAATCCGGACTGGCCTACAGCCATGTCGCCAAAGAGGTCCAGTCTGTCTATTGCGGCAGGCTGCACCCCTTGTATTCCAAGCCTGATGAGTTGATTGGATTGGAGGATCTGACGCGACCGGACTATGTCGGACGAACTTTTCAGGACACGCTGAGAACCCGCGAAAAGCCTTTCCGGACCGGCCCTGCGGCTAGTGCCAATAATCTGGAAGCTATCTTGATCCTGTTACAAACCGGGCGGTATCTGGGATTGATGCCCGATCAATGCGCAGCCCCCTGGGTGGCGGCCGGTCAGATTCGCGCCTTGCGCCCGGACCTGACGCGGGTGGAGCAGGATTTTGCCCTGGTCACCCGCGACACGAAACGCCCCGCGCCGGTGATTGAGGCGTTTCAGAAAACCTACCGTGAGGAAGTATCAAAACAGAACGCTGCCCAAATGGCTTAACCCCCCGATCAACAGCAGGATCAGCACAAGGCGGCGGAAATTACGGTCGCTGGTGTGACGATAGGTATAAATCCCCAGCAAGGCACCTAATACGCCGCAGCCCATTGCAATCAGAATGCTGGATCCGGCAAGGTCGTCAAACCGCCCATAAAAACTGTGCCCGATCAGGGCTATGCCCAATACGACCAGATTGAATGGTTGAAAGACGCCCCGCTGTTCATCCTTGGTCCAGCCTCGCAAGCCTGTCCAGATGGTTGGAATGGGCCCAGACATGCTGGCGGCACCGCCAAAAAATCCCCCCAGAAAGCCAATCAGACCATCGGCGCGACGTCCACCCCCCTGGATGATCGGTGGCGTTTTCACCGCCAATCCATAGCCGCAATACAGGATCAGCAGGATGCCCAATCCCCCTTTTGCGACATCGACATCCAGATAGGACAGGGCGGCAATGCCCATCGGCAAACCGATCAAACCACCTGCAATAAACGGCCACAGCCGCGCCATGCGCACGCCATGTCGAATAAAGCCCAAGGTTATCACATGGCTGGTTACCCCGATCAGGGCCGCCATAGGCACGGCGACCTGGGGCGGCATGACATGCAGCCAGAAGGCCAGCGCGATCAGCGCTGCGCCCAGGCCTGTCAGGCCGCCAATATACCCGGCAGCCCCTGCACCAATCGCAAATATGAGGAGATCACTTCCTTCCATCGTTCGGGCAAGGTAGGGTTCCTTTCGTCACTGGTCAAATTCTATGGAGTGGTAATGTCGGTTTTAGATCTTTCTTTTTCAGAAGCAGGGGACGGGCCGCCTCTGGTCATCCTGCACGGCCTGTTCGGAAACAAACGCAATTGGGGGGCGATATCCCGGGTTCTGGCGAAATCCTATCGTGTTTTGTCGGTTGATCTGCGCAATCACGGCGAATCACCCTGGGATGATGAAATGAGCTATCCTGCCATGGCAGGCGATGTCGCAGGCTTAATTGAAAAGCAGATTGGCGGCCCAACCCGTTTGATTGGCCATTCCATGGGCGGCAAGGCGTCGATGATTCTGGCACTAGAACAGCCGGATCTGGTGGAAAGACTGGTGGTCGCTGATATTCCACCAGCGCCGCGCGACAGTGGCTTGATGGCTTATATCACTGCCATGCAGGGATTGGATGTCGCGGCGATGACACGCCGGTCTGAAGCCGAAGACGCCCTGGCCCCGGCCATCCCGGAAAAAATGATTCGCACCTTCCTGGCCCAGAACTTAGCCCCAACAGATGGCGGGGGGCTTACCTGGAAGATCAATCTGGATGTGATCGAAAAGGCGATGCCCAATATTGAAGGATTCCCGGATATCGACAGCGATCATGCCTTTGAAAAGCCCAGCTTGCATCTGACTGGGGCGAATTCTACCCATGTCCTGCCGCGCCACCATGCGGAAATACAGCGTCTGTTTCCCAATTCAGAGATTGAAGCGATCCCCGATGCAGGGCACTGGTTACATGCGGAACAGCCCGCCTTGTTTCTGGATGCTGTGGAGAGTTTTCTGTCTTGACCCAGTTGCCTGAAGAAGTCCTGTCCTCGGTCTTTGGATATCCAAGCTTCCGACCGGGGCAGAGGGAGATTGTTGATCGCTTGCTGTCGGGTACCCATACCCTGACGGTGATGCCGACCGGGGCGGGGAAATCCCTGTGCTATCAGGTGCCCGCCCTGATGTTGGATCGCCCGACCATCGTTGTGTCCCCGCTTGTCGCCTTGATGGATGATCAGGTGGCGGGCCTGCGGGCCAATGGTGTTGATGCGGCCTGCATTCATTCCGGGCAATCGCGCGACCAGAATGTGGATCAATGGCTGCGCGTCGCAAAAGGGGGCGCGAAAATCCTGTATATGTCGCCCGAACGCCTTATGACGCCGCGCATGATCGGTGCCTTGCAAAAGCTGGATCCTGCCCTTTTTGTGATTGATGAGGCGCATTGTATCTCCAAATGGGGGGCCAGCTTCCGACCGGATTACGAGATGTTGTCAACGCTGCCGGACCATTTCCCCAAGGCGACGGTCAGCGCCTTTACCGCAACCGCCGATGTGGCGACCCGGCGCGATATTGCGGAAAAGCTGTTCCGGGGGCGCGGTGATACCGTGGTGCATGGCTTTGATCGCCCCAATCTGAGCCTGACCGTGGTTCCAAAGACCCATTGGAAAAAACAGGTGTTGAGCTTTCTGGAGGATCGCAAGGATCAGTCCGGCATCGTCTATTGCCTGTCACGTCGCCTGACCGATGAAGTCGCCGAAGCCCTGTCAGCGGAAGGGTATCGCGCCCTGCCGTATCATGCGGGCCTGCCATCTGAACAACGCAAGGAAAACCAGGATATCTTCATGTCGGAATCTGCCGTCGTGATGGTCGCCACCATCGCCTTTGGGATGGGGATTGATAAGCCGGACATCCGCTATGTTTTTCACACCAATCTGCCCGGCAGTATGGAAGCCTATTATCAGGAAATCGGGCGCGCGGGGCGCGATGGCCTGCCGTCGGATGTGTGGATGCTGTATGGCCTGGATGATCTGCGCATGCGCCGCCAATTCATCGATCAGGATGGCCAGGACGAGGATCATAAGCGCCGCGAACATAAGCGGTTGGATGCCCTGCTTGCCTATTGCGAGGCGACGCAATGCCGCCGCGCGACGCTGCTGTCCTATTTTGGGGAAGACCCGGAACCCTGTGGCAATTGCGATACCTGTCTGTATCCGCCGGTCGTGATTGATGGCACGCGGGAAGCACAAATGCTGCTGTCTGCCATTCTACGCACGGGTGAAAGTTTCGGCACGGCCCATATCATCGATGTGCTGCGCGGCGCAAAGACCGCAAAGATCGAAGAACGCGGGCATGACACGCTGCCTACCTATGGCGTGGGTTCTGAACATCCAAAGCAATACTGGCAGGCCTTTATTCGCCAGGCGGTTGCGGGCGGGTATCTGTCGATCAATATTGAAGGCTTCGGCGGTTTGGTGCTGACCCGCAAGGGGCAGGCTGTGCTGCGCGGGGATGAAGCATTCCTATACCGCGAAATTCCAAAATCCAAGAAATCAGAGCGTTCGGAACGCCGCGCGGTTTCGCTGGAAGGCGTCGATCCAGATCTGCTGGCGGCCCTGAAGGCGTTGCGCCGGGACCTGGCCCAGGAACGCAATGTTCCCGCCTATGTCATTTTCGCCGATGCCACTCTGCATGACATGTGCCGCCTGCGCCCCGAAACGCTGGACCAGATGGCGATGGTCAGCGGCGTGGGTCCAAAGAAGCTGGAAGATTTCGGAACACAGTTTCTGCGCGCGATTGCCAGGGTTGATGCGTAGGGTCAGGGGATTGCATAGACCCTGACATCTGTGCAGGTATGGCGCGTGTTGGATACGATATCGGCCACGCCATAGGCAGATCCGCTGCCATCGATACACAGGAATGTCAGATAGGCGGCCATTGCGCTTTCCCCTCCAAAGTCAGGATTGGCGAGGGCTTTTTCCAGGTCTGGAATAGACCGGGACAGTTTGGTTTCAAACGCAATGGGATCATAAAAAACCTCTGGCAAGGCGGCGTGCTCTATCCGGAATTCCACTGCACCACTGTCTGGAAACAGGAAGGCGAGATCCAGGGGGTGGGATCGCATGATAGAATTATGATCGGTGAAAGTGATGTAGTGCCCGTTTCCAGCCTGAATCGATGCATTTAAGGTTTTAAGGTTGTTGGGTTGCGTGTCGCGCCAGACGCATGGACCTGCGGGGCGTGCGATCAGGTCCAGACGTCGATACTGATTTGCGCTTAACAAGCGGGTCAAAAGAGTCCGTTTGTTCAGCACCGCCATTTCGTCATTATAGCTGGACAGGCAGTAGAGGGGCAGGGAATCTGTGTAGGCAAAGCTTACAACAGAATCGATGCGATCGCCGGGCTTGTGGGTCAGATGGGTCCGGCGGGTTGCGCCCCAAACCTGACCATCCTTCACACAGATATGCGGCAGGGGATAGGATTCGATATAGCGCGGGCGCGGATGCGCCAAGGTGCTTTTTTCAAATTCAGGTTCCAGAAAAACAGAAAGGCGCGCGCCATCGGCAATTGCGGCGGCAAGATGCGGATTTGCTTTTCCCATCGATAGTCTCCGGCTGTGACGCAGAACCGTATTCGGCTTTGTGCTTAAAGAAAAGGCGCGGAAGTATAGAACCACCGCGCCTTCTCTAAAAAATCAGCAAATGCTGTTATGCGGCCTCTGCCTCGATCTCGCGCCCGTTCAGCACCAGATGCCCGTTGCTGGCCCCGACCGTGACGGTATCGCCCTCATTCAGGCTGCCATCCAGGATCAGATTGGCCAGCGGGTTTTGCAGATGCTTCTGAATTACCCGCTTCAATGGGCGTGCGCCATAGACCGGATCATACCCCGCATTGCCCAACCACATCAGGGCAGCAGGATCGACCGTCAGAGTGATCTTGCGATCTTTCAGCAGGGCCCGCAGGTGGTCCAGTTGGATATCCACGATGCCCGACATATTCTCCCGCGACAGGCGACGGAACAGCAGGATTTCGTCCAACCGGTTCAAAAATTCCGGTCGGAAGGCATGGCGGACTACTTCCATAACCTGTGGGCGTACCGCTTCGACATCCTCACCGTCTTTCTGGTCGGCCAAGTATTCCGCACCAAGATTCGACGTCAGGATGATCAGCACATTGCGGAAATCCACCGTGCGGCCCTGTCCATCGGTCAGGCGTCCATCGTCCAGGACCTGCAGTAACACATTGAAAACATCCGGATGCGCCTTTTCGATCTCATCGAACAGGATCACCTGATAGGGTCTGCGCCGCACGGCTTCGGTCAGGGCACCGCCTTCGTCATAGCCAACATAGCCCGGTGGCGCACCGATCAGGCGAGAGACGGAATGCTTTTCCATATATTCCGACATGTCGATGCGGATCATGGCCTGGTCATCATCGAACAGGAAATCCGCCAGTGTTTTGGTAAGTTCCGTCTTCCCGACACCGGTTGGGCCCAGAAACAGGAAACTGCCAATGGGTCGATTGGGGTCCTGAAGACCCGCACGGGCACGGCGCACCGCGCTGGATATTGCGGTGATTGCCTGACTTTGGCCAATCACGCGTTTGCCCAGCAGGGATTCCATTTGCAAAAGCTTTTCGCGTTCACCCTCCAGCATCTTGTCGACAGGAATACCGGTCCAGCGTGACACGATGGATGCGATATCTTGATCGCGCACTTCTTCTTCCAGCATCGACCCTGTGCCTTGGGTTTCCGCGGCTGCAAGCTTGGCTTCCAGGTCGGGGATGACGCCATAGGCCAGCTCGCCTGCACGGTCATATCGGCCTTCCCGTTGCGCGGTCGCCAGTTCACTGCGCGCTGAATCCAGTTTTTCCTTCAGACCCTGGGCCGCGTTCAGCTTGCCTTTCTCGGCCTGCCATTGGGCGGTCAGGGTGGCGGACTGCTCTTCAAGATCGCTCAATTCCGCTTGCAGTTTTTCCAGCCGATCCTTGGACGCCTTATCGGTTTCCTTTTTCAGGGCCTCGCGTTCGATCTTCAACTGGATGATGCGCCGATCCAATTCGTCGATGGCTTCTGGTTTGCTGTCGACTTCCATGCGCAGGCGCGACGCGGCCTCATCCACAAGGTCAATCGCCTTATCCGGCAGGAACCGGTCGGTGATATAGCGATTGGACAAGGTAGCAGCCGCGACAATCGCCGCATCGGTGATGCGAACCCCGTGGTGAAGCTCATACTTTTCCTTCAGGCCACGCAGGATCGAAATTGTGTCTTCCACAGAAGGTTCCGCGACAAAGACAGTCTGGAACCGGCGGGCCAGGGCAGCATCCTTTTCGATATGCTTGCGATATTCATTCAGGGTCGTGGCCCCGACGCAATGCAATGCCCCCCGCGCTAGGGCGGGTTTCAGCATATTGGACGCATCCATTGACCCTTCGGCACTGCCCGCGCCGACAAGTGTGTGCAATTCGTCAATAAAGACGATGATGCTGCCTGCGGCGGCCTCAATTTCTTCCAGCACGGCTTTCAGGCGCTCTTCAAATTCACCGCGGAATTTCGCGCCTGCCACCATAGAAGCCAGGTCCAGCGCCATCAGGCGCTTGTCGCGCAGGGTTTCGGGCACGTCACCGGCAACGATACGCTGGGCCAGGCCCTCGATAATCGCGGTCTTACCGACACCCGGTTCCCCGATCAATACGGGGTTGTTTTTGGTGCGGCGGGACAGGACCTGAATGGTGCGGCGGATTTCTTCGTCACGCCCGATCACGGGATCCAATTTCCCATCCCGCGCCACTTGTGTCAGGTCGCGCGCATATTTCTTAAGCGCGTCATATTTGCTCTCTGCGGAGGCTGAATCGGCCGTGCGGCCCTGGCGCATGTCTTTGATTGCCGCATTCAAGGCCTGGGGTTTCACATTCGCTGTGCCAAGGATTTTCGCAGATTCTGTCCCTTGAGCCAGGGCCAGGGCCAGCAGAAGAATTTCTGTTGTGACGAAACTGTCGCCATTTTTCTCTGCGGTCGTTTCTGCAGAATCCAGAACCTTGGCCAGGGCTGTGTCCAGATGCAGCCCCCCCGCGCCAGCGCCTTGCACTTTTGGCAGTTTCGCAATGGCCTGGGTAACACTGGTCAGGGCCTGTTTGGCATCGCCACCGGCGGCAGAAATCAGGTTGGCCGCCATGCCTTCTTCGTCATCCAGCAGGGCTTTCAACAGGTGTTCCGGGGTCAGCCGCTGGTTATCTTCCCGCACGGCAATTGTTTGCGCGGCCTGAATAAACCCGCGCGCGCGTTCAGTGAATTTTTCTATGTTCATCGTCAGTAACCTCTCGTTTCCGTCTCCCTCTTTGAGGCAAGACCGGTATAGGAGTTATCGTTTCCGTCATGATGGGACCCGCTGGGCGGCATCCCCACGATATCTATATGGGTAAGCACAGATTATGCCACAAGGTTTGCCAACAGGCCTGTTGACGAATCTTACAATTGGCTGTGTCTGTTTTACAAAAACTCCATTCGTCTGTTGATGGAACTAATGATAAGAGAAACCATACATTTTCTGTATGAAAAGGATGAACCCCATGGTCGCCATTCGTGAAACATTGCCAATACATCCTGATCAGGTGACGCGCGATACCGTGGTCGATTTCATCATTGAGATGTTCCATCACATGGGCAGCCAGGATTATCTGGGGGAAGCGATCAGTCAGGGTGAGCATGGTATTCAATGCGCCATTATGGCCGATCAGCTGGAGAGCAAGGATACACTGACCGCTGCGGCCCTGCTGCATGACCTTGGACATTTCCTGCATACCCGCGCCGAAGATTGCGCCGATCATGGAATTGATGCGCAGCATGAAGATTATGGTGCTGATTTTCTGGCCCGGTTCTATCCCCCGGCCGTCAGTGAGCCGGTGCGCCTGCATGTGAATGCGAAACGGTATTTATGCGCAGTTGAGCCTGACTATTTCAATCGGCTGTCGCAGGCATCCATTCACAGTCTGGCACTGCAGGGTGGCCCGCTGCAGGGCGACGCGCTGGAAGCCTTTGCCGCCAATCCGTATCGACAGGACGCGGTCACATTGAGGCGCTGTGACGAGGGGGCAAAAGTACCCAATCTGTCATTGCCCGATATTGAAACTTTTCGGCCCCTCTTGATACGCGTGCTCTAATCAATTGCTGGAATGTCCCAGCGCTGGCCCGCCAACAGCATTTCTGACAATTTGTCTGCGGGTTGCGGGGTTGCGAAAAAGAACCCCTGACCATATTCGCAGTTCAAGGCCTTCAGCTTCCGCAGATGGCGGTCTGATTCCACACCTTCTGCAATAATATCCATGCCCAGACTGTGGGCAAGCAGAATGATCGAGCGGATAATTTCCATATTTTCAGCTTTTTCATCCATGCTGACGACAAAAGACCGGTCGATCTTTAAGGTATCGAAGGGGAACCGGTGCAGGTAGCTTAGTGATGAATAGCCGGTTCCAAAATCATCGATAGACAATGCTACGCCCAATTCTTTCAGGTCGACTAGAATCCGGGACGTGATTTCCGGATTCATCATGATCATGCTTTCGGTGACTTCCAGTTTCAATTGCGATCCGCTGATCCCTTCGCGGGCCAGTATCAGTTCTATCTCCCGCACCATGTCGGGGTCCTGTAACTGCCGACCCGACAGGTTCACACTGATTGTCTTGGGTGCTTTGGCCCCCAATGTATCATCCCATTTCTTGAGTTGGCGGCAGGCCAGGCGCAAGGCCGCCGTGCCAATAGCGTTGATCAGGCCGGTATCTTCCGCCAGGGGAATAAAGTCCGCGGGGACCACGGTGCCACGATCTGGATGTCGCCACCGGGCAAGGGCCTCGACACCGGCGATTTCACCCGTTTCAAAACTGATGATTGGTTGATAATACATTTCAATTTCGTCGCGATCCACGGCACGGCGCAAGTCATTTTCCAACTGCATCTGGGTGATGGCGCGGGTCTGCATCTGGGAATCGAAAATGGCTGTTGATGATTGCCCCTTTGCCTTGGCCTTGTACATCGCGATATCGGCGGCGCGCAGCATTTCTTCGGCATCGGAAAACCCTTTGCTGGGCGTTGCGATCCCGACACAGGCAGAGGTGAAAATTTCCTGGTCCCCGATCTGGAAGGCTGCTGCCAGATCCGATTGTAACCAATGCACGGTATCCAGGGCTTCTTCCTGTGATCCGATGCTGGTCAGCAGGATGCCAAACTCATCACCAGACAGGCGGGCAATGGAATCACCGGCCTTCAAAACCGTTTCCAATCGGCGGGCAACTTTGATCAGCAAGGCATCGCCCAAATCATGACCCAGTGAATCATTAATCACTTTGAACCGGTCCAGGTCTAACAGCAGCACCGCATATTTGTCTTGGGCCGTATCTGGATGGCGCCGACGTTCCTGTTCAATTCGGTCCAGGAACAGGGCGCGGTTGGGCAATCCTGTGACGGGATCATACAGCGCGTCCCGGATCAGTTTCTCTTCCGTGCGTTTGCGTTCAGTTATATCGGTTAAAGAACCGGTCAGTCGCACGGCTTCCCCGGTGTCGTCCCGCACGGCAATGGCCCGGGCCAAGGCCCACAAATAATCTCCATTCGCATGCAAAATACGAAATCGCGATTGCAGATGATCGGTGCGGCCATTCAAATGCGCATCGATATCCATTTGCAATTCTTCAATATCTTTTGGATGCACCCGATCAAACCAGTCATGCGATTTTTCCGAAATTGGATCCTTGCCCAGCCCCAGCATGTCGCGCCAGCGTGGCGATGTGTACAAATGGTCTTCCTGGATATTCCAGTCCCACAGGCCATCATTGGCACCGGCAGCGGCAAGTGCATAGCGTTCTTCGGATCGGCGCAAGGCTTCGCTGGTGCGTTCACGGTCGCTGATATCGGTATAGGTGATCACCAAGTCACGATCGCCCATGGTGCTGAATGAAACCTGGACCCAGCGGTCGTTGCTCAGGCGAACAAATTCAGTATCTGGTGTCGAACTGGCCTCAGCCGTGTTGACGCCCTGGTTGTCCATCAGTCGATCCAAAGCCGCCCGCAATGCCACCGCATCATTTCCGTGCAATGCAATATCGATGACGTCACGCAGGGACATACCGATGGATATCTTGCCTGGATCGATGGTGAACAGGTCCAGGAACCGGTTGTTCCAATTCAGAAGGGTACCCTTGTCATCCAATGCGGTCAGGCCATCACTCATATTATCGAATGTGGACTTTATAAGGGCCGCGGCAGCCGCCTTTTCCCGCTCTTCCCGGCGTCGGTCGGTGACATCCAGATACAGGGATACCAGCATTCCATCAGGAGATTTTAAACGCCTGATCTCTATCAATCGGCCATCAGGAAGCGTTTCTTCCGTCGTGTCTGTAGAAGCCCGCGCTAGCATGGCCAGGCGATCTGCAATGAAAGCTTCCGGGTCCGATACGTCGCCGAACTCACCCCGTTCCAGGCGCAGACGCATGATCTGTTCCGCTGGCACGGGTGTCTTAAACTGGTCTTTTGGCAGCCCATACAAGGTGTAAAAATGGTCGTTACAGGCAACCAAAGTCAAATCCGGGTCGACGATTGTGATCCCCTCGGCCATGCGTTCAACCATGGTCTGCATCAAAGACCGTTCACGACTTAAGGCATGTTTTCTGCGACTGGTGGCGCTGGCGGAAAACAGGACAGCTAAAATCAGGCCACCGACGATAACGCTGCCAAGGCGCAGACTGTTGCCCAATTCATCGGATGGACCCCCCTGAAATCTTTCATTGGCCTGCCAGGTAAAAGAAATGTTCAGGCCGTCTTTGTTGATCTGTGTCGTCAGGTTGGCCTGTGCCCCGTCAATCGGGGATGTCTCATGAATAACATGATCACGGTCCTGGATTGTAACAGAGACACCATCGGGCAGGGACTGCATCAGAATGCTGCGGGTCAGTTTCGTTAGGTTCAGGAGGCCCAGCACGATCCCATTATCGCCTTGGCAGACAGTGATCGGGGCCATGATACCATTTTTGCCACGATATCCCGGACCAATCGTCGGGTCGTTTTCAGATTGAAAGCCTTCGCTAACGGTTTGGACAAAGGCAGGCACCGCGGTCAGGTCCAGGCCTGCGAACAGCGTATCGGGCGCGCCGTCGGCGTGAAGAACGATAAAACCATCGCCGGTCTGCGCGCTGGGCAAATGATCTGGCCCCAGCATCGTGACCCCAATGCGGGATTCGAAGCTGGCGCGGTCTTGCGCTGGAATCCAGATCGCATAGGCCAAACCATCAAAGGAAATGGACCTTTGACGGCGGTACATCAAACTGGATTCCAGGGCAAAGATTGCGTCAAACCGCGTGTTATCACGCTCAGACCCTTCGGGCAGGCTGCGCGCAAAGGCGTATAATTGCAGTTGATCGCGTTCCAGGGCACCAGACACCATTCGCGTGATGTCATTGGCTTCCTGAGAGACTAGATTCGACCAGTGTTTTTCGGAATACCGGTCCACTTGCCATGCTGCAAACCATCCCGCACCAATGGTTAAAGTTGCGATCAGGATCGCAAACCAATACCACCCAGTGGCTAGGCGTTGCCGCACAGGCGAATTCTCCCAAGATACAGACTGCTAGATACAAACTAATAGTGTGTCTGCCTTATTTGCGGCAGTTAGTCCAACAATCTTACAATGTTTGGTCAAGCGTTACGGGGATTGGATGCTGTCCAATCCTGGTGTAAAAGGCCGGTGATGAAAACGAACCCTGATATAGCCAGAAAAAGCCGTGTAATGGATCGGCGGTTGAGCATCGCCCCGATGATGGACTGGACGGATCGGTTTGACCGATACTTCCTGCGTCTGATCACGCGGCACAGTCTGTTGTACACGGAAATGATCACCACCGGGGCCCTGTTGCATGGCGATGCCCCGCGGTTTCTGGCGTTTGACGTGGCGGAACACCCGGTCGCCTGTCAATTGGGCGGGTCATCGCCCAAGGATCTGGCAACGGCCGCCCGAATGGTTGAACGCGCCGGATATGACGAGGTGAACCTGAATGTCGGTTGCCCGTCAGATCGTGTCCAGAATGGGCAATTCGGGGCCTGCCTGATGGCTGAGCCCCAATTGGTGCGCGACTGCGTGGCTGCGATGCGCGATGTTGTCTCCATCCCCGTGACGGTAAAATGTCGCATCGGGATCAATGGCCGCGACAGATATCAGGATTTGGCGAATTTCATTGAGACTGTGCGGCAGGGCGGATGCGATACGTTCATCGTCCATGCCCGGATCGCGGTCCTGGAAGGGCTAAGCCCGAAGCAGAATCGTGAAATCCCACCGCTGCAATATGACGTGGTGCATCAGGTAAAGCGGGATTTTCCGTCCTTGTCGATCAGCCTGAATGGCGGGGTGCAGACTCTGGATCAGGCCCTTGTGCATCTATCGGACCTAGATGGTGTCATGATGGGGCGGGCTGCCTATCAGGATCCCTATTGTCTGGCACAGGCGGACTCTTTGATTTTTGGGGATTCGCCGGATCAACAAAAAAGTCGCCATAACATTGTGCGTTTAATGCTGCCCTATATTGAGGCGCAATGCCGTGACGGGATCGCGCTGCACCATATAACCCGGCACATTCTGGGCCTGTTCAATGGCCTGCCAGGGGCGCGGCGGTGGCGGCGTTTTCTGAGTGAAAATGCCTATAGCGCACAGGCGGGCCCTGAAATTGTTGAACAGGCAATGGCGCTGGTTCCAGAACAGCACGATACGTCGATGCTGGCCTAAAGGCGGCCAATGCGCACCATGGCGGTATAGACTGCTTTGGCGACCTCTGACGGCTTGTATCGCCCGATTTCTATTGTCTCGCGGCCTGATTTCAGCATTTCTGGGTCGGGTTCTAGCGGCACAATTCCCCATCCGGCATTGTTGATTGCCCGGATCACGGAATCTGCCTGTTTTGTATAATTCTCATTGAAAAATGTTCGGTCTGCCCGCTTGATCGCCTTGGCGATAATGGTGTGTATATCATCTGACATGCGCGACATTTCCTTAAATGAGGAAAAACTTCCGCTCGATTCGGGTAAATAGAGCAAGCATTCTGGCCTGCCAGAGTTTGGTCGTACTGCGCAATAAACAGGATGGACAGCCACTCTTATTAAGGGCAATTAGGGTCCATGTATTTTCTGATCACCCCTAGGCTGCGGATCCCGTTGACGCTTCTTGTCGTTGCCTGCTGCCTTGGTGGTTTGGTGCAACCCAAGATTTTATCCGTTTACGTCTTTGTCAGTGCAGCCATGGCGGCTATTGGTGTCCTGTGGGCCGCCAGAGACGCATCGTGGCGAAATGCATGTTGGATGAAATCGCGTGTTGGCCTGTCTGTCGGGCTTTTGTTTCTGATCGTTGCCAGCATTTCGCTTTTTTGGTTTGTACCACAGGACTCGCTGCCAGTGGACCGCGTGGGAAAGTTGGCGGCGATGGGGCTTTCCCTATTTTTGCTTTTGGTGGTTCCGGTCGGACACTTAACAGTTCGGGCAATCGCAGCGGGACTTCTTATCGGGATGGCCCTAGTGGCCGTTGTTCTAATTGAGAATGGCCTGATTGGATACCTTGGCACTATTTTTGTCGGTCCGCCAAATACGGGGGAGTACGATAATTTCTATAAGGCGCCTGCAACGATTCTGGCCATTTTGATATTTCCTGCATTCTTGCTGTATCGGTCGGTCGTCAGCGCTGGCGTCGCAACCAGATGGGGGGCGGGGCTGTATTGCATTGCGGTGCTGGGGGTTTTGCTGTCAGGGCATACAACATCCATCGCAGCGGTATTGATCGGTCTGTTGATCGCCATTGTCGCGCGATGGGCTCCGAAGAGTGTTGGGGGCCTCATCATACTTGGTGTGTTTCTGATGATGACGGTGGTGCCCCTCGCCAATAGCCCCTCCAATGTCAATGCGCTGCTGTCTGCGACACAGAACCATTCCAGCCTGCAACATCGTGTTCTTATCCTGGATTTTGCCCTGAAGAAGATCGACCAGTATCCGGTTCTGGGCTGGGGGCTGGACAGTGCGCGATCTTTGCCACAGGGATCGGATAGGATCGTGGATACACCCGACCGATTGCAGGGTCTGGACACCACCCTGTTGCATGAGGGAGTCGCCCGATTGGGCCAAAATCTTCCCCTTCATCCCCATAACATTCTTGTGCAGATAAGGCTTGAACTGGGATTGCCCGGCGTGGTGGCGACAGTGCTGGCCTTTGTTTTGATCATTGGCCGAATTGTCCGATTGCCGGGTGCATTGGATCGAAGCGTTTGCTTCGGGGGGCTGGTTGCTGCGATGGTGATTGCATCGGTCAGTTATGGGGCCTGGCAGACATGGTGGCTTGGCAGTATGGTGCTGATGACGTTCCTTTTTCGCATCGGTTTGCTGGGTTTGCCCGGTCGATCCCAGACGTCCGCGCACCACACTCGTTTTTAGGGTATATCCATGCCGGTTTCTTTAAACCCCAATGTTTCCGCAACAGCAGAACCCCCGATTCCAGAAGCGATGTCCTGGTTGGCGGAGGCTGGAATTACGCCGCAGCGCCCGCTTTTGAATCTGGCGCAAGCCGTGCCAAGCTATCCCCCGGCGGATCGCTTGCGGGATGCGATGGCGCGTGCGGCGCAAAAAGTTGAGACGGCATTTTACACGCCAATTCTGGGCATAGAGCCGCTGAGAGAACGATTCGCTGAGACACTGTCGCGGGATTATGCCGGGCAGGTTGATCCTGATGATGTGGCGATCAGCGCGGGGGGAAACCATGCTTTCTGCATGGCAGTTATGGCTCTGGCTGGGCCCGGCGATGAAATCATTGTCCCACAGCCTTGTTATTTTAATCACGAAATGTGGTGCACGATGCAGGGCATTCGGGTCGTGCCTCTTCCCTGTCATGCTGGACCAGCGGGGCTTTTGCCGGATCCCAAGGTAGCGAAGTCACTGATTGGTCCGCGTACACGGGCTATTTTGCTGGTCAGTCCGAACAATCCGACAGGAACGGTTTACAGCCCGGAATTGATACAGGCTTTTTTTGATCTGGCCCACCAAAACCAGATTGCCTTGCTGATCGACGAAACCTATCGGGATTTTCTACCCGATGGGCCGCCGCCCCATGGCCTGTTCAAGGATCCCCGATGGCGGGATGGTTTTGTGCATCTGTACAGTTTTTCGAAGGCCTATAGCCTAACTGGATATCGTGTTGGCGCACTGACAGCGGGACCCCGTATCATGGCGGCAATTGGCAAAATCGCCGATACAGTGACGATTTGTCCAAGCCATATCGGGCAGTTGGCGGCGTTGTATGGTCTGGAGCATCTGGCGGAATGGAAGCGCCAGCGGCGGGATGAAATGATCAATCGCGTTGTGGCGCTGGATCAGGCCTTTGCGCAAAATCCAGGTGGATACCGCTTGCGATCCAGGGGTGCCTTCTTTGCCTATCTGGAACATCCATATCCAGACAGGTCCGCAGCGGATGTCGCACGTATGCTAGTTCGCGATCAGGCAATATTCATGCTGCCTGGGCCAATCTTTGGGATTGGACAGGATCGGTATCTGCGCGCCGCCTTTGCCAATGTGGATGAAGCTGGGATTCATGCTTTATCCAGTCGTCTGATTGCACATTCAGGTTGACGAATGGAACTTTGCATTAATTTGAAATTTAGGATCGTTTCCAGCTGTGAAGCGCACCAGAATGACGCTAATTGTACAATTTATGTGAAATTCTGACCATACAGCTTCCATTTTTTCCCGCACTGTTTAAAGTATGATGATCGCGTGTCACTGTTGAAAGTGTTTCGATACTTTCATGTTTTGGCCTGTGGTTAGGGAAATTGAGGGAGAGGGCAGGCTTTACTGATTGGTGCCGAATGACGATGACTGACAATGCAAACAACAAGGATGGCATTGAGTTGTCGTGCATATTGGGCCACACTCTTCATCAAATAAGATTACACTGTCACCGCGGGAGGCATTTGCGGCAGGCAGGTGCAACCGTGCAACTCGTCTTGGGAGAATGTGAATGAATTATCGGGATCGGAATGGAAAGCCGCTACACAAAGCCATCGGCATGTGGGCGGAAGAAGCGCGCTCTGGTGCGCTGGGACGTCGGGAATTTCTCGCCTTGGCGACAGCATTCGGTGCGACCACTGCTGCTGCTTATGGCATGCTGGGCTTGGCTGTGCCGAAACAGGCAAAAGCGGAGACCCCTAAAAAAGGTGGCGTTTTGCGGGTTGGCGCGAACGTGCGCCGTATCGACGATCCGCGCACGTTTGACTGGTCGGAAATGGCCAATGTGGCGCGTCAGTTCTGCGAGCCTCTGGTGCTGTACACCACCGACTATACGTTTGAGCCCTGGTTGCTGGAAGACTGGTCCGTCAATGATGATGCGACCGAATATGTGCTGAATGTCCGCAAGGGTGTGACCTGGAATAATGGCGACATGCTGACCGCGGAAGATGTTGCCCATAACATTACACGTTGGTGCGAGAAGGCCGTAGAAGGTAACTCAATGGCGGCCCGTATGTCGTCACTGATCGACCCGGATACCGGCAAGGCGTCCGAAGGGGCGATTAAGATTGTCGATGAACATACCGTGAAGTTGACGCTGAATCAGCCCGACATCACGATTATCCCAGGTATGGTCGACTATCCGGCGCTGATTGTGCACCGTGATTTCGACAAGAATGGCGCTAAGCTGGGCGAATGGCCGGTTGGAACGGGCGCATTTGAATTGGTCTCGCTGGAAGTTGGCGCGCGCGCCGAGGTCAAGCGTCGGACCAATGGCACCTGGTGGCGTGGTGAATGCTATCTGGATGGCATCACCTGGACCGATTATGGTACCGATCCTTCCGCTATGGTTGCCGCTTATGAATCCGGTGAAGTTCAGTTGAACTATGAATCAACGGCAGATTTCGTTGAAGTCCTGGACAGCCTGGGCACGCTTGTGAAGTCTGAAGCGATCACCGCAGCGACGATCACATGCCGCACCAACACGGACAACAAGCCTTATGATGATGTTCGTGTGCGTCGGGCGTTGCAGTTGGGTGTTGATAACAATGTCGTTCTGGCATTGGGCTATGCCGGTCTGGGTACCGTCGCTGAAAACCATCACGTTGCGCCAATTCACCCGGAATACTTTCCTTTGACGCCGTTCAAGCGTGATCCGGAAGAAGCACGCCGTCTGATGACGGAAGCCGGTATGATGGATTACGAACACGAGCTGATCACGATTGACGATGATTATCGCCGGAATTCCGGGGATGCGATCGCTGCTCAATTGCGGGAATGCGGGTTCCAGATTAAACGGACGATCCTGCCTGGTTCCACTTTCTGGAACGATTGGACCAAGTATCCGTATTCAATCACGAACTGGAACATGCGCCCGCTGGGTGTTCAGGTCTTGAGCCTGGCCTATCGCTCTGGCGAAGCCTGGAACGAGTCTGCCCATAAAAACCCAGAGTTTGATGCGGCTTTGGGCAAGGCGCTGACCATCGCGGATGCTGAGGAACGTAAGGTTCTTATGGAAGGCATCGAACGGATGCTCCAGGAAAGCGGTGTCGTTGTTCAGCCTTACTGGCGTGCGGTGTATTGCCACCACACCCCGGCCCTTAAAGGCTATAAAATGCAGCAGACAATGGAACAGCATTTCCATGATGCATGGCTAGACGAAGCGTAAGCGTTCATTTTCAGCAGGAGGGGTCTATCTGACCCCTCCTGTTTTCGCTTATATTCGTTTTTGCTTAGGGGATAGGGGCCGAATCGGTCCCTAATACAGGTCCTATCCGCACTTCACGCAGTTGGGGGGAGCCGATGCTTCGTTTGTTAGCCAATCGTTTTGGGGCCATGCTTCTGACGATGCTGTGCCTGACGCTCATTGTTTTTTTTCTGGTCAATCTGGAACCGAACCTTCGGAAACTTTCCATCAGCCAGACCAATATGCGCGCCTCTGATGAAATGATTGAGCGTTGGTTGGACTATAACGGGTATCGTGAACCATTCCTGGAACGCTATGCGCAGTGGTTGGGTGTTATGAAAAAGCAACCCGCGCGTGACGTTGATACGGGAGAACCGAAACCAAGATTCTCCTTCTGTGATGAGCCACCAGTTGCGACCTATTCCGGGATTCTGCAAGGGAATCTGGGGTGTTCGACGATGTTTCGACAACCGATTCATGAACGATTGCTCCCGGCATTACAATCTACCGGTATTTTGATGTTCTGGGTTATGGCAACGATGGTTCCATCCGCACTGGTAATTGGAATACTTGCGGGTATGCGTGAAGGGACGAATACGGATCGCACACTGTCTGTCGTGTCCATCACCTCCACGGCAACACCGGAATATGTGTCGGGTGTTGTGTTTACGGTTATATTTGCCTCCTGGTTAGGATGGCTTAACGGGTCGGCGGTGACCGCCACCACACAGGGGGTGTCGGTCTATAATTTTGCCCTGCCTGTGATGACGATGGCGATATATGGCATGGGCTATATCGCGCGTATGACGCGGGCCTCTATGGCAGAGGTTATGACGTCGCAGTATATCCGCACCGCGCGGCTGAAGGGGTTGAAGTTTCACACCGTTGTGCTGCGCCATGCGTTGCGCAACGCACTGATCGCGCCATTCACGGTAATCATGCTGCAATTCCCCTGGTTGTTGACGGGCGTTGTCATTGTCGAGGTGATGTTCCGCTATCAAGGTTTCGGCTGGGTGTTGGTTGAAGCCGCAGGAAACAACGACATCGATATGCTGTTAAGCTGTTCAATCGTTTCGGTTCTGGTCGTTCTGTCGACCCAGATGATATCCGATATTGGATATGCCTACCTCAATCCTCGAATTCGCGTGAGATAGGAGGCAGCTATGGAATATGTCGGATTTGGACAAATTGTCCTTGGTATTCTCACGCAGCTGATTCCTGTCTGGATCGCGATTTTTGTCGTGATGGGGCTCAGCTGGACGTTTCACCGCAAGCTGTCGCTGTATGGCCGAATTTATGAAAGCCCGGCGGGATTGATCGGCTTGTTCATCGTATTCTTCTGGCTGTTCTGCGCGCTTTTTGCGGATCTGATTTCACCGTTCGATCCGTTGGAGCAGTTCGCAATTCTGAAGAATAAGGGTCCCGGTGTTATCGAACCGACCACCGGTTTGGTACAGTATCTGGGCGGGGACAAATTTGGTCGGGACGTCTTTAGCCGGATGATTTCGGGCAGCCAGATTGTCATGGTCATTGCGCCTGCTGCGACAATGTTTGCTTTTGTCGTCGGTATCTCCCTGGGCCTTCCCGCAGGGTATTACCGGGGCAAGATCGACAGTATTCTGTCCTTTCTGGCCAATATGGTTCTGGCCTTTCCGGTCATCCTGTTGTTCTACCTGTTGGTGACCCCTGGGATCAGAGAAACCGCCCTGCCGCAATCCATGGCCGGTGTGTTCTTTATTTTCCCGATCCTGTTTTTCGGCATGTTGTTTTACAGCCGCTTTCGGGAACGCCCGCAAAAGCTGATGTGGCAGCTTGCCATCGTGCTGATCTTCGGGGGTTGGGTCTATATCAGCCTGGTGTTTGATGCGGACCCGTTCGGTGTCTTGTCGCTGGAACCCAATGAACTAAACATTTTCGTGGCGGTGGTTTTCGCTTCCAGCCCCGGTGTGTTCCGGATCGTGCGGGGCCTGACGATGGATATCGCCACCCGGGACTATGTCGCCGCTGCACAGACACGGGGCGAAATTCCCTTTTATGTCATGTTGTGGGAAATCCTGCCCAACGCCCGTGGCCCCCTGATTGTCGATGCCTGTCTTCGGATCGGATATACGACCATTCTGCTTGGGACATTGGGGTATTTCGGATTGGGCCTGGTGCCTGAAAGCCCGGATTGGGGGACAACGATCAAGGAAGGCAGTCGCTTGCTGCGCCTGTATTATCATCCTGCGCTGCCCCCCGCTATTGCCCTGATGTCATTCGTTCTGGGTCTTAACTTGCTTGCTGATGCGCTGCGCGAGCAGTCGCTCAAGGATTAGGAGGTCACCATGGTAGAGCCTATTCTGGAGATCAAAGACCTGAACATTTCGTTCTTCACCCGGGCCGGGGAAATCCCTGCTGTGATGGATTTTTCCTGCACGGTGATGCCCGGTGAAACCATGGGGCTGGTAGGAGAGTCCGGCTGCGGCAAGTCCACCGTGTCCCTGGGGATCATGGGGGATCTGGGTAAGAACGGCCGTATCATGAGCGGGTCCATCAAATTCAAAGGCAAGGACCTGACCCAGATTTCGGATGAGGAATATCGCCATCTGCGCGGCAACGAGATTGCGATGATCTATCAGGAGCCGATGGCGTCGCTGAATCCCGCGATGAAGATTGGTCGGCAGTTGATGGAAGTGCCAATGCTTCACGAAGGGAAGTCCCAATCGGAAGCAGCGGATATGGTGATTGAGATTCTGGGGGCGGTGAAGCTTCCCGATCCGCAACGTGTGTTTAATTCCTATCCACACCAGCTTTCCGGGGGTCAGCAGCAACGTGTGGTGATCGCCATGGGTCTGTTATCCAAGCCATCGCTGTTGCTGTTGGACGAGCCGACAACGGCCCTGGATGTAACCGTCGAAGCCGGTATCGTCGAATTGGTGAAGGAACTGGCGGAAAATTATGGCACATCCATGATTTTCGTGTCCCACAATCTGGGCCTGATCCTGGATACCTGTGACCGTATCACGGTCATGTATTCTGGCGAGGCTGTGGAAACCGGATCCATCAAAGGCGTCTTTGATCAGATGCGCCATCCCTATACCAAGGGGTTGTTGAATTCGATCCCATTACCGGGTGCCGATAAGAACCAGCGTCCCTTGGTGCCGATACGCGGGCAATTGCCGCTGCCGCACCAGCGTCCGCGCGGATGCAACTTTGGCCCACGCTGTGATCATTTCAAGGCCGATATTTGCGATGCCGGTGATGTTCATATGTCCGTGGTTTCTGAGGATGACCGCCATTTCAGCAGATGCGAGCGGATCAACGAGATTGATTGGGATGCGCCGCCCGAAGAGCATATCATTTCTGAACCGGTGAAATCCGGTGACGTCGTTCTGGACGTCAAGAAGCTAAAGAAATGGTATGAGGTCGGCGGGGGCTCAATCTTTGGCGGAAGCCGACATCTGACGGTTAAGGCCAATGAGGATATATCCTTGCAGGCCCGCGAAGCGGAAACCGTCGCGATCGTTGGGGAATCTGGATGTGGAAAATCCACATTGGCGAAAATCCTTCTGGGATTGGAAACATCCACGGCCGGCGATGCTGTCTTAAGTGGTCAGGAAATCGGCAGGATCGCCGTGAACCAACGCACCAGTCGCACAGTCGCGTCGATCCAGATGATATTCCAGAATCCGTTTGATACCCTTAATCCCAGCCAATCCGTGGGTGGACAGATCATCCGAACCCTGGAGAAGTTTAAAATCGGGGACAATACAGAGGCCCGAACGCAGCGCATGCTGGAATTGCTGGATCTGGTGAAATTGCCCCGTGAATTCGCAACCCGCATGCCGCGCCAGTTATCGGGTGGTCAGAAACAGCGTATTGGCATCGCCCGGGCCTTTGCTGGCGAACCGCAAGTTGTTGTCGCTGATGAGCCGGTATCTGCCCTGGACGTTTCCGTTCAGGCGGCGGTGACGGAACTGCTGATGGATATTCAGCGGCAATCCCGCACGACCATGCTGTTCATCAGTCATGATATGTCTGTTGTTCGGTATCTGGCCGACCGCGTTGTGGTGATGTATCTGGGGCATATTGTGGAGACGGGATCAACAGAACAGGTGTTCAGCCCGCCCTATCATCCCTATACGGAGGCCCTGCTGTCGGCGGTGCCGATTGCAGACACATCGGTGCAGAAACGTCGCATCGTCCTGGAAGGAGATATTCCGTCCGCGTTGAACCCGCCAAAGGGCTGTCCTTTTGTCACACGGTGTCAGCGTCGTGATTCCGTGCCAAATGATCGATGCAACACTGAGGTGCCCAAGCAGGTGAAGCTGGGGGATGGGCATTACGTGAAATGTCACCTGGCACAGGATATCTTTGACAAGATGGAACCGGTGATCGTGGTGAATTCAAAGCGATCTGATCAGAAAGCGCCTAGCCAACCCAGTGCGTAATATTATGTGATCCTGCGGATACCGCCTGCCGGATCAACGCCATAGATCCAGGTATCTTTGGGCAATTGTCTGCATCGTTTCACGCCCGAAGCTGGGGTCATGTCCGGCATGGATTGTGGTCGCCGGAATTTCCAGCAGGCGTTCCAGGGTCGCAATATACTGATCCAGGTTCGCCCCGGGCAGGGTTTCTATCAAGGGGCCGTCATAGATCGCGTCCCCGGAAAACAGGGTGCCTGTCTCAGCCTCCCACAGTCCGATGCTGCCGGGGGAATGGCCCGGCAGATGCAGTATTTCAAAGCGTCGATTGCCCAGGTCAATGATATCCCCGGCTTCAACCGGGGTGATTGTGTTCTTTACCCCCTGCAACTCATAGCCCCGAAGGTCGAAGTCCTTGCGGGGGATCGCGGTGACCAGAATATCGGGCAGTATATAACCGGATGCTTCAATTTTGTCCGCCACATCCGGTTCGATCGTGTCCTTTGTTAAACCCGCGAAATTGCTGTTATCTGTGTTGCGCAGCAAGTCTGCTTCCAGGGAATGCACCAGGCATTCGTCAAATTCATGATGGCCGCCGACATGATCGTAATGGGTATGGGTGGCGACCGCCTTGACGGGCTTATCCAACAAATCCCGCGCGGCCTGTGTCAGGCTGGCAATGCCCAGGCCGGTATCGATCATAAGATCAAATTCCCGCCCGCGCACATGCCAGATGTTACAGCGGATCAGCGGGTCGACATAAGGTTCCCACAGCAGGGTGATTGCATCATCGATTGTCTTGCGTTCAAACCAATGATCCGCAATTTTCAGGGTCATGCTGTCCTCCGGTTGGGCCGGATTTCTATCAGGTCGGATCGATTTCAGGTCGGATCAATGCTGGCCGCTTCGCTCAATCCACTGCCGCCATAAATCCATTCAATTTCATCATACCAGTCTTCGGTGGATTTCGCCCGCATGATTGCATTGCGCAATGCCGCATGGGCCCCGTCGGGGTGATAGATATGATCCCCAATGGCGCGTGATTGCAATTGCACCCGCGCGGTGCGCAACAGGCGTCGGTTCTGATAGGCGGTAAGGGCGCGTTCCACATCGCCCGACAGGGCCTCCAACTGCGCGGTCAGGCACACGGCGTCTTCCATCGCCATGCAGGCCCCCTGGGCAAAATACTGCATCATCGGATGGGCTGCATCGCCCAGCAAGGCGACCCGCCCGTCAATCCAGTTGGTGATGGGGTCCCGGTCGCACAGGACCCATAATTTCCAATCCTTGCCACGCTCTATAATTTCACGGGGCAGGGGATGGATATGTTCAAACCCGCGCCGCACTTCCTCATGGGTGACGGGCAGACCCGCGACGGGTTCCGGGGCATCATTGTGATAGGTGACGACCAGATTGAAGACCTTCCAGCCTGAAAGCGGGTAATGCACGATATGGCATTTCGGTCCGGCCCACAGTGTCGCGGCGTTCCAGCGCAGGTCTTCGGGCATCTGGTCTGTTGGAATGACGGAACGATA
>TARA_R100001143_G_scaffold8917_2_pt1 | contig 62833 bp, 60 predicted proteins | sample TARA_R100001143 | Tara Oceans TARA_R100001143 (sample SAMEA2621300) | marine metagenome | biome: marine biome (ENVO:00000447); feature: mesopelagic zone (ENVO:00000213); material: "saline water (ENVO:00002010), including plankton (ENVO:xxxxxxxx)" | depth 800 m | reverse complement strand
GGCGGCGACGGCGCGCCCGACGGCCGCCATCTGATCCATCATCACCGCCCGCCCCGTGGCTGTGGCCGTGAGCAGGCTTGTCCGTGACCCCGGCCAGCGGGCCCAGCTTGGCAACCACCTGATCCATGGTCGGCGGTTCGCCGGGGACATAGCCATCCAGGGCGTCGCGGATCGCCTTCAACACGACCCCCGTTGTGCCACAGCAACCGCCCACAATCCGTGCACCGGAATCCCGGGCCAGCCGTGCATAATCCGCCATCAATTCAGGCGTTCCGGTATAGGTGAAGGCCCCATTCTTGAACTGTGGCACGCCGCAATTGGCCTTTGCCACCATGATCGCGTCCGGACCGATGGCTTCGCGCATGCCCAGAATGGACAGCACATTTTCCGTCGCACCCAAACCGCAATTTGCCCCAATCGCTGTTGGTGCGGTCGGCAGGTCGATCAAATGGCGATAGGCATCCGCTGGCGTAACACCCATCATGGTGCGCCCAACCGTGTCGAAGGTCATGGTGGAGACAACGGGTCGTCCTGTTTCTGCCGCACCGGCAACCGCTGCTGCGCTTTCTTCCCGGGACGAAATCGTCTCAATCCACAGGATATCCGCGCCGCCATCGATCAGACCGCGCGCCTGTTCGGCAAAGGCAGCCTTGCCCTGTTCGAACGTTACTGGGCCGACCGGTTCAAACAATTCACCAGACGGGCCGATAGAGCCCGCAACCACCACAGGACGCCCGGCCTTATCCGCCACAGCGCGCGCGACCTGGGCCGCGGCCTTCGCCAATTCATAGGCGCGATCCTGGGCATCATGCAGTTTCAGCCGGAAACTGTTTCCGCCAAAGCTGTTGGTCAGGATGATATCTGCACCCGCATCCACGAATTCCTGATGCACACTGGCAACCCGGTCCGGATGGTCGATATTCCAAAGCTCTGGGGCATCGCCGGACTGTAAACCGCGCTCAAACAGATTGGTGCCCATCGCGCCATCGGCGATCAGATGGCTGCGCTCTTGCAACAGTTTCAGGAACAGATTCTCGCTCATAGGTCAGATACTTTCTGTCAGTTGTGTCACGCGGTCGCGATTGCCAGCGCCCGATCCAAATCCCGGATCAAATCTTCTACCGTTTCCAGCCCGATGGACAGTCGGATCACATCGGGTCCCGCCCCTGCGGCTGTCTGCTGTTCTTTCGTCAATTGATTATGGGTTGTGGAGGCCGGATGCAAGATCAGGGATTTCGCATCGCCAATATTTGCCAGATGGCTGAACAATTCAACCGCATTGACCAGCTTGCGCCCGACCTCGTACCCACCCTTTAATTTGAAGGTGAAAACCGATCCCGGCCCTTTGGGCATATATTTGCGCGCCAGATCGTAATACGGGCTGGACGGAAGCCCGGCATAGCCGACAGAGGCTATCGCCGCATGGCCGTCCAGATAATCCGCCACGATCCGGGCATTGGCGATATGGCGGTCCATCCGCACCGGCAAGGTTTCAATCCCCAAAATCGTCAGGAATGCATTCATCGGCTGTTGCGTCGGACCAAGATCGCGCAGCCCCACCGCATGCCCATATAATGTATAGGCCAGATTGCCAAAACTCTCCGTAAAGGTCAGGCCGTGATATTCGGGCGCAGGCGTCGCCAGACTGGGGAATTTCTCTGGATTGTGGAAATCAAAACTGTCGCAATCAATCACCGCGCCGCCCAGCGCCGTGCCCTGGCCCGACAGGAACTTGGTTGTCGAATGGGTCACGATATCCGCACCAAATTCCCCCGGACGGCACAGATAGGGGGTGGCCATCGTGTTATCGACGATCAGGGGGATGCCCGCGCCATGAGCAATGGCAGCAATCGGCTCCAGATCCAGCACGACACCGCCTGGATTGGCCAGGCACTCGACAAAGATCGCCTTTGTCCTAGCCGTCAGCGCTTTTTGAAAAGCATCAGGGTTGCTGGGATCAACAAAGCTGACCTGCCAGCCAAATTTCTTGAAGGTATGGCCCATCTGGGTGATCGATCCGCCATACAGCTTTGACGACGCGATAATGTGATCGCCCGGCCCCATCAAGGGCAGCAAGGCGATCATCTGGGCGGCATGGCCGGACGCGGTTGCCGTCGCGCCAATCCCCTGTTCCAGGGCCGCAAGGCGTTCCTCCAGCACCGCAACCGTCGGATTGGTCAGGCGGGAATAGATAAAACCAGGCTCCTGCAAATTAAACAGGGAGGCCGCATGATCCGCATCGTCAAAGACATAGGACGTGTTCTGATAAATCGGCACCGCCCGCGCGCCCGTCGCACTGTCGGGGGCCGCACCAGCATGCAGCGCCAGGGTCTCAAATCCATATTCATCTTTTGCCATCAGGGCCTCGCCTTTTCCCGTCCCGCCCTGTTATAGAAGAGGGCACGCCCCCCGTCGAGGGGGCTGGCAGGGGAGCGAAAGGAACCAAATCCATGGACGTACACAAACACCACAAGGCGACCTGCCATTGCGGGGCGGTTGAGCTTTCGGTGCTATTGCCTGAAGGCCTGAAAGAACCGTGCCGTTGCGACTGTTCCCTCTGTCGCCGTCGCGGCACTGTGGTGGTCGACGTCGACTTATCAAATCTCTCGGTGGTAGAAGGGGCCGACGCTCTGGCTCTATATCAATTCAACACCAATACCGCCCGCCACTATTTCTGTAAAATCTGCGGAATTCATACCCATCATCAACGACGCTCTAACCCCAAGCAATACAGCATCAATGTTGGGTGCCTGGAGGATATCAACCCCTTGCAACTAGGCCCCATCATCACATTTGATGGCATCAACCATCCTTCGGATCGAAATGGGTCATAGGATGACAATGCCCCCTGCCCCTAAAATTATCGCCGCGGGCAGTTTGAAACATGCCTTCACTTCGGACGATTCCGTCTTTGCGGATTATATCCCTGACCCTGACTTTGAGTTCGGCGCGTCCGGCACCGTCGCTAAAAGGATTGAGGCTGGCCTGCCGTGGGATCTGTTCTGTTCAGCCAATGCGGCGCATCCAGATCGCCTGCATGCGGCAGGCCTGGCCAGTTCCAGCAAGATATTTGCAACCAATTCCCTGGCGCTTCTGATGCGCCGCGATAGTCTGGACACAGGCCCGGACGACGCGGTTTCCTTGCTCAGGACGCCTGGATTGCGCGTCGGCATGTCGACCCCGCTAGCAGACCCCAGTGGCGATTATGCCCTTCGGCTTCTCGACCGTTTGGCCCAACACATCCCGGAAGGTGATGCAGAGTTACGAAAGCGCACAGATATTGTCACCGGCGGCGGGGAGGACACACCGATCGTCCATCCCGATGGCGTTTATGTCGGTGTTTTGCAGCAGGACAGAGTGGATCTGATGCTGGCCTATCGCACGATCTGTCTGGAAGCCTGCAGCAAGGAACCGAACCTGACCTATCTGACCTTCCCGCCAGACATTGAGGTGGGCGCACGCTTTGCCGCCGTCTTTAATGTGGCATCACCGGAGGTTGGCGACGCCCTGTTACACTATCTGTTTGGACCTGTAGCACAGGCACGGTTGGCACGCTTTGGGTTTGGCCCGCCCGACTGACGGCAGGCCTTATTCCGCCAATCGCCAGACACCGGCATTGCGCAGATCGGTATCTTCCATCAGGCCCGTCGTTTCCCCTGCATAGCGGGCAATACGCTCCAGCCCCATATTGGGCAGATAGAACCGCCCCGGATCACCGATCAGGATTTCGCGCCCCTTGGCTTTTAATTCCTTGAGCCAGGGCAGCACCAGATCGGCGATTTGCTGGTCATAGAATACATCACCCACCAGGATTACCTCATAATCCTTGCTGATGCGGCCGATCACATCCTCGGTCACGATATCCAGGAACACGTCGTTCAGGTCGGCATTCATCTGCATCGCATCTGCCGCGACGGGGTCGATGTCATTGGCGATCACATCAAACGCCCCGGCCATGGCCGCTGCAATCGCCACCATGCCGGACCCAGCGCCGAAATCCAGCACCTTGCGCCCGCGCACAACCTGCGGATTGTCCAGAATATAGCGCCCCAGGGCCTGACCGCCCGCCCAGGCAAAGGCCCAATAGGGCGTACCGATGCCCAGCGCGTCCAGCTCATCCTCCCCCATGCGGTAGAGTGGCACATCGTCTTGCGCCAGATGCAACTTCATCTCCGGCAGCAGGCGCGGTGACATGATCTTGGTATTCTCACGGATCAACTGTTGCACCATCAGACCGCCACCATGCCAAAGGCCAGACCAAGGGTGACCAGCATCCCGGCATGACGATTGCCCTTGAAATGCTTCAAAAGGTTTACCGGATCGTCGAAATCCAGGGTTTTGATCTGCCAGGCGAAATGCAGCGCAGCGGCAGCCCAGCCTGCCCAGAACAGGGGTCCAACCGCCCCGTGCAGCCAGGCCGCCGTGGCAATCAGCGACAGGGTCAGGACCAGAAACCCGGCGATAATCGGGCGGGTCTTGCTGCCGAATTTCAGCGCCGTGGATTTAACCCCGATTAACACATCGTCTTCCTTGTCCTGATGGGCATAGATCGTGTCATAGGACATGGTCCAGCAGAAGCCTGCCAGGAACAACAGTATGATCTGTGGTTCGAAATGTCCGATCAGCAGGGCGCCTGCAACCAGCGCGCCCCAGTTGAAGGCGACCCCCAGGAAACATTGTGGGAAATAGGTATAGCGCTTCATGAAAGGATAGACCGCGACCACGCCCAGGCTGGCAATCGCCGTGATGGCGGCAGGCAGGGTGAACTGCGTCAGCACCGCCAACCCGACCAGCGCCTGAAGAACGATAAAAGCCAATGCCTGCTTCACGCTGACCTGACCCGATGGAATGGGCCGTGTCGCCGTGCGGGCAACCTTGCCATCGATATCCCGGTCGGTGATGTCATTCCAGGTACAGCCCGCGCCCCGCATGGCCAGCGCACCAATGCCAAACAACACCCCATACCACAGCAACATCAAAACACTGTGCCCGGACCCATGCCCAAACAGCGCCACGCCCCACCAGCAGGGCAGCAGCAACAGCCAGGTCCCAATCGGGCGGTCCCATCGGGCCAGGCGCGCATATGGTCTGGCAAAGGGCGGCAACCAGCGGTCCACCCAATTGCCTTTGGGAATATCCGTCCGGTCCTGCGAAGAAATTTCTGTCGGCGATGGCGTCATAGCGCTTACTGATCCTTGCTCTTTCAGGCTGAGGCAGAATAGTCTGCGCCATGGCTACATCAACCCGCCTTTTTGTGACACAAGACCTGACCCCGGATCAACCGGTCGTCGCGACATCAGATCAGGCCCATTATCTGGGTCGGGTGCTGCGGTTGCAGGCGGGCGCATCGGTTATTCTGTTCAATGGCCGTGATGGGGAGTGGTCGGCGACCCTGTCTGAAATAGGCAAATCAACCGGCCTTTTCATTTTGTCGGAACAGATGCGCCCCCAGATCAGCTCACCGGACCTATGGCTGGCCTTTGCGCCGGTCAAGAAAACACAAACAGATTTCATCGTTCAAAAAGCAACGGAGCTGGGTGTGTCCCGGTTGATTCCATTGCTGACAGAACGGACCCAGTCAGAACGCGTCAAAACCGACCGGCTGCGCGCCACGGCAATCGAGGCTGCGGAGCAATCTGAGCGACTGGATATTCCAGAAATTTCCGAACCAGTGCGGCTGGATCGGTTAATTCTGGAATGGCCGAAGGAGCGCGTGCTGTTTGTTTGTGCAGAGGCAGGCACCGCCATCCCGCTGGCAGAAGCCGCGCAAGCCCGGAAATCTGGCGCTGTCGGATTTGTGACCGGACCGGAAGGCGGTTTTTCCGCTGCGGAACTTGACTTTATGCACCAGTCGCCTTTAGTCCTCCCCGTCGGCCTTGGTCCGCGCATCTTGCGGGCAGAGACGGCAGCGCTGGCAGCCCTGGCTGTCTGGCAGGCTGTTGCAGGGGATGGGACAACCCGTCCACCCCGGCGCGGTTAGGTACAGCAAGGGCCCCGGTGAGAGGCCGCTTTTGATGAGGAAATGCGCCGATGTCGTCTCCCACCGCGTCCGATGAAACGCTGGTCGAATCCAAGTCCCAGCTGATTGACTATATCGCGTCTGGCGAAAAGCCCCAGGCGGATTGGCGCATTGGCACCGAACACGAAAAATTCCTGTTCTGCACGGACAGCCATCGCCCCTTGGCCTATGAAGGCCGCCCTGGCGTTAAAGGGCTTCTGGAGGCCCTGTCCGGCCCGGAATGGGAGCCGGTTCTGGAAAATGGCAATATCATCGCGCTGAAAGGCACGGATGGTGCCTCAGTATCGCTGGAGCCAGGCGGACAATTTGAGTTATCGGGCGCGCCCCTGGAAAACGTCCACCAGACCTGTGCGGAAGTCCATCGCCATCTGGATCAGGTTGTCGCCGCCTGTAAGGAAGTCGGCGCGGGAACGGTCGGCCTGGGCTTTAATCCCCTGTGGAAGCGCGATGATATTCATTGGATGCCCAAGGGCCGCTATAAAATCATGAAATCCTATATGCCCAAAAAGGGCAATCTGGGCCTGGATATGATGAGCCGGACCTGCACGGTTCAGGTCAATCTGGATTTCGGCACGGAAGCCGACATGATTGAAAAAATGCGGATATCCCTGGCCTTGCAGCCAATGGCCACCGCCCTGTTTGCGAATTCCCCCTTCACGGAAGGCAAACCAAATGGCTTCTTGAGCTATCGCAGCCACATCTGGACCGACACAGACCCGGACCGCTGCGGCATGCTGCCCTTCGTCTTTGAAGACGGGTTTGGCTATGAGCGCTGGGTCGATTATGTCCTAGATGTGCCGATGTATTTCGTCTACCGCGATGGCGTCTATCATGACGTGTCGGGCAAAAGCTTCCGCGACTATATGCAGGGCAAGCTGGAAGGGTTTGAGGGGCAATTGCCCACAATGACCGACTGGACGGATCACATGACAACCGTCTTTCCGGAAGTCCGTCTGAAAAAATTCATCGAAATGCGTGGTGCGGATGGTGGCCCCTGGGGGAACCTGTGTGCCCTGCCCGCCTTATGGGTCGGACTGATCTATGACGCCCAGGCGCAACAGGAAGCGGCAGATCTGATCAAGGATTGGAGCATTGCTGAAATCTCTGCAATGCGCGATGCGGTGCCAAAGCAGGCATTGGGTGCAAAATTCCGCGATGGGACGGTGCAGGATGTTGCCCGCACAGTGCTGGAGATCTGTCAGGGGGGCCTGAAACGCCGGGCCCGACTGAGCTCAAGTTCTGGCCTGGATGAAACACAGTATATCGAGCCCCTGCATCAGATCGTTGCGACGGGTCGCACGCTGGCTGACGACCAGTTACAGGCCTATCACACACGCTGGAATCACTCCGTCGAGCCGATTTACAACGAGTTGAAATACTGACCCGCTGCGTCAGGCAATAATATCGGGCAACAGGAAACCGCTGAGCCGGGCCATTTGATCCTTGATCGCCAGCTTGCGCTTTTTCATCCGAATTAATTGCAACTGATCAAACGGGGCGGATTCAGAGACCCGTGCAATCATTTGATCCAGATCGCGATGCTCTTCTTCCAGGGCCGCGATCCGTGCGCGGATTTCAGATTCTTCAACTTCGTCCATAACAGCCTTCAAGAAACAGGCAACCCGCCGGATTAGGCGGGCCGCATGGTATCACCTGTGAAATTATCATTCTATGCGGTCGGACTATAGCAGCCTCTGTTACAGGAATGAAGCATGTCCTTGCATCCCAAATAACCGCGCACCACACTAGGGCTATGACACAGGATTCCTCACACGATAGCGACACATTTCGCCAGTTTTGCCTTAGCCTGTATGCAGCGCAGGGGGTGGAAGCCGCCTGTCTGGATTTACAGGACCGCTTTGACCTGGATGTCACCCTGATCCTGATGTGCTGTTGGGTGGGGCAGCATGGCGTGCGATTATCCCCTGACGCCCTGGCCCAGGCGGAACAGTCGGTCAAGCCGTGGCGGGAAACAGCAATCGACCCCATCCGCGCCTTGCGCCGCCGCCTGAAGGAAGCCGTCGGCCCGATTGATCCGGAACGCGCGAAATCTGTGCGGGATCTGATCAAACAGGCCGAATTGGCGGCAGAATTTGTCCAGATGGATCACTTGCTTCTTTTGCTGGAGCATTTGCCGGGGCGGGACGCCCGCATGGCGGACCGTGCCGGTATCGTTCGCGGGAATTTATTACGCTATACAGCGGTAAAAGGCATCGAAACAGACAGGCTTCCCCGCGCGGCCTTGGAAGCGCTGGTAGCCCAGACCGTAAAACCGCTTTACCAGGATGAAGAAGGGGAGGATGGCTTAGACACAGAAACACGCGACGCCAGGTCAGAAACCCCTGACCCCTAATCTTTTACGTTGGTGGCCAATTCTGCGTTGCGTTCCCGCAATTCCCCCAGCAGCGATTCGACCTTTCCGCCACCCCGGCGAATTACAGAGACGAATTCTTCCTTCTGGGTGGTTACCATCGATACCCGCTCAACAATGATGTCGATGATCTTGTTCTGGCCATCCACCTTGTGTACAATCCATCGGACATCGACCGGCGGCTGACCGTCTGTGCGTTGAATAGACACCGTAACTTGCTGCATGTCGCCGCGCAGAGGCTTAGTCTCGACCAAATTGATGGACTCACCGGAATAGCCTTTGAACATGATGGCGTATTTCCGAACAATGTTTTCTTCCAACAGAGAAACGAATTCCTTCATTTCCTCATCTGTGGCACGGCGAACATAGGGTCCCAGAACACGGCTGGCGACAGTGGGAATATCCATCCCCTCTTGCAATAAATCGCGAAACCGGTCCGCACGTTCCGCATTGGAGATTTTTTCGTCGGTCAGCGCCGTCAGGGCCGTATCGGCCAAATTCTGAATAAACGCGCCGGCATCCTCTTGTGCATGGGATGAGAAGGGGAGTCCAAGGCCCAACAAAACAAACAGAACGACACCTGCAGATACACTCATGAAACTACGACGCTGCATTGTCACTCCACGTTTAATTCAGTGCACTTGGTGAGGGGATTTCTGCCTGCGGCACACCGTCTTCCGCAGGAGAATTCTCGTCATACCCAATTGATGGGATCGATTCGTCGTTATCCACCCCGTTCCGGATCATGCTTTCACGCTGTTGACGATACAGGCTGCGGACAGTCGCATAGAAATCCAGTGAATTTTCTTCCAAAGATTCCAACTGGCTGTAATTGCGGGAGCGCGAGTCGATCACTTCCACACCCGCACGGATCGCCGTGTTGTATTCGATCCATGGGCGGTCCGAATGGTATCCCCACCAGCGGAACGGATCCAGCCCTGCATCCACGATAAAGCCAGCCAATGCCCGCGGAGACGACGGGCCCAGGAAGGGCAGCATGATATACGGCCCTTCTTCCACGCCCCAAACCGCCAATGTCTGGCCGAAATCTTCTTCATGATACGGAATACCGGCGGCACCGGCGACATCAAACAGACCCCCGCCCAAAAGCGTATTGGTCAGGAAACGTCCCATGGTTTCGCCAGCGCGCTCCGTCTCCCCCTGCATCAAATCGTTTGCCAGGATGACAGGCGTTTTCAGGTTGCGAATGAAATTCCGCACGCTATCGCGGACAAGATCAGGCAGCAGAAACTCATAAGCCTTGGCAATCGGGCGAACAATTACCTTGTCCAGCGCCATATTGAATTCGAAAATTGCTTCGTTGAGGGGTTGAGCCGGATCATTGGCTTCTTCATAAATTTCGCGCTCTACCGGGTCGGTCGGCGCAGTTGCGCAGCCAGCAAGACCCAATGCGAGAATGAGACCCAGCCCCGCACGCCGCAAAACAGAAAAGAAATCAGAGCCAGTCGACATTCTGTTACAAATCCCTCAACTCAAATGCCGACCTTGTGCCCCAAAAGTCAGCCAAAACGCATGCCATATCTCTAATATAAGACTCTGGCATCACGCAACAAATCATATCAATGTCATTCTACAAAGATATGAAACCCCATCCTGACTATGTCGCTGTAAACTGGAAACCCCGAACCATCGGTACATCCAGCCCACCCGAAGCAACACTCCCAAAACACGACACATTGTACAGACCTGAAATTCCTAAAATATCTGTACATTCAGGGTCTAGCATAGAGGCCCTGACCGCACCACCGAGCAAACCACACCCCCACTATTTCCCGAACCCAGTGTTGCATTTATGCCAATCCAGGGTGTTGCATTCATGCCAATCCAGGCTGGGCGCGGTCAGCCCTTTTGGCTTGCCCTTCCCGCCGCTTGTCCAGCACACTGTGGACCCGCCTGAAACTCACCCAAACACCAGGAATGCTAAGAATGGTCCGTTCCACACTCCCTGTTTTTCACGACTCCCTGATCAGCAGCGCAACGCCTTCGGTTATCGCGGAATGGACGGATTACAATGATCATTTCAACGTCGCATATTATGTTCAGGCCTTTGATCTGGCAGCACAGGCGTTTCGAAAGGATCATGGACTGTCCCTGCCGTTTCAGATCAAAGCCAATCGGGTGTCTTATCTGCGCGAAGTCCCAGGCGGCAGAAAACTGATGCTGACCACGCAACTTGTCGGTTTCTCTGATAAAGGACTGCATATGGTCCAGGCGCTGTATGCGGAGCCGGAGCACTATCTGGCCGCAGTTGAGGAGCGCCTGGAAATTCCCGTTTCAGGCACAGTCGATGAAATTGCCCATACAGCATCTGTTTTGAAGCCCGTTCTTGAGGCGCATGCACAGTTTATGCTTCCGGATGACTGGAACACATTCTAAATTGATTTAAATATCGATTGGATCCGGGCTGAAGGGCTGATTCACATCTGCCAAAACGGTTGAGCGTTGGGAACAATTTGATAGCATACTATAATCTATGCATATGTGAGCCACGCAATGACCAGCGCAATGACCAGACCGGAAGAATTTCGATCCCGCCAGGTCATTTATAAAATTCACAAAGATGGGCCTGATATGCATGGATGAACGTTTGGTATTCTAGTATGTGATAGTTCTTAATAGGACCTGGATGGGCAGGCGGCGGATGGGGTCTGCCCTGGCCAACAAAAGGTCGTTCATAGAGTTCGTTCTGGGGAGGGTGAGTTTCGGTGGAATATTCTGAAGGAATAGAGTTGGCGCAAGAATATGCAGAGCGCGCGCTGGATATCATGAAATCCAATAATATTCCCGCCACACCACGCAATTTTGCGATTTGGTACACTTATGCGAATGAAAAATACCCGGATCTGAAAAAGACGCTGGATGTCCTGATCAGCAACAAACAGGTTTTCACGTCGCAAAAGAATGATGAAGTCTATGATAAATTCTTCACGAATTCTGATGAAGGCATCGCCCTTCAGGAAACGTCACAAAAAATAGAAAGCCAGGTCGGGCGTGTTCTGGACATGATGGGGGATGCTTCTGGCGGCGTAGCGGATTTCGGCAAGACGCTGACCGAAAGCCTGGGCGCTTTGACGGATTCAAAAGGTCTGGTCGGGATTCGCGAAGCGGTCCAATCGCTGGCGCTGGAAACCCAGAAAATGCAGAAATCAAATTCTGCACTGCAATCAAAACTGAAAGAATCATCGCAGGAAATCGCCAGCCTTAGGAAAAACCTGGAAGACGTCCAGCGCGAGGCAATGACGGACGCCCTGACAGGTATCGCGAACCGCAAGATGTTCGACACGACCCTGCGCCAGCGCGCGATGGAGGCGATGGAAGATGGGGAGCCGTTGTGTCTTGCCCTGGCGGATATCGATTTTTTCAAGAAATTCAATGACACATATGGACACCAGACCGGCGACCAGGTGCTGAAATTGGTCGCCAATATTCTGCAAGGCAATGTTAAGGGCAAGGATCTTGCCGCGCGCTATGGCGGGGAAGAATTCGCCCTGATCCTGCCCACAACCAAGCTGTATGATGCAAAGACGGTATGCGACCATATCCGAAATGCGGTTTCCACCAAACGCATCCGAAACCGTACGACTGGTGAGGAAATGGGCAATATTACCCTGTCCATTGGTGTTGCCCTGTATCACCCCGGCGAATCCCTGACCGATTTTATCAGTCGATCCGATGAGGGGCTGTATTTCGCAAAGGGAAATGGTCGCAATCAAACCGTGCTGGAAACCCAGTTGGAAGTCATCAACGCCGATTAATCTGCAACAGACGGTCCTGGAACAAAAATCCGATCATGCATCGGCACCATGCCTTGCCGTGCGAAGACGATTCTGGTCTTGTCTGAAGACTAATATATCAACGCAACAGGGTCACATCCGGGGATGTGCGCCCAGGCGGGAGGGTCGGCCGTGGCGACGGTCGCGCCAAACAGCACGATTGAATGGTTTCGACGGCTGATCAAAAACGATCAGATCCGACTGGGATTGCTGGCGGTATTCATCGGCACATTGGGCGGTGGTGCGGGCATCGCCTTCCGGGAAGCAATTGGGCTGGTACAAACGCTGTTCTTTGGCTTTTCCAGCGACCATTTTCATTCCAATGCGGCAGATGTATCCCCCTGGATTATCCTTTTCGCCCCGGCGGTTGGGGGACTTCTGGTCGGTTTGATCGTCTATTATCTGATGCCGGATCGCCGTCCCCAAGGCGTCGCTGATGTGATGGAAGCATCCGCCTTTCGCCGCAGTAAGATGAGCAAACGCAGCGGCTTTGGCGGCTTTGTCGTTTCCGCCATTACCATTGGATCAGGCGGATCAGCGGGGCGCGAAGGACCGGTTGTTCATTTCGCCGCCTTTCTGTCGACCCTGATTTCACAAATCCTGAAGCTGGACCCGGAAACCCGCCGCCTGTTGTTAGGATGCGGTGTGGCGTCTGGTGTGGCAGCCAGTTTTAATGCCCCAATTGCAGGCGTGTTCTTTTCGCTGGAAGTGGTCATTGGCTCCTATGCCTTGCGCAGCTTTGCCCCTGTCGTCATCGCCTCTGTCGGGGGCACCCTGGTCAGCCGCTCTTATTTTGGAGATTTCCCGGCCTTCACCATCCCGGTACACGAAATCGCCTCCTTCTGGGAATTTCCCGCCTTTGCGATTCTGGGCTGTATCAGCGCAGGGGTCGCGGTCGCGCTGTGCGTTTCCATTGACGTTGTCCGGAATACGCATAATCGATTGAACATCCATCCCATTCTGCGCCCCGCCCTGGCGGGCCTGGCCGTTGGGGTTATCGGCCTGTTCCTGCCGCAAGTCATGGGCGTGGGATATGAGGCAACGGACGAAGCCCTAAATGAGATGCTGCCTTTGACCATGCTGATCACCTTGCTTGTATTCAAGACGGCGGCAACGGCACTGACACTTGGCTCTGGGTTCGGCGGGGGGATCTTTTCTCCATCGCTGTTTCTGGGCGCGATGTTAGGGGGGGCATTTGGCTTCGTTGCGACAGGTATTTTCCCCTATCTCTCTTCCGGGCATGGGGCCTATACATTGGTCGGTATGGGCGCAGTGGCCGGTGCCACATTGGGGGCCCCGATTTCAACAATCTTCATCGTGTATGAATTAACCCGGGATTCCGCGCTGACAATCGCCGTGATGATTGCCACAGTCATCGCGACACAGATATTCACAGCAACGTATAAGCGTTCTTTCTTTCACTGGCAGTTGGAAGCCCGCGGAATCAACCTGATGGGCAGCCGGGAATCCCGCATCATCCGACAAACCAATGTCCGGGAAGTCATGGAACAGGATTATGTGACGGTTCAACCTTCCTCTTTGCTGCCGGAAATACGCCAGAAACTGACCGCTACCCGCTATAGCGAGGTCTTTGTCGTTGACGAGGAAGGCTGTCTGGTCGGGACCATCATCTTAGGAGATTTGGGGGCGGATGCCTTTGAACATCTCCATGACTCGGATCTGCGCGCGATTGATGTCTGTCGCCGGGCACCGCCCCTGGCCACCGTCGATACGGACCTGGAAGATGCAATGAACTTGCTGGAAGAGTGTAACGAGGAACATATCGCCGTGGTTAATAATCTGGAAGACAAACGTTTGATGGGGGTTTTGCACGAACATGACGTGATGGCCCGCTATCACCAATGCATTCTGGACACACGGCGGGAGGAAGCGATATGAGCGGCCCGACGCCCCCTACCATTCCGGCCCCCAATCTGCCCCAGCCCTTGCGTCCAACAACGTCTGATCTGCCAACCAAAGGCATCGCCTTTGCGATCATGGGGTCGTTTCTGCTGACCCTGAATGATTCGATTGCGAAATTCCTGACCGCAAACTGGCCGGTCGGAGAGATCATGGCGCTGCGTGGGACGGTCATTCTGTTTGTGATCATTGGCCTGCTGCAGTTGAAAGGTCGTATGGGGGCTTTGCGCATTCAGAACAAGACGGCGATGGGGGTTCGGGCACTGGCGATCACGGCGGCCACCTTCACCTTCTTGACGGCACTCAGCCTGATGCCGATGGCAGATGCGCTTGCAATCGTCTTCATCTCGCCTGTCTTCTCAACCCTGTTGGCGATTGTTATTCTGCAAGAAACTGTCGGCTGGCGGCGCTGGATCGCGATGGCTGTTGGATTTGTCGGTGTCTTCATCGCCCTGAACCCCGGTGGATTGTTAATAGACGCCCCTGCGGCCTATAGCTGGCAGGTGGCGATGTTGCCCCTGGTCACGGCCTTGCTGACGGCGGTTCGCGATGTCTCGTCGCGCCGACTGGTCTCAGGTGACGATTCGCTGGCGATTATGTTCTATACAGTGCTGGCGGTTGTCATATCGGGCTATACCACGGTGACAGCCGGTTCGTGGCAGATGCCAGGCCTGTTTGATATCGCCCTGATCCTGGGCGCAGCTGCCTTTATGTTCGGGGCGTATTTCTTTCAGATCGAAAGTTTCCGCTTTGCACCTGTCAATCTGGTCGCCCCGTTCCGTTATATCAGCCTGATCTTTGCCGCAGGGATGGGCTATGCCATTTGGGGGGATATCCCGGCATGGAACATGGCCGTGGGGGGCGTTATCATTGTTATCAGCGGCTTGATGATCTGGTGGCGAGAGCGTCAGGGCACAGCAAACCGGACTGAAGCGGAGAAAATGGAACCCCGTCCATGAAACCCAGAATCAGTATGATCACGCTGGGCGTGGATGATTTGGAAAAATCGATCGCCTTTTATGAAAAAGGCTTGGGACTGCCGCGCATGGATTCTCCGCCCAGTGTCGCCTTCTTCACCCTGAACGGCACATGGCTGGGGCTATTTGGGCGCGACTCGTTGGCGCAAGACGCCAATGTGCCGTGCGAGAAAGCCAGTTTCAACAGCTTTGCCCTGGCCCATAATCTGGGTTCCGAAGCTGAAGTCGATGCCCTGTTCGCAGAGGCCCTTGGGGCCGGGGCGACGGCTGTAAAACTCCCTCAGAAGGTTTTCTGGGGCGGCTATTCCGGGTATTTCAAGGACTTGGACGGCCATTTGTGGGAGATCGCGTATAACCCCTTCATGTGGGTCGGCCCCGAAGACACAGAATGACCGGATATTTTTGACTCCCCTGTATCTGGTGGGGTTTTCCCTACGCGCCTGAAGGCTATACTAGAACCCATGTCAGACCCATTGGATTACGACGATATCGACTTCCCCGCTGTGCCCAGCGGCCCAGCCCCCGCCTATCCGGGGCGCAGCAATTCCGCGCCGCCGCCCTGGCTGGACACTCTGAACGATGCCCAGCGCCTGGCGGTGGAGGTAATTGACGGACCCGTTCTGGTACTGGCAGGGGCTGGCACCGGCAAGACCCGCGTGCTGACCACCCGGCTTGCGCAAATTCTGCATCAGGGCAAGGCCAAGCCCTATCAGATCCTGTGCGTCACCTTCACCAACAAGGCCGCCAAGGAAATGCGCGAGCGCGTCGCCCATCTGGTTGGCCCGGCGACAGAGGGGATGTGGCTGGGAACCTTCCACGCACTGGGCACCCGCATCCTGCGCAAACATGCTGAACTGGTCGGCCTGAAATCCAGCTTCACCATTCTGGATACCGACGACCAGATCCGCCTGTTGAAACAGGTATTGGAAGCCGAAGGCGTAGACGAAAAGCGCTGGCCCGCCCGCATGCTGATCCATGTCATCCAGCGCTGGAAGGACAAGGGCCAAGTCCCGGAGCGTGTCAGTGCCTCAGAGTCCGGCGACATTGCCAATGGCCGCGCGATGGAAATCTATCGCCAGTATCAACAGCGGCTTAGTACCCTGAATGCCTGTGACTTTGGCGATCTGCTGCTGCACAATCTGACGATCTTTACCAAGCACCCCGAAGTGCTGGAGCGCTATCGCCATCTGTTCCAATATATCTTGGTCGATGAGTATCAGGATACCAACGTCTCGCAATATCTCTGGCTGCGCCTGTTGGCCCAAGGCCGCAAGGAAGGCGAAAGCCAGAATATCTGTTGTGTTGGCGATGATGATCAGTCGATCTATGGCTGGCGCGGGGCAGAGGTTGGCAACATCCTGCGTTTTGAAAAGGACTTTCCCGGCGCGAAGGTCGTGCGGCTGGAACGGAACTATCGCTCCACCCCCCATATTCTCGGCGCGGCTTCGGGCCTGATTGAGAAGAACGAGGGGCGACTGGGCAAGACCCTGTGGACCGACCGCAATGATGGCGACAAGGTGCGCGTGCGCGGCCTGTGGGATGGGGACGAGGAAGCCCGCCTGATCGCCGATGAGGTCGAAGCGCTGCAATTGAAGAACGAGCCGCTGGACGAAATCGCTATCCTGGTCCGCGCTGGCTTCCAGACCCGCGAATTCGAAGAACGCTTCATCACCCTGGGCATTCCCTATCGCGTTGTCGGCGGCCCCCGGTTCTATGAGCGCGAAGAGATCCGCGACGCCATCGCCTATCTGCGGGTGATCCACCAGCCCGCCGATGATCTGGCCTTTGAGCGGATCATCAACAAGCCCGCGCGCGGCATCGGCAAAACCACACTGCAAGCGCTGCACAAGGCCGCCCGGGCGCAAGGCCTGCCGCTGTCCATTACCGCCCAACGCATGGTGGAAACCGACGAATTGAAGGCGGCTGCCCGCAGCAAGCTGTTCGCCGCGATGGACATGTTCGACCGCTGGCGCCGCCTGTCCGAAGGCATTGACCATGTGGAACTGACCGAAACCGTGCTGGAAGAAAGCGGCTATACCGATTTCTGGAAGCAGTCGAAAAAGCCGGAAGCCGCTGGCAAGCTGGAAAACCTCAAGGAAATGCTGTCGGGCATGCAGGAATTCGACGACCTGCCCGCCTTCCTGGAACATATCAGCCTGGTGATGGAGGTCGAATCCAACACGGTCGGCCCCATGGTCTCGGTCATGACGCTGCATGCTGCTAAAGGTCTGGAATTTGAGACCGTCTTCCTGCCGGGATGGGAAGAAGGCCTGTTCCCCCATCAGCGCGCCATGGATGAAAGCGGCCTGGCCGGGCTGGAAGAAGAACGCCGCCTGGCCTATGTCGGGATCACCCGCGCCAAGCGCCGCTGTGAAATCAGCTTCGCTGCCAACCGCCGCATTCACGGCTCCTGGAATGCCGCCCTGCCGTCGCGCTTCATCGATGAATTGCCCCAGGAACACGCCCTGATCGAGGCCGACCGCGGCGTCTATGGCGGCATTGGTGGCGGCCGCGCCGAAGACCGCGCTGCCTTCACCCAGGTCGGCTATGGCCGCAGCAGCAGCTTCGGGGGCGGCACGACTGGTGGCGGCTTCGGCGGTGCGAAAGCCTCAGACTTCGATTCTGGTTCCACTTACTCGGCCCCCACCTATTCTTCTCAGGGCGGCGGCCCTGGCTGGCAACGCCTGAAACAGCGCGGCCTCAGCCAAACCCGCGCACCGGTGATCGATGCCAGCTACAGCAGCAGCACCGACCACGATTTCGGCACAGGAGAGCGCGTCTTCCACCAAAAATTCGGCCCCGGCACCATCACCGCCATAGACGGCGACCGCCTCTCAATTGAGTTCGATAAGGCCGGGAAGAAAACTGTTGTGGCGAGTTTTGTGGAGCGGGGGTGAGCATAAGTTTAGCTCCAACTAACAATTATTTTGATATGCGTGCTAAGAGAAATGCAAGTGCGGCGGCAGCAACAATTGTTGTTGCAACAGTTTTATTATCAATAGCTTTTTTGGCAGACAAAACTTCTATATTTTCTTGATTTTTTAATTTTTCAATTGCGATTTCTGCGCTTTTTATAATGTTGGATGCATCGACGTTTAGAAGTTTGCAAGCAATCCTTAGCTCTTCCAACGTCAAAAATGACAATCCACGATTTAATCTTGACCAAGATGATTGAGACATTTCCAACCTCTCAAGAAATTCGGATTGAGAAAGGCCCGAAGATTCCCGGATGTCGTTTAGAAATTTTGCAACCACCATTGAGAAAGTTATTGCATTTTTTTCCATTTTGTCAAATTATCCTATTTATGCAATTTTGACTTAATGGTCCTTTTTGTATATTTCGAAATAATCACAGAAAAGCAGTTGAGTCAACAAAAACTGTTAGAAGAGGTCAAAATGGAAAGCAATATAATACGGCATAATCAAAATAAACTTATAGTTAATGAACCCACAAAAATAGTACAAAAAATTGAGGAGTTAGTGCTAAATTGGCATATTACTCAACCATGCAATTTCAAGTGTAAGTACTGTTATGCAAAATGGGCAAAAACTGACCAAAAAAGAGAATTATGGCGAGATAACACAGCAACAGAGAACCTTCTTAAATGTTTATACAACTACTTCAATGGCGCGACGCCCAATGCACTGCAGAAAAGTCTTTCATGGAGTTCTCAGCGTCTAAGTTTGGCTGGTGGAGAGCCTACTATTCTGAGAAATTCCCTACAAAGAATAGTGTTTCAAGCAAAACAAATTGGATTCAATGTTTCGCTTATCACAAACGGCAGTTCACCAGATGTCATTACTGAGTGTGCGAACGGTTTAGATATCATAGGGCTTAGTGTTGATTCGGTAAGTACCACGATAAACTCTCAAATTGGTCGAATGGACAAAAGTGGGAAATGTTTGACCATTGATGATGTACTTAGCTTGATCGACCGGATCAGACGCAAAAATTTAAATATAAAGATCAAAATTAACACCGTGGTCAATTCTGTGAATTCATCAGAGGACCTATCTGAACTAATTAAAAGAGCGCGACCAGATAGGTGGAAAATAATGCGAATGCTGCCTGTAACCACGACCGATTTATCAGTTACAGATGATGAATTTAAATCATTCTTGAAACGCCATAAAGCATTTGAATCAATAATAACAATCGAAGACAACAATGACATGGAGCAATCTTATATTATGGTCGACCCTTATGGTCGTTTTTTCCAAAACTCACAGAATGATCGCGGTTACGTGTATAGCCAACCTATTCTAAACGTTGGGCCAAGGGCAGCTTTTAAGGACATTAAATTTTGTCCAGAAAAGTTTACTGCGCGATACAAAACACATAAGTAGTTCAGTATTTTATGATAGGTAGAAGCGAGGAAGCAGAGTAATTTGGCCGTTACAATACAATGCTTAAACTTTTGTTTCTCTTCCCCGCAATAAAAAATCTGTGTCCATCCATCATAACCCCGTTTTTCTGGTGAGTTCAAAGACCAAGACGAGCACATTTATCGTCATGGGCCACCACATTGCCGGATTAAGCTACAGCCAAGAAAAACGATTGGATAAAACAATGTCGTACCATTCATGATTAAAAATATACTCATTAAATTAGGCAACCCATACAAAACAGCCTATATGAAGGTGCCAATGATAGTAAGCCCTTGGCAATACAAAATGGGGACTTGAACAAAGGTCGGAACTCTGATTTTGCCAGAAAAAGTAGCAGATTCGCTGGTTAAGGCTTTAACACGTTCTGGAAAGCGTTGCGAAGACGCATAACGTCACACAACGGTACCCAATCATTCTTCGTAAACCGCTCCTTCCCCCCTTACCGCCGATACATCAGCAGCATTGTGCATCCGCCCTTGGATCCGGCCTCATGCATGGCGCCGATGGCGCGTTGGCAATAGTGGCCGGGGCCATAGCTGTGCTCTGCGTCATAGAAATCGCCGTCCAGGACATAGATTTCTTCCAACTGGTCATGGGCGTGATCCGGGGTATAGGCGCCGGGATCGATTTTCATCAGCGCCGTGGACACGCCGGTCTGGCTGTCCTTAAAGATTGGTTTCAGCCAGAAGCCGGGCGCGCCGGTTTCCTGCCAATTGTTTAGAGTCGTATCAATGTGGTGAGAGCCAGTGTGCTGGCGGTCAATGGCGGTCATCATATTGCTCCTCTATTGGCGCTAGAGCATCATGCGTTCGCATGAGCTCACACAGGACACTCTAACCATTTGTTTCTTTAGCAAATGCGTCGTCGCAAACGATTCCGTTTGCTCGGGATTTGCGCTAGTGTAGGAAAAACAGTGGTCTGTGGGAAGAGATCTGCAGGCCACAGGATTTTGCCTTTTTCGGCTCACTATGGACACACAACGATGACCCATTTCACATTGGTACACGGTGCCTGGCATGGCGCATGGTGCTGGGACGCCCTGTCTAAGATCCTGATGGCACGGGGCCACACCGTGTCCTATATCACCCAGACCGGATTGGGGGAGCGCGCGGGGGAATTGTCACCGGATATCACCCTGCAAACCTTTGTCGATGATGTGGTGGCGCATATTCAGACCCAGGACATTCGCGACACGGTGCTGGTCGGGCACAGCTTCGGCGGGATTGCGATTACCGGGGCTGCGGCCACCTTACCGGACCGGATATCGGAACTGGTCTATCTGGATGCGATGGTCCCCCTGTCTGGCGTTGCGCCGCATGAGACGGTTGCCCCGGATGTCTGGGCGGCGCGCAAGGCCAGTGCCATCATGGTGGGTGAAACCCTGTGCCTGCCCCCACCCAAGGCGATTGCCATGGGCCTGACCGACCCGACTGAGGCGGCCTATATTGAGGCCCGCATGACCCCGCATCCGATCCGCACCTATGAGACGGCGATCACATTCAATGACCTGCCGAATAATGGCTTGCCGGTCCGCTATATCCGCGTAACCGATCCGATCTACCCGCCGCTGGAATCCCATCGCCAGCGCGCCGTGGAGATGGGCTGGACCATGCAAGACATTGCCAGCGGCCATGACTGCATGGTCAACGCGCCCCAGGCCCTGGCGGATTTACTGCTGAGGTAAACCCATTTTCTGAGCCCCCTGGTACAAACGTTTCAATCGCACGTGCTGCTCTGGACCCCGGATCACGTCCGGGGTGACAGCAACAAATGTCATACCCTCAGCGCCCTTTGCGCCTTCTCCGCGCCCTTTGCGGTAAATCAAACCCCGTCGCACCCGCGCAGGCGGGTGTCCAGGGCCACACACACCAATCGCACCCGCTGCTCTGGACCCCGGATCACGTCCGGGGTGACAGCAACAAATATCATACCCTCAGCGCCCTTTGCGCCTTCTCCGCGCCCTTTGCGGTAAATCTTCAACAAGCCCCGCCTCTCCCGCGTAGGCGGGTGCCCAGGGCCACACGCACCAATCGCGCTTCCCGCCCTGGACCCCGGATCAAGGTCCGGGGTGACGATGGTGCTTACAGATTCACCCTCACCCTGAGGAACGTAGCGTCTCGAAGGGGGAGCCTGCTGCACGTACCATCCTTACAGCGCCGCTTCAGGATGAGAACGGGACGATTTGTAGAAGTGTCAGTTTCACAAGATCAGGCAAGTCCGGCGGCGTCTTCCAGGAAGGTGACAATTTCCGGGACACCCTTATTGTCCTTCAAATTGGTGAACAGGAAGGGACGGTCGCCGCGCATCTTTTTCGCGTCCCGATCCATTACCGACAGGTCTGCACCGACCAAGGGCGCCAGATCGATCTTGTTGATCACCAACAGGTCCGACCGGATGATCCCCGGCCCACCCTTGCGCGGGATTTTATCACCGGCGGACACATCTATTACATAAATTGTGATATCCGCCAGGTCTGGCGAAAACGTCGCGGCCAGATTATCGCCCCCGGATTCGATCAGCAGCACTTCCAGCTTGGGAAATTTCGCAACCAGATCGTCCACAGCGGCCAGATTAAGCGAGGCGTCTTCGCGAATGGCGGTATGGGGGCAGCCGCCGGTTTCAACACCCACGATCCGGTCCGGCGTCAAGGCCCCGCTGCGGGTCAGGAATTCTGCATCTTCGCGGGTATAGATATCGTTTGTAATGGCGGCGATATCATAGGTCTCGCGCATCGCCTTACACAGCCGATCCATCAGCGCCGTCTTGCCAGAGCCGACCGGACCGCCAATGCCGATACGAACAGGGCCTGTATGGGAAACGGGTTTCGTCATGATCTAAACAACCTCGTATATTGGGTTTCGTGAAACATTGCGGCCAAATCAACCGCGACACTGGCGCTGGAAATCCTGTCCAATGGTGTTTCCATCGCCTTTTGCGCAAATTTGGTAATAAGCGGCTTCAGGGTCATCAAAGCCGCAACCCCGTCCTTCTGACCCAGGGGAATAAGGCGCTGACCCGCCGATACCAGATTGGCAACCGCACCATGCAGCCAGGACTCGACAGCGGCTTCCAGCGGAATACCCGCATCCGCGCAGGCCGCACCAAAGGCGACAGCATGAGGAATTCCGACATCGGACATCGTGTTTTGCAATGCCGACAAGCGGGGATAGTCACTTCCCTCACTCTGCAAGGCCTTGATAAAGGCGCGCCCCTGATTGACAGATTCTGCGGCCAATTCACTGGCCCCACGCAGAGAAACCGCCTCCTCCAGAACCGATGGAAGGGTTTCCATGTCAGATTGATGGGCGGCACAAAGGAAGGATGCATCGGCCTGTAGATCCCCAAATTCCAGCAAGGCAAGGGCCAGCGCCTCCAGACTGCTGCGGTCGGTGACCTGTCCGGATTCCACCATCCATTCCAAACCATGGGAATAGCTGAATGCCCCAACCGGAAAGGCGGGGGAAGTCCATAGCATTACCGTCTGCAACCAGTCGGGCGCGCGTGTCACGATCCAATCCTTGCTGCGGTATGATGATGGTCGTGGTGGTGGTCATGGTCATGGTCGTGCCCCTCATTATGATGATGTCCATGCCCCGTATTGGCGGCATCATAGGCCCCGGCCTCTGGCGTGAAAGGGGCATCATGACGCTTCACCACCGCGCCCAAGCCTTCCACCATGGCTTCAATCACCGCATCGGCGCGAAAGCGGATCGTGCCATCGTCCAGGATTTGCACCGGCAGATGACGATTGCCCAGATGCCAGGCCAATCGCGCCGTGGCCGCTGGACTGACGCCAAGTGCATCGGCAACTGGCTCTGGCGCTTCAACGATGCGGATCATGCCGCCATCCTGCAATTCCAGGCCGTCGCCCTGTCGCAACGTCACGGCCTTAGGCAGGTCCAGCAGAAACGCCTGCCCCTGATCGTCCTGCAATTTCAGCCGCCGCCTGTTGCGCTGATCCAGGTCCAGTGTGGCAGTGACGGCAGTACCATCATCCACCCAACTGCCTGCCATATGTCGTTCGGTTGCGCGCCGCATCACATCCTCAAAACAGAAAATAGCGTTGCGCCAGCGGCAATTCTATCGCGGGCTCACAGGTCAGGAGTTCGCCATCCGCCCGAACCTCATAGGTTTCCGGGTCCACCGTGATATCAGGCAGGGCGTCATTCAGGGCCATATCCGCCTTTGTCACGGTCCGGCATCCCTTCACCGCCAGAACCTGCTTGGACAGGTTCAGGGAATGTTTAAGACCCGCATCAACCCCGGCTTGGGACATGAACGTGACACCCGTTGCCCCCAAGGCACCGCCCAAACTGCCAAACATCGGGCGATAATGCACCGGCTGTGGTGTCGGGATAGAGGCATTCGGATCACCCATAGCCGCTGCGGCTATCATGCCAGAGCGTAGAACCAGGTCAGGCTTCACGCCAAAAAACATCGGCTTCCACAGTACCAGATCAGCCAGCTTTCCGACCTCAATAGAACCAACATGCTGTGATATCCCATGGGCACGGGCGGGGTTTATCGTATATTTCGCGATGTACCGCCGCGCGCGCAGGTTATCATTATCGCCCGTTTCGTCCTGCAGGCCACCGCGCTGCATCTTCATCTTATGGGCTGTTTGCCAGGTTCGTGTAATAACCTCCCCCACACGTCCCATCGCCTGACTGTCCGAGGCAATAATGGAGAATGCCCCGATGTCATGCAGGATATCTTCTGCCGCGATGGTTTCCTTGCGAATCCGGCTTTCCGCGAAGGCGACATCTTCCGGAATGCGCGGATCAAGATGATGACAGACCATCAACATATCCAAATGCTCATCAACTGTATTGCGGGTATAGGGCCGGGTTGGATTGGTCGAAGACGGGATGACATTGGGCAGCCCACAGACCTTGATAATATCCGGGGCATGACCACCACCGGCCCCTTCGGTGTGAAAGGCGTGAATGGTCCGCCCGTCTATGGCGGCAATGGTATTTTCGACAAAGCCACTTTCGTTCAGCGTATCGGTGTGAATTGCAACCTGCACATCGGTCTCTTCCGCGACGCGAAGACAGCAATCAATGGCGGACGGGGTGGTGCCCCAATCTTCATGCAGCTTCAGGCCAATGGCCCCTGCGGCTACCATCTCGATCAACGCATCTGGTCGGGATGCATTGCCCTTGCCAAACAGGCCGACATTCACCGCCATCCCATCTGCGGCTTCCAACATGCGGGCCATATGCCAGGGACCGGGTGTTGCGGTCGTGGCATTGGTGCCTTCCGCCGGTCCTGTGCCGCCGCCCAACATGGTTGTGACGCCTGACATCAGCGCGTCTTCCGCCTGCTGTGGACAGATCCAGTGAATATGCGCGTCAATCCCGCCGGCGGTGACAATGCGCCCCTCGCCCGCGATGATTTCTGTTCCGGGGCCACAGATTATATCGACGCCTGGCTGCACATCGGGATTGCCCGCCTTGCCGATCGCGGCAATCTTTCCGCCCTTCAGCCCGATATCCGCCTTATAGATACCGGTGTAATCCAGGATCAGGGCATTGGTGATGACGGTATCCATCGCGCCTTCTGCGCGGGTGGCTTGCGATTGACCCATACCGTCACGGATCACCTTTCCGCCACCGAACTTCACCTCTTCCCCATAGATCGTGCGGTCGCTTTCGACCTCTATGATCAGATTCGTATCGGCCAGGCGCACCTTGTCGCCTGTGGTTGGGCCATACATATCGGCATAGGCCTGTCTGTCGATTGAATATGCCATGACCTAGTTCCCCCCCTCCAGTGGACCTTGAACCGCACCATTAAATCCGGTCACGATCCGCTTTCCGGCATAGGCGACCAATGTGACATCCCGGCTTTGCCCCGGTTCGAAGCGCACCGCGGTTCCCGCTGGAATATCCAACCGGAACCCCCGCGCTGCCGCCCGATCAAATTTCAGGGCCGGATTGGTTTCCGCGAAATGATAATGACTGCCAACCTGGACCGGGCGGTCCCCGCCATTGGCGACAGTCAGGGTGATGGTTTCGCGCCCCTCATTCAGGGTGATCTCACCAGCGGCACAAAGGATTTCTCCTGGAATCATACTATCTCTCCTTTGCGTCAGCGGATGGGGGTGTGAACGGTGACCAGCTTGGTCCCATCAGGGAAGGTCGCTTCGACCTGGACTTCATGGATCATCTCTGCAATGCCATCCATGACCTGATCGCGGGTAATCACCGTCGCGCCGTCGCGCATCAGATCCGCCACCGATCGCCCATCGCGCGCGCCCTCAACCACGAAATCACTGATCAGGGCAATGGCTTCGGGATAGTTCAGCTTAACCCCCCGCGCCAATCGCTTGCGGGCCACTTCGGCGGCCATCGCGACCAATAGCTTGTCCTTTTCTCTGGGTGATAAATTCATCTGTCCCCGTCTCCTCCCGTCAACAATGAATCAAGGCTGGCAGCCGCGCGGGGCGACCAAAAGCCTGGTGCCGCAACTCAGACCATATGTGCATATAGCAAGCCCGCATCGCGGCTGGATCCTTGCCCAGAAACCGCAGCAGCAAAAGCGGCCCCATCACGGTCGCGCCCGCAATTCCATCCGCATTTCCACCTGCAATCCCTCCTGACAGGTCCGCCAGAAGCGGTCGCACCCTATCGCGCAACACGTCTGGCTGTGGCGCGACACAGATCAGGCTGGCCATCGCCGTCGCCCCGTCCAGTCCGAAGGGGCTGTTTGCAACTGCCGACGTCAGGACAAAGGCGTCACGCCAGATCGTCCGGCCCGCCACTGTCACTCTCCAGTTTTCCTGAAGCTGGCACTGGCGCACAGTTTCCCCCATCGCGCCGCGTCCAAAAATCACCATCTCCCCGGCCATGACCTGGGCGGTTTCTGTCGCAAGATCGATCCTGGTGGATCGAACCAGACGTGCGCCGTCAAATACGATCGTTTCCTGTGGCAGATATTCCAGACACCCATTCGCACCAACGGTCAGCCCCAATGTGACCCGCGCCGGTTCTAAATCCTGCGCGCGATAGACCTTCTCTGCCGCCTGGGCCAGGCTTAGGACTTGTGCATTGTCTTCTGCGCGGATCGACACATCGATCTGATCGCCCCCAACCAGCCCGCCAGAGACCGTGGTGATTGCGGCGGTAATGACATCGTTTCGTGCGGGCCTTGGAAACAGCACCCGCATGGGATGGCTGTGGTACAGGTCGCTCAACCCCGTAACCCCCCGCGCGGCATCATGGCGAAAGCCCAAAATCACCGCACCCCGCGCCCGCTGTGCAGGGGATCGTTTAGCCAGGGTCAAGGCGATATCTCCATCCATCACAACACGCTACCCCCAGAATATGTCCAAGCGCAATATGTTGCAGCGCAAAATCATCTTTTAAGGCATTGGTGCCCTGCATAGCAGTTGATGGCCCGTGCAACGCATGGCACTGTCGCGTCCATCATGAGAACCGTATTGCATCACACACATGCGCCGAACGTCTACGCATCCGGACCTTTGGATCGGGCGGATCGACTGCGCGCAGACGACGCAGCACTGACCCTGGCCATCCGCAGCGAAACCGCGCGGCTATTGCCGGTATGGCGGGGCAATAATCTGGTGCAGATGGGTGAAGCGATCCGGGGATGGACCGTGCAGGCAACGCGCACGGATCTGATGCAGCACGCCAATCTGTCGGTTTTTCTGGGATTGGACGCCACTGGCGCGCCCCATTTTGCCATCGACCTGTCAGACATCGAAGAACCACCCGAATTTGAACCCGGCACAGTATTTGAGGATCTGCGCAAAGTTGGCCCGATGCTGGGGGATGATGATGGGGCGGTTTTGGCCTATGCCCGTGGTCTGGTGCATTGGCATCGCCGTCATTTATTCTGTGGCGTCTGCGGCAGCCCGACAGACTCTCGCAAGGGCGGGCATGAGCGACGCTGTACCAATCCAGACTGTGGCACGCCCCATTTTCCCCGCACTGATCCGGCGGTGATCATGTTGGTTCATGATGGTGCCGACAGGATCGTGCTGGGCCGTCAGAAAGATTGGCCACCGGGGCGGTGCTCTGTCCTGGCGGGATTTGTAGAGCCGGGGGAAAGCCTGGAAGACGCGGTCGCCCGTGAAGTGATGGAAGAGGTCGGCCTGCCGACAGCAGATATTCGATACAATTCCAGCCAGCCCTGGCCCTTCCCATCCTCCATCATGCTGGGCTTCAGCGCCCGCGCGACTGCCGAGGATATGACGGTTGCGACCGATGAAATAGAAGAGGCCCGCTGGGTATCCCGCGCCGAAATCGCCGCCAGCCCCGAAGACGAAACCTTCGCCCTGCCCCGCCGCGATTCCATCGCCTACCGCCTGATCCAGGATTGGATGGCAGAAGGCAACTAAGCCCCTGTGCATCAAATTCCAAATGCCCGCCCCGTTCTGCCATACGCCCTGGATCCCGGATCAGGTCCGGGATGACGATGTTATCGACAAACGCGCCCTCACCCTGAGGAGCGTAGCGTCTCGAAGGGGGGCCTTTCTGTAAGCACCGGACTTACAGCGCATCCTTCGAGACGGCGTTATCGCGCCTCCTCAGGATGAGAATGGAGTAAAGAGTAAGACTGTGCCATTCGCGCAGGCGGGTATCCAGAGCCACAAGCACCAAACGCGCCCGCCTCCCTGGATCCCGGATCAAGTCCGGGATGACGTAAAAATGTATGGGTCGTCCGCTCTGCGTCCTCTCCGCCTTCTCAGCGTCCTTCGCGATAAAACTTCAAAGGTGGCAAGGCTCACACACTCTTCCTCACTCCTCCGCGCGATAATCGGCCTGGCGATAGGTGCCCAGCAGTTTGATCTTGCTGGTGAAGAATTGCAGTTCTTCCATCGCCTGATCGACCGACTTGTCGGCAGGATGCCCCTCTATTTCCGCATAGAACCGGGCGCGGCTGTCGTCGCCGACGCTGATATAGCTTTCCAGCTTGATCATATTCACCCCATTGGTGGCAAAGCCGCCCAGGGATTTGTACAGCGAGGCTGGCACACTGCGCACTGTGAACACGAAGCTTGTCAGGCAGGGACCGGACCGCGGATCTGGTTCAATGCGGGTCCGCGACATCACGATGAAGCGGGTCACATTGCCAATCCGATCTTCAATTCGCGGGCGCAGAATATCCAGCCCATAGGTTTCCGCAGCCAGGGTTGAGGCAACGGCTGCAACGGATGGGTCATTCAGCTTCGCCACATCCTGCGCGGCCCCGGCTGTATCGGCGGCGATGACCGGCTTGATTTTGAGTTCCCGCAACGTGTTGCGACACTGCGCCAGCGCCTGTTCGTGGCTGCGCGCTTCCTTCACCGTTTCGAATGACCCGCCTTTCGGCACCAGCAGGCAATGGTGTACCGGCTGAAAATATTCCCCAATGATGAACAGGTTCGATTCGGGCAGCAGATGATGAATGTCCGCCACACGTCCGCCCAGGGAGTTTTCAATGGGGATCATCGCCAATCCGGCGCGCCCTTCCTCAACCGCGGCAAAGGCATCCTGAAATGTTGGGCAGGGTAAGGGTTCCATCGCCGGAAATGCCCCGCGTGCCGCAAGATGGGAATAGGCCCCCAACACCCCCTGAAAGGCGATGACAGGATTATCCTGTGCCGGATTAACAATCGCGGTGGGAGAGGGAGTAGACATCGTTCTGTGGCCTTCCTGAAAATACGAAACGGAACCCAGGGCCCCGGTAAAGGCACCGGTGCCATGCTCTAAATCCAACACTGTCACCCGCAGGGCAGCGGCCAGTTTTGGCATCATGCTGCGCTTTGGCGCGGTCTTACCCGTCTCCCACAAGGCAATGGTCGACTGGGTGACGCCCAGTCGTTTCGCCAGATCGCTCTGGCTCAATCCCGCCGCAAGGCGAGCCCCTTTCACTGCCGAAGACAAGCTCATGGCGTGGCATTAGGCCTCAAAATACCGCAAGTCAATATTTTTATTATTGATAAATATGAAAAAAACTAATTTTTATCGTAAGCTCGCATAAAACTCATAGCCTGGTTCAGCAGGGCCATGCGGGCCGTATCGCCGGTATCACTGTCTGGATGGTGAATGGTTGCCAACTGGCGGTACCGGGCTTTGATTTCCGCAGCTCCAGGACGGGAATTTGGCGGGAAGCCCAGGACGAAATGGGCTTCATCCTTGGTGCGCACCGCATTGGGCAGACGATCCCCAGCCAGAACCTGAACCGCAGCGCGCAATCGAGTCAATTCAGCCGTCAATTGGGCATGCTCTACCGCGCGGGTCGGGTGATGGCTGGGCTCCAGCACCATACGCAGAGCACCGCTGTCCAGCGCCAGAGCCAATCCCAAGGCCTTGCGCAACAGGACCGGATCATATCCATCCGGCAGTCGGACCTGCAGGCGGGGCTTTCGCCGCCAGGGCTTGCCCTTATCCGGGCCGGATTTCAGGGTCACCGTTTCGCGGTCAGAGGCTTTTGGATCACCCGGATCCACCGCCGCCGCGATCATCGATTCAGGCAGCATCAGAATGACCGACCGCGCCAGATCTGCGGCGTTGACACCGCGCGCTTCTGCCAGGGCAAGGACCTGATTTCGAAACCCTGTGCTGCAGGGAATGGTGTAAGAGCGTTTGTGGCCTGAATTTTCATCAGGCGGGACTATATCGGTTTTGGAAACAGTCTCTTGGCTCATCACCCCTTGTCCCTAGCCTGAAACGCGCCAAATTGGCAATGATTTGCAGCGTCTCTCGACAAAGAGGCGGTTTCCTGCATGATGAACCAATCCTGTGCGACCTTATTCGATAAGGTCCAAATTTTGAAAGAAGGAGGGCCAAATGGCCGTCGTTGAGATTTACACCCGCCCCATGTGCGGCTTTTGCTATCGTGCCAAGAAACTGTTGGACAGCAAAGGCGTCAGTTATTCCGAATATGATATCTGGGGCGAAGGCGATCATAAGGAAACCATGGCCAAACGCGCGCCCGGCGCCCAGACCGTACCCCAGGTTTTCATCGACGATGTCTTGATCGGCGGCTGTGATGATTTGATGGAAGCCGATGCCAGCGGTAAGCTGGACAAATTGCTAGGCACTGCGGCCTAGTCAGACGAAGCAGCCTAGTCAGACGAAACTGGATCAAAGCAAGGGAGACTGAGATGAGAGAGACATTGACCGTGGGGCTGGTCCAAATGACCTCGACCACATCGATTGACCAGAACATCAAGATTTCCAGTGATTTGATCCGACAGGCGGCGGCACAAGGGTCAGAGCTTGTCGCCCTGCCTGAAGTCGTGAACCTGATGCAGCGGGACCGCTCCCAATCGTCGAAGATTGCAGCCCTGGACTCTGAAGATGCCTCTCTGGCGGCGTATAAAGCGCTGGCGCAGGAGCTTGGCATCTGGATTCATGCTGGGTCGCTGGTCATTCGCCTGGCGGATGATGATCGCTTCGCCAATCGCGGTTTTCTGATCGATCCCACCGGACAGATACAGGCGCAATACGACAAAATCCATATGTTCGATGTTGATCTGGCGAATGGTGAAAGCTATCGGGAAAGCAGTGGCTTTCGCCCCGGCACCCATGCGACCCTGGCCCAGACACCCTGGGGCGGGTATGGCATGGCGGTGTGTTATGACCTGCGCTTTCCCCATCTGTTTCGTGATCTGGCGAAGGCCGGCGCACGCATTCTGGCAGTGCCCGCCGCCTTCACCCGCACCACGGGACAGGCCCATTGGCACACTCTGCTGCGCGCCCGGGCGATCGAGAATGGCTGCTTCGTCGTGGCACCGGCGCAATGCGGCGACCATGAGGATGGCCGCAAGACCTATGGTCACGCCCTGATCATTGATCCCTGGGGAGAGGTCCTTGCCGATGGCGGGGACGCCCCCGGTATCATCACGGCAACACTAAACCTGAACCGTGTTTCCGAAGTGCGCGGCATGGTGCCGTCGATAAACAACGATCTGCCATATGATCAACCCCAGAAAATCGCGCTGAACGCCGCCGCGGAGTAGTTATTCGCGGGGCTCTCCACAGAAGCCACGGACGGCATCGCCAATGCGGCGAATGTCCGTGCTGTCGCGTGTTGCTGGATCCGCAGGGGCCCCATCTGCAATGCGAAACCCCGTGATGTTATAGGGCATGAAGGATACAACCGACCCACCCCGGCCCTGAGCGGATGGGATATTCTGTATGCAATTCCCGGCCATTTTGATCGGTGTCCGCCAGAACCCCAAAGCATAGCGACCGGCACCGTTTGGATAAGAAACCCCTGTTGGCAGGCCTTTATCCCCCTGTGTGTCCAAGGCATCAACAACCATATCCCGCGACAGGCCTGTCAGGGTTCTGCCCCCCGTACTGTGTCGCAGAACCAGGATCAAGCGCACCAATTCACCCGTCGTCGGATATAAGCCGTTCCCCAGATCGGGAACCCGCTGATCGGCAGCGTCCCCAACACTCATCTGCATTTGCAGGCGCGCGATCCCGATTGCCTTGAACAATCGATCTTGCAGGATCCAGCGCAAGGAGGCCCCCGCCCCATCCTTCAGCTTGACCAGCCGATCCAGCGCCAAAGACAGGACAAAACTGTCCGATGTCCGAAACCGGAATACAGTGCCCGGTGCCCAGGGGTAATATGGGAACTGCTGCGCCACGGCCAGTTTCTCATCAATCGTTCCTGCTGCACGAATGGCCTGTGCGGATGGATCAGAATCCGCCGCGACGAAATTTGCAGTCCGTTCCGGGGTAATTTCACCGAGACCACTGGCCATGTTGATCATGTCCAATATTCGGGTACGCCGCCATTGCGGGTGGTTGGCCAATTCAGGGACCAAATCTCCGATCGTCATCACCAGAATATCATGTCCAATGCGATGGGCCAGATGCGATACCGCCACGAACGCCAGAAAACTGGGCGTCATACTGGATATGGCATGACGCATTTGACGGCAGAAGGGATATAAACCATGCCGCGTGTTACAGCCTGACAGATAGACCGTTTCATCAACAATTAACCCACTGACTGAAACCGCGCCTTTTGATCCCAAAGGACCGTTGAATCCAGATACCGCTTCGGCGCCAAATCGTCCGGCCAGATCGGCCCAATCCTTGTATTGGGGCGCACTGGACATTCGATCTTCATAGGCGGCAATCCGACTTTGCGCGCCTTCCACTTTGCCTGGGATGAACTCTGTCGCCAGGGTTCCCCAGATGTCCGCTTCACGCTCCGCAGCGGTTTCCTGAGAAAATTGGAGAACCAAATTGGAAATCGGCTTGCCATCGCCATACAGAAAGCTGGCCAGTCCATTGCGCACAGCGCCAAATTTGCTATCGACTATACTGACCGGCAACAATGCCCTGGACTGACCGCGATCCCCCGGCTCAGTCCATATTCTCCCAACACCGAATAACAGCGTAAACCGCCGCCGTTGATCGATAACAACCGTTTCCGGGGCGGGAACAGGAACGATGCGATCCCCATGGGTGATGAGACCCAGCGCTTTTTCCGACAAGGCCAGCTCTGACTCGCCCAATGCGCCAATCACATTAATCAAAAGGGCGCTTTGCCGCAGGGTCAACTGACCTTGAAGCGCTTCGCCCTTGCCTATTGATCGACCCACGGGGAGAAAGTTTTTCAAGGCCATGGGAGATTTGAGCGCTTCAGGTAAGAAGAATATATCCGGTCCCAAGGCGCGACGAGAGTCATCCCAGGCAAATTCTGACACTTTAGAAGCAGAATCCAGATCCCTGGCCGGGGAAAGGTAGGGTTTTTGAATTCCGGCCTCTTCGGCCATGCTGCATTGCACGAAAAACAGTAAACTAAACGTGCTAACCATAAGGGTCATCAAAGAGAATGAGCAAAATTTGAGCACTATAAAAATCCTCTACCCCTGTGATTTTTCGCCGCAGCCTGCACATTCACAACAAACCATTTTGCATAGAATCGCGAGAAATCAGGCGAAATCAGCCAGAATACCCGACAAGGCTATTTTTAGGGCGCGTAACTGCCTAATATTTGTGCGCTGCAACACGATAAGAACCCTTGATTTCGAATGCGTTATCTGCCAATTATTGCACTGCAACATGATCCGCCTAATCATGTTGTGACGTAAACACTGTAGTTTGTGCTTTAGCACTGTAAATCTGCGCTGTTACGTCCGTATTGGGCGTTTCCTCCCTAAACTTGGGCCGCGTTTCGACGCGGTCCTTTTTTTTCGCGCATACCGCACCGTATAAGCTGCGATTTCTGAGGGGAGGAGGTGCCGGTTATGCTTTCCAGACTATCAACCGGTCGTGGCGTAAACCACCCAATGACCCGCTTCTGTCAGGCAGGCGGTTTCACGACCCGAAACCGTGTTACCATCAACATTCACCTGCGCATCATATTCACGACAGATCCGACCCTGAGCATTCAGAAAGGTGCGCATGGGGGTGATGCTGCCATGGGTGCCGGTGGATTTATTCTGCCATGTTGCTGTTTCCCCGGCGGGAGCCTGTGTCAGGCTTTGATACGCCGTCTGCTGCATGGAGGTTCTGTCATATCGGGTCAGGTTGTCCGACAGCAGTTTTCCGCCATAGGCACCCGCAGCCCCTAATCCCAGGGCCCATAACAGGCGGGTATCATCATTGCCGAAATACTCATACCCGATCAGGCCGCCAACGACCGCGCCTGCGACAGCACCGATTGCCAGTTTGTCATCACGGGATAATTCTTCCTGGCCGGTCGTACACGCGACCTGGGAAAACAGAAGACTGCCAGACAGCGCCAAGGCGCAAAGCCGCGCCGCTATCGGCCGCTTGGTGGGGTGCGGCGTTACAATGGATGCAAAAGCCGGGGCAGTTGCCCCGCAGGTCGGATGGTTCTTCATTCCGTTTCTCCTGGTAAGGAGGCGGAAAATCCTTCTGGACCGCCTCTGTTCACCGTCTGACCTACCAGAATTTTTAACGAAACGCTACTGTATTTAAGATTTTCAAGGCTTCCCATACACTGGCTGTTCAACCGCGGGCGACGATATGGCAACAGGTGTTGGCACCAGAACACGGGAAAGATCAGGTACCAGAATGCGCAAGGGACGGCTGCCCAGGGCAATTTCCATCGGGGCCTGACCGATCAAATCCCCATCAGACTGAATGGGTTCGCCCACCGGCCCATCAATGCGCACCCGGCGCGCGCGCAGCAACGTCGCATCCGGCAGTTTAGCGACCCGATTGGTCAACAGGGCAAAACCATATCGAACCAGCGCCCAACGGCTGGTTCCCTTCAACAATACGACGCTGATCGCGTCATCGCCCAGCCGGGTATCAGGGGAGATAACAAAGGGCCCGGCATAATGGCTTGCATGGGTCACAATCGCCAATCCCGCCTGGTGCGTATGCCCGTCTACGGTGACTGTGATGGTGGTATTGGCATTGCGGGCAATTTCCCGCACCGCCGCCATCACATAGGCCATTTTGCCAATGATCCGTTTCAGCTTGCTATTCACATCCGCAACAACGCGCGCGTCAGGTCCGGCACTGACCATCAACAGGAACCCGCGTTCGCCCGCCAGGGCAGGGAAAATTTCAGCCACACGCCCCTGTGACGGCATATCAGCCGCACGCTTAAGCTTCAGCCCCAGACCCAGTTCAAAGGCAAAGACATTCGCGGTTCCCAGGGGGGCAATCGCCATCGGGATTGGACGCCCGATCAATCCATTGGCGACTTCATTGATTGTTCCATCCCCGCCAGCGGCCACAACAACATCCACAGACTCGACATCCAATTCAGAGGCGATTGTTGTCGCATGTCCAGGCCCTTCGGTTCGTCGCAGGACAACGTCATGGCCCCGCGCACGCAAATGTTTCAAGAAACCGCGAAGACGACCGCGCTGACGAAATCCTGCAACAGGATTGTAAATAACCGCCACCCGCCTGCGAATCGGGTCCGCAACTTCCTTTTTATTAACCACTGACAAAGATCTCCATTGTAACGAATTAGGGCAAATAGTGTGTGTTAGATGTAATTTCTATTTCTTTTTTATTAAACTTAAATGAAAGCAAATAAGAATTACCATAATTACTTATTTTCTTCACACTACACCCGTATTCCCTGCGGATCGAAAGAATTAAAGGCGGATACGGATATGCACGGGTTTCGCGGCGTCAGTCGTTATCGCACAGTTTGGATCTCCGATACCCATTTGGGAACCCGGGGATGCAAGGCAGAGTTCCTTCTGGATTTTCTGCAGCATACCGAATGTGAGACACTGTACCTGGTGGGCGACATTATCGATGGATGGCGCCTGAAGAAATCCTGGTATTGGACCGCAACGCAAAACGATGTCGTGCAGGAAGTTCTGAGGAAAGCCCGCAAGGGCTGTCAGGTGATCTATGTGCCTGGCAATCATGACGAAGTGCTGCGCGATTACACCAACCTGTTTTTCGGTGGTGTGCTGGTCAAGGACGAGGCAATCCATAAGGGCGCGGATGGGCGCAGCTATTTGATCATCCATGGCGACAAGTTCGATTCCGTTGTGAAATATGCCAAGTGGTTGGCCTATCTGGGGGATTGGGCCTATACGATCCTTCTGTCGACCAATCATTACTTCAACCAGGTCCGGCGTTGGCTAAAGCTGCCCTATTGGTCGCTGTCCGCTTTTCTGAAGCAGAAGGTCAAGAACGCCGTCGAATTCATCAGCAAGTTCGAAGAAGCCGTCGCCCATGAAGCGAAACAGCGCGGCGTGGATGGTGTGATCTGTGGTCACATCCATCATGCAGAAATGCGCGAAATCGACGGTATCTTGTACTGCAATGATGGCGATTGGGTCGAAAGTTGCACCGCCCTGGTGGAACACGCAAATGGCCGCATGGAAATAATCCAATGGACGGACAACACAGCCCATGTCCCGGTCCTGCAAGACCATAGAATTACTGTGAAAGCACCCGTATGAACGCCGTGACCACCAAACAAGTCAGTGTGGGACCTGTGCAACCAGATATCTCTGCCGTGCCCGGTCAGCGCCTGGTAATCGTCAGCGATGCCTGGCTGCCACAAATCAATGGCGTGGTGCGCACATTGGACCGTACCAGACAGGAAATGGAAAAGTTGGGACTGGATGTGCATGTCATCGGCCCGGATCGTTTTCGGACCATCCCATGCCCGACCTATCCAGAAATCCGGCTGGCGATGAATGCCTTATGGGCCTTGCCGAAAATGCTGAAGGACCTGATGCCTGCTGCCATCCATATCGCAACGGAAGGTCCCCTGGGATCGGCTGCACGGCGCTTTTGCAAGAAGCACAAGCACCCTTTTTCCACCAGCTTTCATACCCGCTTTCCGGAATACATCCACGCCCGATGCGGCCTGCCGGTATCCATTACCTATGCCTGGATGCGTAAATTTCATGGCGATGCATCGGTGACCATGGTTACCACACCGACCATGCGCGCCGATCTGGACAGCCGGAAATTCAAAAATCTGGAAATCTGGTCCCGAGGCGTCGATCTGGAGCTGTTCAGCCCGCGCCCGAAAGATATTCTGGATTTCCCCCGCCCCATTTTTATGAATATCGGCCGGGTTGCTGTGGAAAAGAATATAGGGGCCTTTCTGGAACTGGCCCTGCCTGGAACCAAGGTCGTTGTTGGGGGCGGTCCTCAACTGGAGGAACTGAAAGCCGCCTATCCTGATGTTAAATTTCTGGGACCCAAGACAGGCGAAGATCTGGCGCGCCACTATGCCGCCGCCGATGTTTTTGTGTTTCCCAGCCGCACCGATACTTTTGGCCTGGTTCTGCTGGAAGCCCTGGCATCCGGGGTGCCAGTGGCGGCCCTGCCGGTGCCAGGCCCCATCGATGTGATCGGCGATAACAATTGTGGCGTTCTGGACGAGGACCTGCAACGTGCCGCCATGCGGGCCCTGGACATTGATCCTGCATTGTGTCGCCGACACGCGGAAAAATTCAGCTGGGAAGCCTGCTCCCTGCAATTTTTGCAGAATCTAACGGCAAACCAACAGCCTAAACAGGTATAAGTATCTGAAGAAATTCTTATTTAGTCGCCAGCAATTGAATCCCGGATTTACCAAAAGACCAGGTTCGCTTGTGCGTCACATCCGAAAAGCCAACGCGCTTTAAGAAGGGAATAATATTTTCCCGCGTGAAGTATAATTTATGATCCGGCGCGCCCAGAAACCGGGTCACCGCACCATCAGGCGTCAGATATTCTTCCAGATCCGGCGTTGTCAGATACAGCACCCCGCCCTTGCGCAACAATTGAAACAGGCGTGCGGCAAAATCGAATGGGTCGATCGTGTGCTCGATGACTTCAGAACAATAAATTGCATCGAATTCCCCTGGGCCGGAATACGCCTCCAGGGATGTGCAATGGAACGGGATTTCTGGAAATAGCTCTGCGGATTGACGGGCAAGATTCTTGCTGATTTCAATGCCTTCCGGCTGTAGCCCGATTTCTTTCGCCATGGCACAGAACAGGCCGACATTGCTGCCGACGTCCAGCACCCGGCTTCCACCCGTCATGTGACGTTTCAGCCATTTCGCGCGGGATTTGGATCTGCGGGCTTTGCTTTTCCACTTCGGCGTCATGACCCGCATATAGTCGCCGCCAATTTCATCCTGGATATCATCGATTTCATCCACGGACGGCATGCGTTGCAGGCAGACAAAGCCACTATCGGGGAATCGGATCCATGTCACGGTGCCCCCATCGGGATCAGATTGGACACAAAACTCCTCGATACGGTCCGATCCGGAAATCGGACAGGTAGGCGTCACAGTTTCAGAGGTCATGGGCGATCAACTATATAGACAAGAAGAATAACGATGGCGCAGATATTCGCACCGATTATAAAGAGACCGTCTAGCGATCCCCCCTTAATCGGCACCCAAAATACCGCAACCAGGATCGGTAAAAGGCAAACGCTGATCGCCAGGAGTATTTTAGGAATGTTCATTCCGACCTAAGCCTGTTCCAGCATATAATTCGACCCTATCCATTGGGCAGCACTGCATCTGCAACATCCGGCATAAACCCAGTACCCAGGCATTCCCGACGCATTGCCTTGCGTATACCGCACTATACCCAGCCTGTCCACGTCCGCCTGACGATTTGCCGCCCCCATTGGGATGGGTTAGCGGCGTGACGCCCCGTGCGACCCATGCTATAGGGCGGATATAGTGAAAACCTTAAACCAGCGAACCGGGATCAACGGTGGCACAGAACGACTCCCAGACACAGAAAAAAGGTAGATTCAGGTTTGATCCGGTCACCAAGAAACTGACCTGGCGCCTTTGGCGTGACTACATGTCCGAACATCTGCGCATGATCATCCTGGCGACCTTCTGGATGTTGTTGGTGGCTGTGGCCAGTGCCGCCCTGGCAAAGCTGATTGAACCCGCCTTGAACGAGGCCTTTATCAATCAAAGCGAAGTCTGGATCTGGTATTCTGCGCTTGGCTTTTTCATCGCATCCTTTTTCCGGGGTCTGGCCAATTTCATGCAATCCGTGCTGATGCAGATGGTGGGATTGCGGATCATCGAAAAAATGCAGAACCAGATGTTCCGCTCCCTGCTGCATATCGAAATTCGGTATCTTGAGCAGGAAGGAACCGCGCGCCAGTTATCGCGGTTTACCTCAGATTGTTATGTACTGCGCGATGCCGTAACGAAAGTTTTTACCGGTTTCGGGCGCGATACAATGACCCTGGCGGCGATGATCGGGCTAATGGTGTATCAGAACTGGCAATTGTCGCTGTTTGCCCTGTTCTTTTTCCCGATCAGTATTTTCCCCATCGCCCGGATCGGTCGGCGGCTGCGCAAGGTATCCGAAGCAACCCAGGTGGAATTCGGACAGATGACATCTGTGCTGGATGACAGTTTGAAAAATGCCCGTCAAGTCCGGGCCTATTCCATGCAGGATTATGAGGCTGAACGAGGATCAGGTGCGTTCCTGACCACCTATAAGCTGCTCTTAAAGGCGGTGCGCACACGCTCGCTCAGCTATCCCATCATGGATACGCTGGCGGGATTCACCTTGTTTAGCATCATTGCCCTGGGGGGATATCAGATCCTGGCGGGGGAACAGACCGTCGGATCCTTTATGTCCTTCTTTGTCGCGGTCTTTGTCGCCTATCAGCCCCTGCGCAGCCTGGCCAGCCTGAACAATTCCCTGCAGGAAGGTCTGGGCGCGGCAAAGCGCAATTTCGACCTGATCGATCATGTGCCCGCCATTCAGGATGCACCCGATGCGGTGGAAATGACCCCAGGTCCCGGACGGGTTACCCTGAAGGATGTGCATTTCGCCTATGACGCCGATGCGCCAGTGCTGGATGGCATCACGCTGGACATCACGGCGGGGGAAACGGTCGCATTGGTCGGGCCGTCCGGTGCGGGGAAATCAACAATCCTGAACCTGATCCCGCGATTTTATGATGTGACCGCCGGTCAGGTCCTGATCGATGGTCAGGATATTCGCCACGCGACCCTGAAATCTGTCATGGGACATATCGCCCTGGTCAGTCAGGAACCGGCATTATTCAACGATACAATCCGCGCCAATATCGCCTATGGCCGCTTTGGTGCCAGCGAAGACGACATCATTCAGGCGGCCAGGGACGCTGCCGCCCATGACTTCATTCTGGATCTGCCCGATGGTTATGACACGATGGTGGGCGAACAGGGGTTGCGCCTGAGTGGGGGCCAACGCCAGCGTATCGCAATTGCCCGGGCGATGCTGAAGAACGCCCCGATCCTGCTGCTGGACGAGGCGACATCCGCGCTGGACGCGGAATCCGAACAAAAGGTTCAGGAAGCCCTGTCCCGCCTGATGGTCGGGCGCACAACGATTGTCATTGCGCACCGTCTGGCCACCATCCGGCGCGCGGATCGCATCTATGTCCTGGATAAAGGGAAGGTTGTGGAAACCGGCAGCCATGCTGAATTGATTTCGCAGGACGGTCTGTATGCCCGCCTGTCGAAAATTCAGTTTCAAGATCAAAGCGGGGACCTGAAAGAAGACCCGACAGAAGATCATAAAGAAGACCAGACAACCGCCCCCCGCATTGTGGCGAATCAGGAATAGGGCGATCATGTCGGTCATCAAGGCTCTTTCCAAAAAGGCGTGGGTGCACAGACTGATTTGCAGCCTGCTGGCCGCCTATATCCGCTTTGTGCGGCTGACCACCCAATGGACCGTGGAAGGAACAGAGGCGCGCGATCGCCTATTTGCTGAGGGGAAGCCCTTCATCATCGCATTATGGCACAACCGCATCTGCATGATGCCCTATGCCTATGCCGAACAATCCAATCGAATGTGTGTCGTCACATCAGGTCATCGCGATGGCCGCCTTGTCCTGGATACGATGGAACGGTTTGGGTTTGATGGCATACCGGTGGACAGCAAGGACGGCGCGAAGGCGACCCGCATCGTTATCCGGCGATTGAAAGACGGCGGCCATGTCGGCATTACGCCCGATGGCCCGCGCGGCCCCGCCCTGGAAGTGAAAGAAGGCATCATCTTCATCGCCGCGATGGCGGGTGTCCCAATCATCCCCGTCAGTTACGCCGTCAAAAAACGCCGCATGCTGAATACATGGGATCGTTTCCAGGTTCCCTTGCCGTTTAATCGGGGAATCTGCCGATGGGGGGAGGCCATTGTCCTGCCCGCCAAGCCGGACGCAGAAACCCGGGAACGGTATCGCCAAATGCTGCACACCATCCTTCAGGATCTGACTGCATCCTGCGACCGGGATATGGGGCATGTGCCATGATCGCCCGCAGCATTTATCGCATCAGCACGGTCCTGGCGGCCCCATTTATCGCGCGTTACATGAAACAGCGCCTGGCTGAAGGAAAAGAAGACCCCCATCGCTTTTGCGAACGCCAGGGAAAGGCGACACTGCCGCGCCCCAAGGGACCGTTGATCTGGATTCACGCCGCCAGCAATGGGGAGGCCATGTCAGCCCTGCCCCTGATCGACCTGTTATTGGCGCGGGATCCGCAGGGGCATGTCCTGCTGACCACCGGAACGCTGACCAGCGCCCGGTTGATGGCGGATAAATTGCCATCCCGCGCGTTGCATCAATTCGTGCCGGTGGATCGATCTGCCTGGGTGACATCCTTCCTAAACCATTGGAAGCCTGATGCCGGCATTTGGGTGGAATCCGAATTCTGGCCTGCCCTGATCTGGGAAATGCGGGCCGCTGGTAAGCCTGTCGCCCTGGTCAATGGTCGGGTTTCCAAGCGCAGCCTGGCCCGATGGCGGCGCATTCCAGGCATTGCTGCGGATTTGCTGGCGGGGTTTTCCCCCTGCCTGGCGCAATCCCCAGCCGACGCCGATCATCTAAACGATCTGGGCGCGCATCAGGCCGCATGTGTTGGAAACCTGAAACTCTCCGTAGCGGCCCTGCCTGCGGATGCGGATACCTTGTCAGCAGAACAGGCTGTGCTGGAAGGTCGCCCTGTTTGGCTGGCGGCCAGCACCCATCCGGGGGAGGAAGATATCATTGCAGAAGCCCATGAAAAACTGCGTGAAACGATTCCATCCGTGGTCACGATCCTGGTGCCGCGCCATCCAAAACGTGGCAGCGAAATAACCGAGCGCCTGAGCAGACGCGGCCTGACGGTGGCCCAGCGCAGCATTGGTCAAACGCTGGCCGGTGAAACGGATATTCTGGTTGCCGATACTTTGGGCGAGTTGGGCTTGTTTTTTCGACTGGCCCGGATCGCCTTTATCGGGGGCAGCCTGCGGGGCAATCACGGGGGCCACAATCCCATTGAGGCCGCCCGTTTGGGTTGTGCCCCCCTATACGGGCCCGACATGGCGAATTTCAGCACGGTCGCCGCAGATCTGGATGCCGCAAAGGGCGCGATTACAGTGGAAAATGCACTGGATCTGGCCGGACATGTTGCCCGATTGCTGACCGATGATCAGGCCCGCAATCAACTGGTCCTTGCGGCGCAACAGGTTGCCCGGGAAGGCGAAGCGACCGCCCAGCGTGTCCTGGACAGACTGGAGCCAATATTACCCCCCGTCACATCCCACCCAAAAGGGGACGGGTGATGCATGCGCCGGGTTTCTGGTCGCACTCTGATCCCGGCATTCTGTCACGGGTGTTGTGGCCGGCGTCTCTGATCTGGAGCGGCCTTAGCGCCCTGCGCCAGCGATATGCCACACCGACCGAAATGAACATCCCCGTCTATTGCATTGGAAATGTGACCCTGGGGGGCGCAGGCAAGACACCGGTTGCCCTGGATCTGGCACAACGGTTGATCGGACAGGGCGCGCAACCGCATTTCCTGTCCCGTGGCTATGGCGGCAGCGCGGCTGGTCCGCTGCGGGTTGATCCCAACCAACACGGGGCCGCCCAGGTCGGGGACGAACCCTTATTGCTGGCCCGGATTGCCCCTACCTGGATCGGGGCAGACCGGGTTGCATCCGCGCATATGGCGCAAAAGGCCGGTGCCACGCATTTAATCATGGATGACGGGTTCCAGAATCCAGGCCTGCACAAAACGGCATCCCTGCTTGTGGTTGATGGCGCGGTTGGATTTGGCAATGGTTTTGTCTTTCCAGCGGGCCCCTTGCGCGAACCGGTCGCTGCGGCGCTGGCCCGGACAAACGCTGTGCTTATTCTAGGGGATCAAGCAGCGCCCCATCTGAAAAGGGATCTGAGCGGATTTCATGGTCCGATCTTGTCGGTTCACATCGTGGCGGACAGACCAAAAGCCCTGCCCATTGGGACGAAATGCATTGCATTCGCCGGGATCGGGCGGCCAGAGAAATTCTTTGCAACCCTGCGGGGGCTTGATCTGGACCTGCTTCTGACGCAAGAGTTCCCAGACCATCATCCATTCAGCGCACAGGATATGACGGCACTTGAGAAACAGGCCACGATGCTGGGAGGAGTCCTGGTGACGACAGAGAAAGACGCGATCCGGCTTCCAGCAGCCTTTCGCAGCCAGGTTATCTCGGTTCCTATCACCCTGGATTGGCCCCCCAGTGTTGATCCTTTGTCTCTTCTGACACAGGGGCGGGCAGATGTTGTTTAAACAAGCACAGCAGCGCCGGGGCACCTTTCGCGCCATCACCTATTATATCGAATATTGCCTGGCGCGGGCCGTATTGGCCCTGTTGGCGGCGCTGCCAAGAACCGTTGCATCCGCTATCGGGGGGGGCTTGTTTCGTTTGATCGGCCCCTTTCTAAAATCAGACAAAATCGCCCGGCGCAATCTAACCGAGGCCTTTCCAGATTGGGATAAGGCCAAAATTGATGCGACCGTTCGGGATGTCTGGGACAATCTGGGGCGGGGGGCGGGGGAGTTTCCCCATGCAAACAATCTGAATGTTCTAGACCCAGAAGGCCCTATTGAAACAATTGGTCTGGACCATCTGTGGGAGGCAAAGCGCAACGGCGCTTTTATGATGGTTTCCGCCCATATGGCGAATTGGGAATTGGCAACAACCGTTGCAAGCCAGCATGGCTGTCCCATGACCGCGATTTATCGCCCGGCGGACAATCCCTGGATGGATCGGTATTTTCGCGACATCCGCAGCGGCTTTACCGGAAAACTGCTGCCAAAAGGGCGGTCTGGCATGCGCGATGCTGTTATGACGCTGAAGGAAGGGCGACCCCTGGCCCTGTTGCTGGATCAGAAGCTGAATGAGGGGATGGCGGTCCCTTTCTTCGGGCGCGACGCAATGACTGCCAGCGCCCCCATTGAAATGGCCCTGCGGCAGGGCGCACCAATTCTGCCGGTACGGATTGAACGAATTGAGGATACCCGGTTCCGGGTGACCATTCACCCACCCCTTGTTGCGCCAGATACAGACGATAGACAGGCTAAAGTGCGCGCCATTCTGGTACAGTATAATACGCTGCTGGAATCCTGGATCCGCGAACGGCCCGGTCAATGGTTCTGGCTGCATAAACGCTGGCCGAATTAAGACCCGCACCGGAGTCCCGGAATGACACAGAGCCCTTTCAAAGATCACTTTTCCAGCACGGCAATAGATTACTCCAAGTTTCGCCCCGACTATCCGCCCACTTTATTCGATGATTTGGCGACCCGCGCACCGCAACGGCGGCTGGCATGGGATTGTGGATGCGGGGGTGGTCAGGCAACCAGACATCTGGCGCGCCTGTTCGACAGAGTCGTCGCAACCGATCCCAGCGCCGCGCAACTGGCAACGGCACCACAATTTCTCAATGTTACTTATGACACAGCCCCGGCAGAGCATGCGCCCATTCTGCAGGATCACAGCGTTGATCTGATCGTTGCGGCACAAGCGGCGCATTGGTTTGACCTGCCTCGTTTTTACGACGAAGTCCGGCGTGTTGCAGCCCCCAATGCAGTTCTGGCCCTGATCACCTATCGCCCGACGCAAATTGTTGACCCGGTCGCAAATGCGGTACTGCAGGATTTTTACACCAGAACCGTTAGCCCCTATTGGCCCGCAGACCGGCACCATGTCGAAACGGGCTATCAGTCACTTGATTTTCCCTTCCCGGAAGAGCCCGGACCAGACATGAAGATTGAGGTTCAGTGGGACCTGGAACAAGTGGTTGGCTATGCAGGAACATGGTCAGCGGTGAAGGAGTATCGCCATCGGTGCGGCGAAGACCCGCTGCCGATCCTGCGGCGTGGCCTCACGTCAGTATGGGGCGCGCCTGATGACAAGAAGACGACCTTCTGGCCGCTTTCCTATCGCATCACCCGCCTGCCCTGAAACACGTTAGAAATCTTTTGGCATTGGCCCCACGAACAAGGTCGCGTCCAGCCGGCTTTCAAACCAATTGATACGCCAATCCAGATGGGGCCCGGTGGAACGGCCCGTCGTGCCAACCGTGCCAATTTCATCCCCCTGTTTAACCTTTTGGCCTAGGGTGACAGAAAAGCTTTTCATATGCAGGAAGGTGGATGCCAACCCACGCCCATGGTCAATCATCAGCGTCCCGCCTGAAAAATACAGGTCCGGTTCCAACAGGGTCACAACCCCATCCGCCGGTGCGACCACGGGGCTTCCCTCCGGGGCAGCGACATCAACGCCATAATGCGGCTGTCTTGGTTCACCATTCAGTATTCTTTGGCTGCCGAACACGCCGGTAATCGGTCCCCGCGCTGGCCAGATCCAGCCGCTGTCATACCAGGTTTCCGCGCTGTTCTGCGCCCGTGCAGCCCGCACTTTTGCCGCTTCAGCAGCAATCCGGTCCAGCACGTCCTGGGGGGGTGTTACTTTCTCTTCCGGCAGGCCATTCAGGCGCTGAATATCATACTCACGGGGCTGAATATTCATTGGATACCGCTGTTCACTGCCATCGGGCAGGATCACGGTCAGAACGGTTTCGGCGGGTTCATCGCGGTGAAAGCCAATCAGAAAACGACCATCCGACCCAACGATCACATCATGATCATCATAGCGCACCTGGCTGCCCGGCGGAACGGTCCCCTTGGCAAAGCCACCCTGAATCAGGGTGCCATCCAGTGAAAGTGTTTGTTGCGCAAACCCAGCCCCTGGCATGGAAAGTGCGAAAATGAGACACATCAGGCAAGCGAGGCGAGAGATCATTTGAACAGTTCCGGTTGGACAGAGGTCGGGGACGGCACTTTCTGGGACTTCTTGGGCTTCTCCCCCTTGCCAGCGGGCGAAACACTTGCCCCGTCTGTGACCAGGGCAGAGACACGCGTATTTTCCTGAAACTCAATCTCAACAGCCATGCCGCTGCGCATGCCATCCCCTTTGGTGATCAATCCACCATCAGCGCCCCGCACAATGGCATAGCCCCGCGCCAGCGTGCCCTTATAGCTGAGTGCCTCAACCGCCGATCCTGCGCGCGATACACGATCCTGCCAGCCGGTAAGGCGGCGGTCCATTGCTGCCTGTATCCTGTCGCCTGCACGCATTTCCAGCGCCTTACGATCCGCCCTGGCGAAAATCGCCTGGGTCGTGCCGTAAAGTCGTTGGCCCTGGTCGGAAACCTGTGCCATGGCACGGGACACCAGCTCCGCAGGGGATCGCAATCGCGCGACGCGGGTCTGCAACCGCTCTTCCGCTGCCCGCACCAAACGGGGGGTGGATTGATCCAGCCGTTCGGTCAAATCATCCAGTCGCTGCATGGCCGGTTCCATCAATCGGCGCGGCTGGGGCAATCCCCGCGCCAGGCCTTCCAGGAACCGTGTCCGGTTTTCAATATTCCGGGTGCCGGACTGAATCATCCGATGCGTGAACCCGGCCAGATCCGCCATCAATTCCGACCGAACCGGCACAGCGATTTCCGCTGCGGCGGTTGGCGTCGGCGCGCGCCTGTCGCTGGCATAATCGATCAATGTTGTATCGGTCTCGTGTCCGACAGCAGAAATCAGCGGGATGGCGCTGGCCGCAGCCGCGCGCACCACGATTTCTTCATTGAAGCTCCACAAATCCTCTAAAGAGCCGCCGCCCCGCGCAACGATCAGAACATCCGGGCGGGGGATTGGACCGTCAGGCGCGATGGCATTAAACCCTTCGATCGCAGCCGCAACCTGCGCCGCCGCGCCGTCGCCCTGAACCAGGACCGGCCACAACAGCACATGACGCGGAAACCGATCCGCCAAGCGGTGCAGAATGTCACGGATCACCGCCCCGGTGGGCGACGTGATGACACCAATCACCTCTGGCAGGAATGGCAGAGTTCGTTTTCGGCTTTCATCAAACAGGCCTTCTTCGGCAAGGCGTCGCTTGCGGTCTTCCAATAATTTCAGCAGCGCGCCCTCGCCCGCCAGTTCTATATGATCAATAACGATCTGATATTTCGACCGCCCGGGATAGGTCGTCAGGCGTCCTGTTGCGATGACTTCCATGCCGTCTTCCGGCCGAATGTCCAGCTTGCCCGCACTGCCCCGCCAACAGACAGCATCAATCACCGCATCCTGATCCTTCAGCGCCATATACAAATGGCCGGACGCTGCACGCTTGAAGCCAGAAATCTCCCCCCGGACCCGGACATGAGAATAGGCGTCTTCCACCGTGCGCTTAAGCGCCTGGGACAGTTCGGAAACAGAGAGTTCTTGGACATTGCGCATCATAGCGACCCTAGAATGCCACGCACCGCACAAAGATTAAATCACTTGTTTAAGAGAAATTTATACACGCTTAAATGGTCTTTCTTTTATCTGTTAAATTTTAACATCAATAATACTACTTTTACGTGCTATTATTATTCAATTCTCTTGCATGATATTTCAACATTTTCTAGTAGATACTTATCTTTGCAATCTAAAGGGAGAGGGTAAAATGACACTTCGCGCACAAAAGAGTGGCCTGAGAAAACTAGTTTCAAATAATGGAATTTCGATTTGGAGCTATCATTGCACCAACCATATACTTGATGTGATGATAAAACCGCGATTTTTTGCCAGGCTTTCCGATCCCTTTGAACCGGGCGATATCATCTTGGTCGACTGTCCTGGATACTATGAAATACTGCGGTTCCTGGGCTACCCACCGCGCCCGGTTCATCGACCAGGGGGCGGGGTACTACAGGTTGAAACCAAGCAGGAGTCCGGCCTGATGACAGTGCGAATTGTCGGGCGCGGGTTAAGACGGTTTGTCAATGCCGGGGAAAATGCTATTCCGGGATTCTTCGGGCCAGAATCCGCCAGCATGTCCCCGCAGGTACCGGAACCAGACATACCGGCTGAAGCGGATCAAAATGGCGCAATGATCGCCTGATCCAGGTCCTGAAGACGGCGGTGCCCAACAGGCCCGCCGTCGTCGTGGTATAGACTGGCTGGTCGAAGCGGAACATCGCCGACATCCAGCCGCGTTCAGATTGGGAGAAAGACCATATGCGTTGTCTTGTCATTGGCTCTGGAGGGCGTGAGCACGCATTATGTTGGGCGCTTGCCGCATCGCCCCTGTGTGACGCCTTGTTCTGTGCGCCGGGCAATGCAGGCATCGCCCAGGATGCCCAATGCCGCCCAGTCGCTGTCGATGATTTTGATGGGATTGAAGCCCTGATTGCGCAAGAGGCCATCGATTTTGTCGTAGTCGGTCCCGAAGGGCCCTTGGTCGATGGTCTGGCAGATCGCCTGCGCGCGAAAGATATTGTCGTCTTCGGACCCAGTGCCGCCGCCGCCGCGCTGGAAGGATCCAAGGGGTTTAGCAAGGATATCTGTGCAAAATACAATATTCCCACCGCCGCCTATGGCCGGTTTACCGATGCACAGGCCGCCAAGGACTATATCCATGCCCAGGGTGCCCCGATTGTTGTAAAGGCCGATGGCCTGGCCGCTGGCAAGGGCGTTACCGTCGCGATGACCGTTCAGGAAGCCCTGGATGCGGTAGATGCCGCCATGGTGAACGGCATCTTTGGAACCGCTGGGGCAGAAGTGGTCGTCGAGGAATTCATGGAAGGGGAAGAATTGTCCTTCTTTGCGCTGGCGGATGGTGAAACCGCGCTGCCTTTGGCATCGGCCCAGGATCATAAGCGTGTGGGCGACGGCGATACCGGACCCAATACCGGGGGCATGGGTGCCTATTCCCCGGCACCTGTCTGTACGCCAGAGATGGAAGCGCGCATCATCCGGGAGATTCTGACCCCAACAATTGAGGCAATGAAGGCGGAAGGCGCCCCTTTCCAGGGCGTTCTGTTCATCGGCTTGATGATCACAAAAACCGGGCCACGGGTGATTGAATATAATGTCCGGTTCGGCGATCCGGAATGCCAGGTCCTGATGATGCGCCTGCAATCGGACCTGCTGCCTGCCCTGTTGGCGACGGCAAATGGCACATTGCGCAATTTTGATCTGCGCTGGCACGCGCAATCTGCTATGACTGTTGTGCTGGCCAGCCAGGGTTATCCCGGCACCTATCAGAAAGGCACCGTGATCCGTAATATAGAGGGCGCAGCCGCCGCCCCCGATGTCGTCGTATTTCATGCGGGAACCGCGCGCAATGACGCCGGGGAGCTGATCGCAACCGGGGGCCGTGTGCTGACCGTGACGACGATGGCCCCGACAATTACTGAGGCACGAGAACGCGCCTATGCCGCTGTTGACCTGATTGAATGGCCAGAAGGGTTCTGTCGCCGCGACATCGGCCATCGCGCGCTTAACCGCGAATAAGGGATACAGGCGATGCCGGACGCCATTGCACGCAGCCTGGATAAAATTTCAATTCTTCTGGGGGTGCCAGTCTGGATCATCCTTCTGACTTTGGTCTTTTTAATCGTGATGACGGTTGGAATACGATTATTGGCGCGCACCAGCCAAGATACGGACTCAAAACTGGATTGGCGACGGGATCCAGACGAAATGGTCGATATATCGCCCAATCTGCGGCGAGCGCGGATGCAAATGATCGGTGCTGGCCTGGGAATGGTGGCACTGCTTTTCATTGCCCTATTTAGCCTGCTACAAGACTGACACGCTGATCCAGCCAAGTGCACAGCCCAGAAAATAGAAAGACATACCATGACCGTTGAGACTGATCCGCTTGTCCTGATTCAAGACCTTGTTGAGCGCGCCCTGAAAGCAGGTGCCGATTCAGCGGATGCGGTAGCCGGGCTGTCGACCAGCATCAGCCACGCACAGCGGCTGGGAAAAACAGAAAAGCTGGAGCGTCAGGAATCTCAGGACCTCGGCTTGCGGGTGCTGATTGGCAAGCGCCAGGCCATAGTTTCTTCCAATGACTGGAATCCAGACGGATTGGCGCTGTTGGTGGACCGTGCCATCGCCATGGCCAAAAACGTCCCGGAAGACAGCTTTTGTGGCATTGCGGATCCAGACCAGATCGTTGGCGAGAATTATCCAAAGCTGGAAATGTTTGATCCACAGGAACCCAGCGCCGAGACCCTGATCGCCCGGGCGACGGAAACCGAAGATGCGGCCCTGGCTGTCGCCGGGATCACCAATTCCGAAGGGGCAGAAGCCTCCTGGGGCCAGTCGCGCATCGCCTTGGCCGCCAGCAATGGTTTTGCCGGACGCTATCAAGGCAGCAACCACAGTATTGCCGTCTCAGTCCTTGCGGGAACCGGTACTGCCATGGAATCAGACTATGACTATTCCAGCGCGATATTCGGGTCTGACCTGACCGATCCGGCAGAAATTGGCCGCAGCGCCGCGGACCGCGCCTTAAAGAAACTTGGGGCACGCAAGCCGCCTTCGGCAAAGGTGCCTGTCGTATTCGACCCTCGCGTTTCCGGGGGGCTGGTGCGCCACCTGACCAGCGCAATCAATGGGGCGGCGATTGCCCGAGGCACGTCCTTTCTGAAAAACAAGATGGGTCAGGCGGTCATGTCTCCTGAGATTACTATTGTCGATGACCCCCACCGGGCGCGCGGTCTGGCCTCCAAACCCTTCGATGCCGAAGGCCTGGCGAATATGCGCCGCAATCTGGTTGAAGACGGCGTTCTGCAAACCTGGATTCTGGATTTGCGCGCCGCGCGGCAATTGGGCCTGACCTCGACAGGTCATGCCAGCCGTGGAACCAGCAGCCCCCCGTCGCCATCCACCACCAATTTGCATATGGAACCAGGCAATGTTTCCCCAACAGACCTGATGTCTGATATCAAAAGCGGCTTCTATATCACCTCCGTCATGGGAATGGGGGTGAATATGGTGACGGGCGACTATAGCCGCGGGGCATCCGGCTTCTGGATCGAAAACGGACAGATCGCCTATCCGGTGAACGAAGTCACCATCGCGGGCAATCTGGTGGATATGTTCCTGGCCATGACGCCTGCGGATGATCTGGACTTCAAATACGCAACCAATGCGCCGACCATTCGTATCGACGGCATGATGGTGGCTGGAACCTGATTGATCACAACGGTCGCCGCTGTAACTCCGTGCGCTGAACGGGGACGATATCAGTCTGCCGCACTGACACCTTAAGATCAGGTTCTGCCTGTATCTTGGCTTCTGATTCTGACGCCTTTTTCAACCAGCGATGCGCCGCTGTCAGATCACCATGTTCGGCCTCTTCCAGTCGCGCCCACAGGCGGCACAGAACGGGCGGCACAGGATCCCCCAGGATATCCGTCGCCTTGGCAAGATGTGTGCGGGCCTCTCCCCACAGATTGGCATCCAGGGCCGCATCCGCCAGGGCGATATGACTTTCCGCTGCATCCGGGGACAGCGACAACAGGGTTTCGAACCGCTTCACCTTTGCAATCGGGGTCGCATCGCTTGCCGCCAGATTGCGATATGCCTGTGCCAGAACCGGTGTGGGCTGTTGTTTCCAGGCGGATTCGATCAGTTTTTCCGCTTTTCGCGTATCGTTGCCCTGCTGCATCAAATCGGCGGCCAAGGCAACGGCGGCGTCATTGGACGGATCCGCTTTCATCGCCTTCTTCGCGATTTTCAGCGCTTCCCCGTTTTGACCGGCGTCCTTAAGGCGCGCGGCCTGACGCAGCGACAGGCGCGCCCGCAATGGCTTCGCTTCCTCAGTGGATATTGCCCCAGTTTTTTCCGCATCTTCCAACGTCGCCAATGCGCGATTCCAGAAACCGGCTTCCATTTGCAGGTCCAGCAATTCCAACAGCACCCATTTCGCCGATGGCCGCAGCTTGCGCGCGTCTTCCGCCAGGGCCAATGCGCGTTCGGAATCACCGTCCCGCAGGGCCTGGGTCATCAATCCCCGAATGCCCAGGAAGGATACTTCCGGATTGCCGCGCATATCTTCAAAATACTTTGTCGCGGCCTGATTATCACCATTCAACTGGGCGGATTGGGCCTGTAACAGTTTCGTCAGCGGTGCCTGGGTCAGCAGATCCGTAGACCGACGCGACTGCCGCTTTGCCTCAATCGCGTCCCCTGCGGCGACAGCAACCATGCCCAGCGTCAGGGCGCGATACCCTTTCATTTCCCGAATGGCCTTGCGATGGGCGCGCCATCGACCGGGGAAGCGAAACACAGTTTGGCGAATCCGCTCTGCATAGACCAACAGCAGGACAAGCAACAGCACGATCAGGGCAAAAACACCGACGGGCATATCAATCGCCCAACCCTGCCAGTCAAAGGATACACGCCCCGGATCTGTGGCAAAAAACACCGCCAAGGCACCAAGGACACCAATCTTGATCAGGAAGAAGAATACGCGCCATGTCATGACGGATCTCCCGATTTAGCGGGTTCGGGTTCAGGCGATGCCGTGGGAGCCGGGGCAATCGCCAGACCCGCAGCAACCGCATCGCGCAGATCTGTCAACGCAGCCTCTGCGGCCAATCGCGCCTCTGCCTCATTCAGCCAGGTCGCGATGGTTTCAGACGTCTCCCGTCCCTGAGAAAGGGCGGCGACAGCACTGGCCAGATCGCCCCTGTTCAAGGCGGCTTCAGCGCGACTGACCGGGGGGGCATCCGCGGCCTCCCCCTTTTTGCGGATTGAAACCAGGGACCGCGCACCCTCTATCAAGACATCCAACACATCCCCATCGGTGCGGTTGACTTCTGACTGCATCGCGGGCGCATTCTGCTGAAACGCGGAAATCAGCGTCGCACGGGTGGCGACGCCCCGGGTGGCATAGGGCTGCAATTTGGTAACTGCACTTGCAATCGCCGCATCGCCCCGGGCCAACCCAGTCAAACGATCCAGGGCATGCGTGAAGGGGCGGCCTGCAAACAAGGCGGATTCAACATCCCCAACCGCCAGAGCAAGACCTGCCTGGGCGGCACCTTCCAGGGCGGGGCGGGCTTTCAGCTCTGTGATATCCTCTGCATTCTGAACGGCTTTTGCCTCCACACCAGCCAGACCGGCGGTTGCGCGCTCTGCCTCTTTGCTGACCTGTTCCAGCATGCTTTCAATGACGCCCATACGCTCCAACAGGCGCGCACGGGTTGTCTCATCCCGCTCGACCGATGCGGCCAGGGCGTTGCGTGTTTCCGTCAAGGCATTGGCAGTTTCTTCGCGGATCGCCTGCAAGGATTCTGAGGCGTCGCTTAACGCTTCAACATCCCTCTCCAGACTGTCCAAACGGCTTGAAACATCGCCGGAGATAACCGCGCCATCCCCCGTTGGGACCGGGCGCGATTCAACTTGTGACAATCGATCAGAAATCGACGACAGCGTCGCCGCGATATCTGACGGCGTCCCCCCGGAAACCACCGCCACGGGCGGTTCCACATACTGTGCCAGATGTGGATCGACATAGGGGGCCCAGATGGGCCGTGCTACAACCGCGACAAGCGCCGCACCGGCCACCAAAAGAGCCAGTTTTCCAGAACCATTGGAACCAGACTCCCCTGTACCAGAGGCGGCAGCCGGTTTTGACTGCGATGGGGCATCTGACTGTTCATTGGCATCTGGACGATCTTCATCATCCACTGCTTCATCACTCCAGGGAGACGCCACTGGTTCAGACTCCACCGGTTCAGGTGCCTCTTGATCAGATGCGGTTGGGCGTTTTTCCGCTGGCATGGCAACACTGAGGTCAATCTGATGGGCCGAGGCTGCGGTGATGATATCGCGCCACCGGTTTTCCGGAATATGGCCGCGGTTTTTCCAGCCCTGTACTGTGCTGACCGCGACATCCAGTTTGGTCGCCATGGGGCGGATACCCCCAAAAGCGTCGATCACGGCGTCGGTATCAAAATCACTGACCGCCTCTGCGACATCAACAGATGCATCACCTTCATTTGTGTCGGTTTCGGGGGTACTGATTTCGGGGGCATTCTTTTCGTCAACACCCTCGTCATTTTTCTTGTCGTCAGCCATTGTCATCATCCTACCCAGTTGATTTCCGACCCCAAACAAGGCCTTAATCTGTGCGATCAGGGCGGGCGTATCGGGCGTTGCCGCACGCTTGACCCCTAACCAGTCTATTCCCGCCGCAGCCTGCGCGACCGCGTCACTCAAGCAAACCGCCCAAACCGTACGCGCACAGGGTGCACGTCCTTCACCCAGAAGTACAGTAACAAACGACTCCGCCGTTCGGGGAGAAAAAAATGTCACCGCAGCAATGCGCCCCGTATCCAATGCGGCCCGACAGGCATCGCTGAGTTCCTGTGTCTTCACGGACCGATATAGGGCAACGCGCTTGACCGTGTAGCCCAAGGCTTCCAGATCGCCCTTCAAATCACCCGCCGTCACAGATCCCGCCGCATGAAACAATGCGCCACCTTGAACCGGAAAGCGCGCGCGCACGGTTTCGATTAAGGCCTCCACATCGCCACCCGATGCTTCTATATCCTCAAACCCAGCTTCGGTTGCGGCCTGGGCGCTGCTGGCACCAACGGTCACAACCGGCAGGCTGCGCACCGCACTGATCCGGGCAAAGGCCCGAACGCCATTCGCAGATGTAAACAGAATCGCGCGGCAATCCGTCAGATCAACCACGGCGTCCGGCAAGGACTCAATCCGCAGCATCGGTTCGACCAGCGCATCGAACCCCTCTGCCCGCAAGGCATCGACCAATCCAGTCGCATCCTCTACCGGTCTGGTAATCAGGACCAGGGGGCGGTCCACCTGTGCGACATCGGGATCAGTCGAAGAAACCATCACCCATCTCTTTCAACAGGGCATGCCCGGCCTCCTGTGCCAGGGCAACAGCCTGGTCCACGGGTCCGGACCGTTCCACCGTCAACAGGCGCGCACCATCTTCCCGGGCAACCAGACCCCGAAACCGAACCGTTGACCCAGTAATTTCCGCAAGGCCGGCAATGGGTGTGTGGCAACTGCCATCCAGAACATCCAGAAAGGCCCGTTCCGCCTGAACGCGAAGCTGGCTTTCACCATGGTTCAATGGGGCGAACAACTGGGCCAAATCAGATCGCGCACTGGCAATTGTCACCCCCACCGCGCCCTGGGCACAGGCGGGCAACAGCGTTTCGACCGCCAGCGGGGCCGTTGCCAGATGCGCCATGCTCAACCGATTAAGCCCTGCCATCGCCAGTAAGGTCGCGTCGGCAACGCCTTCTTCCAGCTTGCGCAAACGGGTTTGCACATTGCCCCGGAACAACACGACCTCTAAATCCGGGCGTTTAGCCAGGATCTGGGCTTTGCGACGCAGGGAGGACGTCCCGACTTTGGATCCGGGCGGCAAGGCCTCAAGACTATCAGCCTTATGGCTTAAAAAGGCATCGCGGACATCTTCCCGCTGCAAAACACATGTCAGCGATATTCCGTCGGACAGCCAGGTTTCCACATCCTTCATCGAATGGACAGCCGCATCACACCGGCCATCCAGAATGGCGCGATCCAGTTCTTTGGTAAACAGCCCCTTCCCCCCAACCTCGGAAAGGGCCCGATCTTGAGTCTGGTCGCCAACCACCGTGATTTCAGCGATTTCGACCGTCAAACCGGGATTGGCAGCGATCAACCGATCGCGAACATCATAGGTCTGTAACAACGCCAGAGGCGAGCCTCGCGTGCCAAGGGTAACGGAAGTCGGTACAGTCTTGCTCATAAAACGAACCTCACACAGTAAACCAGGGCACCAATTATCATGCCCAAATAAGACAAATGCCAAGAGAACCTGTAGCGCATCCGGACGCCATAGGCTACATCCTGACGGTGATGAAATCAGTCTTGTCCGAATTATCTGTGTGAGGAACCAAGAATGTCAGGCCATGTCGCAATTTTAGGGGGCGGTGCCTGGGGCTCTGCCCTGGCCTGTGTCGCACGCCGCACGGGCCATCAGGTCCATGTCTGGGTCCGCGACGCGGAAACGGCAACTTGTATTCAAGACGGGTCCAATCCACGTCGGCTGCCGGGTATCCCCCTGGCGCGCGGCATTACCGCCGGAACGGACCTGACCTTTGCAGTATCAGGCGCAGACTGTATCCTGATTGCAGTCCCCGCCCAGGCCTTGCGATCCGTGGCCCAGGCAATCGCACCGCATCTGTCTTCCGGCATACCCATCGCGATTTGTGCGAAAGGTGTCGAACGCAATACCCTAAAGCGTATGTCACAGATTCTGGCAGAAGAAACCCCCACTGCGCGGGCCTGTATATTCTCTGGACCAACCTTTGCCGGAGAGGTCGCAAAAGGATTGCCCACTGCAATAACACTGGCCGCACAGGATCTTAAAGCCGCAGAAATCATCCAGGCCGCCGTTGGGTCCGGCAGCCTGCGCGCCTATCTGTCCGATGATCCGATTGGGGCGGAAATCGGTGGCGCGGTAAAAAATGTTGTCGCCGTCGCAGCCGGAATCGCAACCGGGCGTGGCCTGGGGGAAAATGCCCGCGCCGCCCTGGTCAGTCGGGGACTGGCGGAAATGATGCGCCTGGCCGTCGCCGAAGGGGGGCGGGCGGAAACAGTTATGGGCCTGTCCGGTGCCGGGGACTTAATCCTGACCGCGATGAGTGCGACATCCCGGAACACTTCTTTTGGCATTGCCCTGGGCGAAGGCCGGTCCGCGCAATCAACCCTGTCCCAGCGCAGCGCCGTGACCGAAGGATACTGGACAGCCCAGGCCGTCGTCGCCCTAGCGGCGCGGGCCGGTATTGAAATGCCCATCGCCCAGGCCGTGAATGCCATTCTGGGGGGAGATGTGGACATTGACGCGGCGATTGGTCAATTGCTGGAGCGCCCCGTTACCGTTGAATTCTGAGTTTCCTGGGCTAGAGCATCATGCGTTCGCATGAGCTCACATATGACACTCTAACCACTTGTTTCTTTAGCAAATGCGTCGTCGCAAACGATTCCGTTTGCTCGGGATTTGCTCTATTCCGCCGGGACGCCTGATTTTTCATCGGGAACCGTGCCGTCGGCTTTGTTTTCAGGCATTTTTCTGCGTTTGGACCGACGGCTTAAATTGTCGCGTAACTGCAGCCAACAGGGTGTGACAACCAGGGTTAACAATGTCGCAAAAGCCAGCCCAAACACAATTGCGGTGGACAATTGCACCCACCATTGCGTCGATGGTGCCCCGTGCGACACATGACGGGTCAAGAAATCAATATTGACCTGCATTGTCATGGGCAAAAGGCCCAGGATCGTGGTCGTCGTTGTCAGCATCACAGGCCGTAAACGCTGTGCCCCGGTCCGCAATATCGCATCCCGCACGGTGGCCGATGATTTCTTCAACTGATCAAAGGTATCGATCAGCACGATGTTGTTGTTTACCACAATCCCGGCCAGGGCGATCACGCCGATACCACTCATCACAATGCCAAAGGGCTGGGAGATTACCATCAGGCCAATCAGGACACCCGCCGTCGACATAATAACCGCAAACAGGATCAAAAAGGCGGAAAAGAAGCTGTTGAACTGGGTGACAAGAATAATCGCCATCAGGAACAGCGCGACCGCAAAGGCCTTTTCCAGGAAGTCTTGCGCTTCCTTCTGTTCCTTGTCCTCGCCCTTGAATTCGACAAATACTCCATCTTTCAGGGGGCGCGATTCAAACCATTCCCGCAATTCCTGAACAATCGTGTCGGGCAACAACCCTTCCGCCACGTCGGCACGAACAAATCCAATACGGGATCCATCGACCCGCCGCAGGATACCCGTATTGGGCTGGGCCGTGCGCGTCACAAAATTCCCCGCAGGAATGCGACCGGACTCCGTCGTCACACGCAACCCGTCCAACTGATCAATGGATCGGAACTGTTCCGGGAACCGGGCGACGATATCAACCTCTTCATCGCTGTCATCGGGGCGGTAATCAGAAATCTTCAGGCCATTGGTGACCAGTTCAATAAAGCTGCCCAGAACACCGATACTGGCACCAAATTTCGATGCCTGTGCCCGATCAACCTTATATTCCCATTGGATTCCTGGGATGGGCCTGGAATCTTCGACATCAGTTAGACCGTCGATGCTGTCCAGTTTTTCACGAACCTGAACGACAGCCTCATCCAGCAATGCGGTATTTCGGGCCGTCAATTGAATCTGAATCGGTTTCCCCACCGGGGGGCCGGATTCTTCTGCGCGGACCTCAACAATTATGCCGGCCAGATCGGACGTGCGCTCCCGAATATCCGCCTTGATATCTGCTGCCGGGCGGCGCAGCTCCCAGTCTTTAAATTCAATGGATATCTTGCCAACGATGTCTTCTGCTTCGTCATCCCGGACTGGAAAATTGCCACTGGACACATAAACAGATTTGAACTCGCCTGTTTCCATGCCGAGCGCCAGAACCCGATTTTCGGCCTGCCGGGTCAACGCATCCTTCTCGTCGACAGCCAGATTGCCCCTGGCATGCACATTCACAATCATCAGCTTTGGTTCAATCTCCGGGAAGAATTCAACGCCGTGGCCTTTGACCTGATACAGGGCAACCGTCCCGACCAGCGTCCCCGCCGCCAGCAACAGCACCAGCCAGGGTGCCCGAAGACAGAGCGACAGGACAGAGACGTAAACACCCGTCAAACCGCCGACCTTGCTGGGGTCCATGGTCTGGTCAACATCGCTGTCGTCAATATTTGAAGGACCGGCCAGCGCCTGGGCCTTTTCCGGGTCCCCTTCGACACGTTCCAGCAGTCGCCCGACAACGCCCCCCAGCCAATAGCCCAGAACAGCCCCCAAGACAGCGCCAACAATCCCCAAAAGAGGCGCAAACGGGGTGTTCGGTCCCCCTATCGCCATCGTTGCATCAGATACGACACCAAAGCCCGCAACGGCCAATGCACCGACCATGACCACACGCACGACCACAGCCAGATTGGCCCCCAGAACCGGCACAAAGATCAATGCCATCGCCAGCGATGCCGTCAATGTCGCAATCAATGTGATGGGCAGGAATTTCATGAACTCGCCAACTACACCGGGCCAGAACAACAAGGGAAGAAAGGCTGCTAAGGTTGTCGCCGTGGACGAGATAATGGGCCAGGCCATCCGCTTTGCCGCCATGCCGTAGGCGGTCTGCTTTGGGACGCCTTCCGTCAGCTTCCGATCCGCGTATTCGGTGACCACAATCGCGCCATCGACCAGCATCCCAACGGCCAGGATCAGCGCGAATAAAACTACCACATTAACCGTCAACCCCATAATGGACAGGGCCATAACGCCTGCCAAAAAGGACCCCGGAATGGCCAGGCCAACCAACAGGCCACCACGCACACCCAGCGCCCCGACAACAACGATCATCACCAACAGGATTGCAGACAACACATTATTCTGCAGATCCGTCAGCATTGTCCTGATGTCTTCGGATTTATCATTGGAATAACCAACGGTCAGTCCCTGCGGCCAATAGGGGCGTTCCTGCTCTATAATGGCCTGGACGGCGGCAATCGTCTCAATGATGTTTTCCCCGGTACGCTTCACAACTTCCAGGCCAAGGGCCGGATTACCGTTGACCCGGGCAAAGGTGGTCGGATCCTTGAAACTGCGGCGAACCTCTGCGACATCGCGGACCCGAACAATGGCGTCCCCACTGTTCACGATGGGCAGGTCCAGAATGTCATCAGCAGATTCAAACAGACCCGGCACCTTGATGGCGAAACGCCCGCTTCCGGTATCCAGCGCACCGGCGGCGACCAGTCGATTGGACGCTCCAACCCGGGCCAAAAGATCCTCTGGTTCCAGGCCATAGCTTTCCACCAGTACGGGGTCGATCAAGACCTCGACAACCTCTTCACGCTCCCCCGTAATATTGACTTCCAGCACGGTTTCGATGGCTTCCAGCCGGTCCTGCATATCCCGCGCGATCCGCAACAACATGCGTTCTGGCAAGTCGCCGGATAAGGTGACGACCAGCACAGGAAAAAGACTTAAATTTACTTCGTTGACGGTCGGATCATCCGTATCTTCCGGCAGATCGGGGCGGACCAGATCCACTTTATCGCGCACATCACTCAGGGCCGTATCAGAATCAAACCCCGCTTCGAATTCCAGAAGAACATTGGCCCCCCCTTCATAAGCAGTGGAGCGCATTTCCTTTGATCCCTCAATCCCGCGCAATTCCTGTTCCATGGGACGCACCAGCAGACGCTCTGCATCTTCTGGTGAAATCCCTTCATGATGCATGGAGACATAGATAATCGGGATATTGACGTCGGGATCGGATTCTTTCGGAATGGTGATGTAGGAAATTGCACCGGCAACCAGAATGAATGCCAGGAGTCCCAATACCGTCCGGGAATGCGACAGGGCGGCGCCGATAATACTCACGAACGATCTCCCGCTGCGTCGCCGACACTGACCGCAGGTGCGGGATTGGTCGGCATATTCGGGTCCGTCGTAGCATCCTCCGCCTCTACCGCCTTCACTTTAACACCGGGCGCGACAAAAGCCTGCCCAACAGTGATCAGTGTCACCTTTTGCGGCAGTCCATCAATCCACATGCCATCGGCTGTATCCTCAACAATGTCGATTGGATAGAAGATAACGCGGCTTTCCGCATCGATGGCCTTCACGCCCACAGTGCCCTGATCATCCAATGTCAGTAACGCCGGAGAGATCAGATGCGCCATAACCTGTTGCGCGGGCAACCGGACCTTTGCCGTCACACCATCCCGCAGGGCCGCATCTTCATTCTCAACTTCCAATTCCACCTCGAAGGTTCGGGTGGCATTATCCGCTGTTGTGGCGATCCGGCTGACGATGCCTGTCAGACTTTCATGCGATACCAGTTCAATGGGCGCGACAACGCCCAGTTCAACGCGATTGATTTCCCGTTCAGACACCTGAATTGTCACAACGATGGGGTCAAAATCAACAATCCGCGCGATTTCATCACCCCGCTGAACATAATCCCCGACTTCGACCGTCCGGGATTCAATGATCCCATCGAATGGGGCTTCTAAGGTCGTCCGCGCCAGATCAACGCGAATTTCCTCCAGCGCCGCCTTGGCAGAAGACAGGTTAGCTTCTGCTTCCGACCGGGCCGATTCTGTCTGGAACCCTTTGCCTGCCAATTTCCTTGCCGCTTCATATTCAATCGTGCGTTGGCGCACCAGGGCTTCCGCCTTGTTCAACTGGGCATACCGATCACTGGGGGCCAGCTTTACAACCAAAGCACCCTTATCCAGGCGGCTGCTGACTTCCGCCCCGATTTCAATGACGCGCCCTTCCGTTTCCGCCCGCAACACAGCGCGCCGATCCACTTCAGTCCGACCGGTATAGGTCAAGATTGCCCGGTGTGGCACGGCCGTTGAGTCCTTAATGCGGACCGATGGCAGTTCCTTTTTTGTGGCATCGGCCTGGGCATTGGAAGCATCTTTCAGCGTCTGAACCTTTTCCCGGGCGCTGGCCAATGGGTCATTTTCCATCTGCCCTGAATAAATCCAGGCCACCGACAGGACCGCCAAAGCCACTGCTATGATCAAAGAGGGTTTCAATCGCACCTTCATCGGTCTTCCTTCGTCAGGTCCAGGAACCACAGCGAAACGCTAGGGGTCCGTAATCAGGGTCACTGTTACTCTGCCGCGGATGACAGGGAGGATCGCGCCTGCCCGGCCACCGCGATGAACGCCTCTCTATTGGCGACCAGATAGTCCAAGGAAGCCTGATACACAGCCATCCCGAACCCCAGCACCAAACTGCGCCCCATCGTCTTTTCAAACTGCGTGCCACATTCCGCCATATAATCCAGTTTTTCCCGGTAATAGGCGATGCGGGCATCGATTACACGGGCGATCCAGTCCGGGCTTTGCCAATCCGCAAAGAACAATACGAACAGCAGGTCGGATTTGATCTTATCCTCACTGGGAATCTTCTCGCGCATCGCGGCTTCCAAATGGGACCATCCAGAATCCGTGATGTGATAAACCTTCTTGGCGGGGCGCTTTTCCTGCTGATGGGCAGTACAGGTCACAAGACCTTCCTGTGACAATTTCGTCAGCGCAGGATAGATCGAGCCAAAGCCCCCTTCCGCGAAATGACTGAAAGGTCCCTCTTCAAAAGATTTCCGGATTTCGTATCCACTGGCATCCCCCAACATCAGGACGCCCAGGCAGGTGGTTTTAATGTCCATCTTTCCCCATGTGCCATAGGCACGTTTCTGGCCCAAATGCAGAATCGCATCCGGGCAGAAGGGAAATATCCCATCGCAATTTTTATATCAAGTAAAAATATATCAAATTGATATATAGCGGATTAGGATATGCCGTTAGTTCTCTTTGGCCTCTTCAATCCAGGGAATGGCTGCTATGGGGACGCCCTCTTCAGCCAATTCCTGGGCTTCTTCCCCGGTCGTTTCGCCATAGATCCCGCGTTGTTCGGTTTCGCCATAGTGAATTTTCCGGGCTTCTTCGGCAAAGCGGGTCCCCACATTTTCATGAGTGCTCTCAATTTTTTGCCGGAATTCGCGCAAGGTTTCCCGGGTTTTGCGCATGACTTCGGCCTGTGCCGAAGACTGTGTTTTGCCAGAAGAAATGTTCGGGCGACTCAGTGCCTTTTCAATTTTGTGGCTGCCGCAGGCCGGACATTCGATATCCTTGGCGGCATTCTGTGACTCGAAAGCAGCAGAATCCTTGAACCAGCCCTCAAATTCATGATCTTTCTGACACCGTAGCGTAAAACAAATCATCGTTTCGACCATTTCTCTAT